>OIZQ01000786.1_pt1 | contig 14933 bp, 18 predicted proteins | sample 1588491 | NCBI WGS metagenome assembly OIZQ01 (sample SAMN03283262) | human gut metagenome | biome: human-associated habitat; material: feces | host: Homo sapiens | place: USA | collected 2013
CGGACGATGCGATCAAACGCATTGGCTCGCTTTCTGCCGCCGATGTTGCGCCTGTACGGCGTGGGGAGTGGATGGAGCGAGCGTGTAGACCGACTTGCTCGCTATGCGGATTCAGCGGAAGTCTTATCGATACACCGATATCGCCTTTTAAGTATTGCCCCAACTGCGGGGCGAAGATGGATGGGGGCACGCCATGAAGCATTCCACTGATTTCAAGCCAACGTGCAAATGCGGCGCAGAGCTTAAACGGCTGTCAACGAACGTGTACACGAATTTCACAACGATCTATTACGACTGCAAGCAATGCGGTGTGAGACATTCGTTCAAGATGAAGAAGGACGGAACTGTAGTGGAACACAGGGAAATCGGGGTTCGGGATCATCCGCACAGAACGGCACACAGGCAGATGAAGAATAATCAAACGTTATGTTGGGACTGTAAAAACGCCATAGGCGGCGGGTGTAGCTGGTTCACTGATTTCACGCCGGTTGCAGGATGGAAAGCGAAAAAGGAACGGTTATATTCGGGATGTTCGTATACGGTGTATGATTGTCCGCAATTTGAGGATGGGAGGGCACAATGAGTAATGACAACATGCGTGCCGCGGTTCGGCGGCTATTGAAACGGTGGGGCGCAGCGACACAGATGTGCCGCAGAAAGCAGGAGGAAATCGCAGAATACAACGGCCTGATTGATGCAACATACGGACTGCATGCGCAACAATACAGTGGCATGCCGCACGGCGGAGAAGTATCGAACCCTACTGCTATAACAGCAGAACGTGCGGAAAAGCTGCGGGATGCATATCGGCGCAGGATAGCAGACATAACGGATGACATTGCGAACCTGATGGACTTTTGCGCGGCCATTGACAGCCTGCTGCTTGATTTGCCTGTCGACCAGTACAAAGTTATCGATTTGCGATACAGGCGATTCAACACGGCGAAAAAGCCGCCATGGGTGCGCGTTGCGCGGATGGCAGGCATGTCGGAGGATAACGCAAGACTGTTGGAGCGAAAAACGGTGGACGCGCTGTCGAAAGAAATTGATATAAAAACATTAACATAACCGTTTTTAAACGTTTCCATGATGTATAGTAGTATCATCGGATTAGGCCAATGACAAGGTCGATGTTACTAAATACCTCCTGTGCGGAAGGGGCGGCGCTGTGTGCCGTCCCTTTTGCATACTGAAAGGGTTCGTATGGAAAACAGGATTAAATTCATCAGCACGCCAACGACATGCAAGGAATGCGCCCACTATGATGCAAAGGCGAAGAGATGTAAGTTGAAGGTATGCAGGTATCCGGCGAGAAGATGATGCGACACTATGACAGCGTGCGCCATAGAGAATGGGCGTCTAAGGTTTTACGAAAGGACAAGTATCTGTGCCAGCGGTGTTTGCGGTATGGGAAGAAGGTTCCGGCCAATGTGGCGCACCACATCAAGCCGATTGAGTTTTACCCTGAACTCGCACTTGATGTGAGCAATGGGGAGGCATTGTGTGCTGCGTGCCATAACGCGGAGCATCCGGAGAAGGGTGGCGCGCGATGGAATCCCCCCCGTTATTGAAAAAATTGGGCGGCCTGAAATTAACCGACGGCCACCCCCTCTTCCAACCGCGCGGTAGTTTGAGCTAAAGGGGACTGATAATATGAGCAATCCGGAATCATTGAAACCGTCAAGAGATGACTATACGGAGATATACGAAACCACGGTCAAAAACATGAAAGCACTTGGCACATATAAGCCCGAGTTTGTTCCGCTGATCAGCCGATATGCAGAAACGCGGCTGCAGTTCAACTTGATCATGGAGCAATGGTATGAATCTGGATGTACTGTTGCGGAACCGTACACGAATAAGGCCGGCGCGGTCAATTACAGAAAAACGGCTTTATACCAGGCAATCGAAACGCTCAGGCGTGAGCTGCTTGACGTAGAAAATGTGCTTGGGCTTACCCCGATCGGGATTCACCGGGTAAACAATAAAGCGCTTTCAGAAAAGAAGAGCGCAAGCGTAATGGAGAAGTTCTTCGCGGGTGGCACGGAATAAGTGGACGCGTCTCCGTAAGTGCAAAAACGGGACGGATGTTGTCGATTATGTGAATAGCATAATCAACGGCAAAAAGAAAGCTTGCAAGTCATTGCGCGCCGCGTGTGAACGGTTCTCGAATGATCTGGATAACCCGGATTGGGATTTCAGAATCCAGGATGCGGAGTTTATCATCAGATTCATAGAGACGTGCATTGCCCATAAAGAAGGAGAGCGCCTTGACGGCACACCGCTGCTTGGGCAACCGTTTATATTGGAACCGTGGGAGAAATTCATAATCTATAACCTGCTTGGTTTTTTTAAAGCAGGCACCAATGAACGCCGATTCAAAGAGGCGTTCATCTTTGTTCCGAGGAAAAATGGAAAAACACCATTTATCGCTGCTCTTGCATTGGGGCTTGCGTTACTGGAGCGTGCGTCCGGGTCGCGGATACTGATTATCGGCGCATCGCTGAAGCAGGCAACGCAGAGCTTTTCGCACATCGTGTTCAACTTGAAGCGCATGGGCGAAATTGAGAATTTCCGAGTGTTGGATAATAACGCCGAGCACAGTCTTAGCAGGCAATTTTGCGACGATGATGGCAACGTGATCGGGTCGCTTTTCATCGAGGCACTGGCGGCAAACCCGGACCGGCACGATTCGCTTGTGTCGAACGTGCAGATATGCGACGAGCTGCATGCCTATAAAAATGCGAAACAGTACAACGTAATCCGCGAAGCTGGCAAGGCGTACACGAACAAATTGTGCATCGGCATCACAACGGCAGGCGATGACATGACATCATTCTGCTATCAGCGCCTGCAGTACTGTTTGAAAATCGTGAATGGCACGGTGCAGGCTGACCACATTTTTGCCTTTATCGCAAAGGCAGACGAAGATGAAAATGGGAACGTGGATTACACAAGTGCGTATCAGCACGAAATCGCCAATCCCAATTATGGTGTATCAATCAGGCCGTCCGATATGATGAATGATGCACTGGATGCGCAAAACGATCCGCAGCAACGAAAAGATTTCCTCGCTAAATCGCTAAACATCTACACCGCCGCGATGCAGGCGTATTTCAACATTGATGAATTCCGGGCGAGTGATGCGAAGTATTCGTGGACACTGAACGAGCTTGCGAAGCTGCCAATCAAATGGTTCGGCGGCGCTGACCTGTCGAAGCTGCATGACTTGACCGCGAGTGCACTGTATGGGTGCTATGAGGATATAGACATCATCATCCCGCACTGTTGGTTCCCGATCGTTGCGGCGCATCGAAAAGCAGACGAAGATAACATACCGCTCTTTGGGTGGAAGGATGACGGATGGCTCAATATGTCAAACCATCCGACCGTAAACCACGCGGAGGTCGTAAACTGGTTCAAGCAGCAGCGCGCGAACGGGTTTAGGATCGCAGAGATTGGCCATGACCGCAAATTCTGCCGCGAGTACTACATCGGCATGAAAGCGGCGGGATTCAAGATTGTGGACCAGCCGCAGTACTTTTACAAAAAATCAGAGGGATTCCGCCGGATTGAGCAGAAGGCAAAGGACGGAAAGCTGTATTACATGCATGCGGAACCGTTTGAATATTGCGTACAAAACGTGAAGGCGATTGAAAAGACGGACGACATGATCCAGTACGAAAAAGTAATGCCGGAGCAGCGCATCGACGTGTTTGATGCCGCTGTTTTTGCGTGCGTGCGAATGCTGGAGAATCTTGAAAAAGGCCGCAAGGCGCGGCAATGGTTGGAGGACTGAGAATGGCGAAAAAGAGAAAACGTGCTGTGAGATCGCCCACCGAGCAGAGGCGTGATGCATCGAGCGTCGCATGGATGTGCACACCGGATGCATGGGCGTCGCTGACCGGATATACAAGGCTGTCAGATAACCCGGAAATTCAAACCGCGATACAGCGCGTGGCGGACATGGTTAGCAGCATGACCATCCACCTGATGGAAAACACAAAGGATGGCGATAGACGGATTAAGAACGAACTGTCGCGCAAAATTGATATTTCACCATGCAAATACACGACGCGTAAGGCATGGGTTGAAAAGATCGTGAAGGATATGCTGATTGGCGGCAATTCGTTCTGCATGCCCCATTATTCCGGCACACTGCTGGACGACATAGAACCGCTCCCCGCTTCCAGTGTTTCAATCATGGATCACGAGTATGGATACCATACAATGATACGCGGAGCGCGGTTTGAACCTGATGAGGTTTTGCATTTTGTGTATAATCCCGATCCTGATATGCCGTGGAGGGGGCGCGGGCATATCGTCCTGCTGAAAGCGGTTGCCAAGCAGCTTGCGCAGGCGCGAAAGACATCCGCCGCGCTGATGGAAAGCCCTTCGCCATCACTGGTCGTGAAGGTGGATGGACTGAATGAGGATTTTGCATCCAAGGAAGGGCGAAAAAAGCTGGGAGAACAGTATCTTGACAGTTCGGAGGGCGGTCGACCGTGGTTTATCCCGGCAGAAGCGTTCGAGCTGGAGCAGGTGAAGCCGCTGAATCTGAACGATTTGGCGATTATAGACAGTATTACATTGGACAAGCGGACGGCTGCGGCGATCATCGGCGTACCGTCCTTTGTTGTGGGCGCGGGCGAATTTAATGCAGACGAGCACAACAATTTCATTCGTTCTGTGGTGTTACCGATAGCACGACTGATCGAACAGGAATTGACGCGTAAACTGCTGATTTCGCCAAATTGGTATTTCAGATTCAACCCGCGTTCGCTGTATTCGTATTCCATAACAGACCTTGCCGAAGTGAACTGCAATATGGTCGACCGAGCGATCATTGACAGGAACGAGGCTAGGGACGCGCTGGGCTACAATCCGCGTGAGGGGCTTTCCGATTTGGCCATATTGGAAAACTACATCCCTTACACGAAAATCGGAGATCAAAAAAAGCTGAAAGGAGGGGAAGAAAGTGGAACGAAGAAGCAGCAAAGCAAGTGAATTCAGGGCTGCGGATGTGGAAGGATCTCCGCAAATAGAAGCCTATTTCGCGGTATTCAACGACACCTATGATATGTATCCCGGTTGCACGGAGAGCATTGACCCGCATGCGTTTGACGATGCGCTGTCGGATGATATCCGCTGCCTGATCGATCACGATACAACATTGGTGCTTGGTCGCACCAAGGTTGGAACGCTTACGCTTTCGGTTGACAATTACGGCCTAAAGGGCGTTGTGAAGATCAACCCCGATGATACGGACGCAATGAACCTGTATGCGCGCGTAAAGCGCGGCGATGTGTCGCAATGCTCGTTCGGATTCGACATCTTGAAGGACGAGCTGGAAAGCCGCCCGGATGGCACGTATCACTGGATAATAAAGGCCGTGAAGCTGTACGAAGTTTCCATTGTGACCTTCCCGGCCTACGAAAAAACGGAAGCCGAAGCGCGCGACAGGCGCGCAGGCCAAGCCTTTGAGGTTTGGAAAAAGAGAATGAAAGCGAGGATTACCCATGGCACTGAGACAGTTGCTTAAACGGTCGCAGCTCGCGGCCGCACAAGCCGAATCGAACAAGCACAAGGAACAGCGCGCCGCCCTAGACGAGCGGCGTTCTTCTTTGCAAAAACGTGAAGCCGATGCCGCTGCCGCACTGGAAGAGCTGACCGCAGATTCTACGCCAGAGGAACGCGCGGCGGTAGAGGCGGAAGTTGCGGCCATCGAAACCGAGACTGCAACCCTTGATGCCGACGAACAGGCGCACGAAGCCGAGCAGGCGCGCCTTGACGGCATTGTGGCCGACATCGAGAAGGAGATCAAGGAATTGGACGAGCGCAGCGCGCCGCCCCAAAAGAAACCCACTGAAAAACCCGCAGAAAGAAAGGATGATAAAAACATGGAAACCCGCACCAAATTTTTCGGTATGACGCACGAGCAGCGCAGCGCATTCTTTGCGCGTGACGATGTAAAGGGGTTCATCGGCGCAATCCGCACGGCATGCCAGTCCCGCGCCATCAGCGGTGGCAAATTGACCATCCCGGAAACGATGCTTGAAATCATCCGGGACAACCTTGGCGAATATTCCAAGCTGTCCAAGTTCGTGACCGTTCGCCGCGTAAACGGCACCACGCGTCAGAATGTCATGGGCACCATGCCCGAAGGCATTTGGATGGAGGCAACCGGCGCGCTGAACGAACTCGACCTGTCCCTGAATCAGGTTACGGTCGACGGCTATATGGTCGGCGGCTTTATCCCGGTGCACAATACCCTGCTTGACGATAGTGATCTGAACCTTGGCGCGGAGATCATGCGCGCACTTGCGTATGCGGTCGGCAGCGGCGTGGATTGGGCTATCCTGTTCGGTACTGGCTCCAACATGCCTATCGGCATTGCGACCCGCCTTGCGCAGACCGCAAAGCCCAGCGGATGGAGCGACAACGCCCCTGCGTGGAAAGACCTGCACACTTCCAACATCAAAAAGCTTAACCTTACATCTACCACGGGCGCGGCGTTCTTTGCATCCCTGATCGAAGCGCTTGGCATCGCAAGCCCGAAGTGCAGCAATGGGCGCGCGTTCTGGGTGATGAACCGCAGGACGCACATCAGGCTGATGACAAAGGCGCTGGAGTTCAACGCCGCTGCCGCGCTTGTTGCCGGCATGAACAACACCATGCCCGTGATCGGCGGCGAAATCGTCGAGTTCGAGGATGACAAGATCGCCGACAACGAGATCATCGGCGGTTACGGTTCCGTGTACCTGCTTGCTGAGCGCGGCGGCGCTGAAATCACGTCTTCCGAGCATGCAAGGTTCATCGAGAATCAGACCGTATACAAGGGCTATGCCCGTTATGACGGCGTTCCCGTGTTCGGTGAGGCGTTTGTTATGGTGAACTTCGCGAACGTCGATGTGACTACGACCCGCGCATTCCCGGAGGATTATGCCAACGCTAAAATCGGTACGCTTGGCGTAACCGCTGCCGCTGGTACTGCATCCGGCGATACCGTGCTGACTGTGACCGGCACCGAAGCATCCGGCACCACGTTGAAGTACGTTATCGGTGATCGCACCGTGAAGAACGGCGACAAGGTAACGGGTTACACCGCACTGACCTCCGGCACCACGCAGATCACGGCGACCGCTGGCAAGACCATTACCGTGGTTGAACTTGACGGCAACGCGCGCGCGATCAAGGTTGGCAAGGCTGCCGCAGTGCCGAAAGCGTAAGATAGCGGGGTAAACGGGCATGTACGCACCTGAAATAGCATACGAACTGTTGAAAGCAAGGCTTGATCGGGGCGGCATGCCCGTCCCGATTGCGCTTGAAGATTACTGGCGGCGCAGAATCGAAGCGGCTGCGTTGGAACTTGAGAAAAAGGGCATTCACCTTGAAAATACCGCAGACGATAACATCCTTGTTTCGGATGTTGCGGCTGAAAGCATTCTGAACCGCGATAAGCCGGGGCATCGCCCTGAATGGCTGCGGCTTGCAATCCGCGAGCGGTGGCTGCGCGAACGAGGTGACGACAATGCGGATTGACATTGTGACGCTGAAAAAGACGGTTCCAACGAACGTAAACGGCTTTCGGGTGGACGTAGAGGACGAAGCAGCACGCGTTGAGTGCTGGTCTACCAAAAAAGACGCTACAAGGTCAGAGTATTACAACGCGCTTGCGGCTGATTATCGCGTGGATGCAGTGTTTGAAGTTTCACCAATCGACTACGCAGACCACACGCATTTAATCCACAACGACATCGAATATCGGATTGTACGGGCATATCACATTCCGGGAACCGACAATACCGAATTGACCTGCACGAAGGGGTGATGGCGTGGCAACGTTTAAAATGGATGGCGTTGATACGTATTTGGATGCTGTGAGCAAACTTGGTGACGGGTACGACCGCATAATGCCGCGCGTCATAAAGGCAGGGCAAAAAATCGTGTCAAATGCGCTGAAATCTGCGAACAAAGCATTTTCAAAGTATATCAAAAACTCATCGCCCAAAAAGAACACATACGGCTGGTTTGCGCAAGTGCAATTCAAGGGTAAAACGTCCAGCGGCGAAAGTGCCGCAAAGGCTGCGTCCGTATACGAATATGGTCGCAAAGGCGGCACGTACACCGACCGCAAGGGGCATACGCGCCCGTTCCACGCACAGCCTGCAAGGCCGTGGATACGCGCAACCGCGCAAAGCGTTGAGGGCGAGGTGGTAGCCGCGATGCAGGAAGAATATGACAAGGCGGTGGCTGAAATCATGGGGTAATCGACATCGTTAAAACAGCGCTTGCGAACATCGTCCCGGAATGCGCACCAATGGTTGGAGAGTGGGCGGGCGAAACAACAAAAAGCCACATTACGATTATCCCCGTGTATGATTCCACAACGGAAGCGGACGATGAAGACTTGGTAGTTGATGAGTATATCGACTGCCATTTTTTTATAACGGGGGATTACACAACGGCAAAAGCCGCCGCAAGGGCGGCGCTGAAATCTGCGGGAATTTGCGTTGACGAGTTCCGCTACATCGAATGCACAAATAATCAACATCATTTCGTCCTGTCCGTAATCGGAAGGGCGTGAAAGGAGTAAAACATGGCTGAAAACAAGGTTAAATTCGGCTTGAAGAAGTGTTATTACGCTGTCATCACGGAGGGCGAGGGTGGCGCGTTCACCTACGGTACGCCTGTGGCGATTCCGGGCGCAGTGAGCCTTGCCGCGAACAAATCCGGCGACAGCGAGGCGTTTGAAGCCGATGACAAGGACTTTTGGGTGGTATCGTCCGCGCAGTACGATATTACGCTTGAAGTCGCTAAGCTGCCGGAATTGTTCTTCACGGATGTTCTGCTATACGATGCAGACGCAAATGGCGTTCTGTGGGAAAGCGGCGCGGAGTGCAAGCGCATTGCGCTGCTGTTCGAGCAGAACGGCGATCAGAAGCCGACACGGTATGCATTCTTGAACTGCTTGCCTAGCCTGCCGAATGTCGAGGCGGAAACCAGTAAGAAGAAAACACCGAAGTCAACCAGCATTTCAATGGTTGCAACGGAAGACCCGAACGGGCGCACGCTTGCATTCTCCAAGTCCGATACGGATGCGACCGTTTATAATGGTTGGTTTACTGCTGTGCCAACCTATACGGCAGTTGGGGGCTAATCCATGGAAAAAACAATCAAGATTGACGGGCGGGACGTAAGGTTCCGCTCGTCTGGTGCGTTGCCGATTGTGTATCGCGCATATACCGGACGAAATTTGTTTGCAGACGTGATGCAGCTTGATCATGCATTTGAAAATCTGGAAACAGAATTTCTTGAGGATATGATTTGGTGCGCAGCGAAGCTTGCAGCAGATCATGCTGGGGAACAGATTGACGATCAAGTGAAGTGGTTCGACGGGTTTGACGTTTTTCCGATTTTTGATGTATTCACCGACCTGAACGATTTGTTCACTAGTGCGCTAAAAACATCAAAAAAAGCGTAGGCGGGGACGGCGGGGATTTAAGTACGGAAATGTATGTGCTTGCGGCTCTGTCCATTGGGCTGACACCGTCCGATTTGGACAGCATCACAATCGGCATGGTAATTGATCTGTGCCTTGAAAAGACGGGCGAAGGGTATTTAGAAATAGAAGGAAGCGCCGTAGACAATTTCTTTCTTGGGAGGTGAGATATTGGGTTACAATATCGGCCCTACGATTTCCGTAAAAGGCGAAAAAGAATATATGAACGCGATGAAAAACATCCGTTCAGAGATGAAACAAGTGAAAGCAGCGGCGGAGGCATCGACCTCCGCCTATTCTAAAAATGACAAAAGCATAGAGGCGCTGACAACGCGCAACAAGGCGCTGAAAAACGCATTAGATGTTCAGGAAAAGGCCGTAAAAGCTGCCGAGGATGCACTGGAACGCATGCGCGAGCAAGGTGTTGTCCCGACAAGTCAAGCCTATAAGGACATGGAAACAAACCTGAATTACGCAAAGGCAGCGCTGAACCGCACGCAGCGCGAGATTGAGGAAAACGGAAATGTTCTAAAACGGCTGGGTGAAAACGCTGAAATTGCCGGGAAAAAGATGAAAGCAGCAGGTGACAAAATGAGCAGCGTCGGCAGCAAACTGACGATCGGACTTACGACGCCGATCATAGCTGCTGGAACTGCCATTACAAACATGGCAATGGATTTTGAAAACGCCATGGCGAAGGTTGCAACGCTTGCCGGAAATGCAGACCTTAGCGGTCTGAAAAGCGATATTATTGACCTGTCCAATGCAACAGGGCAAGCCGCATCCGACCTTGCAGATGCGCAGTATCAGGCAATTTCGGCTGGCATTGACGCGGCGAAATCTGCTGATTTCGTGGAAGTAGCAACAAAAACCGCTGTTGGCGGGTTTACCAGTGCAGAAACTGCGGTTGACGGCTTGACTACGGTCTTGAATTCCTATGGCCTTGCGGCGGAGGATGCGGAGAAAATCGCCAACCAATTCCTGATAACACAAAACCTTGGCAAAACCACGGTGGATGAACTTGCAAAATCCATCGGACAGGTAGCTCCGACATCCAAGGCGGCGGGCGTTTCCACAGTGGAGCTTATGTCGTCCCTTGCGGCGCTGACCGCGAACGGTATTCAAACATCGCAGGCCACAACGGGTTTAAAGGCGGCGCTGTCCAACATCATCAAGCCATCCTCCGAAGCGCAGAAAATTGCCGAAAAACTTGGCATAGATTTTTCCGTTGCCGGGCTGAATGCAAGCGGCTTGTCCGGGTTCCTTGACGATTTAGCCGTTGCAACGGGCGGCGATCTTGAAGTTATGGGCAAGCTTTTTGGCTCCACCGAAGCGCTGAACACAGTCTTGACGCTGACATCCAAGGAAGGTGCCGCGCTGTTTGGCGAGGCTATGAACGAAATGGAAACCAACACCACGGCGGTTGACGATGCGTTCAATAAAATATCTGGAACCAGCAGCTATAAACTGCAAACGTCACTGAACAAAGTGAAGAATGCTGGAATCAAGCTTGGCGAAAAACTAACCCCCATCGTGGAAAAAATCGCGGATGTAATCGATGGCCTTGCCAAGAAGTTCGGTAGCCTTACGGACGAAGAACAGAAATCGATTTTGAAGGCCGCCGGGCTTATAGCCGCCGCCGGGCCGCTGCTGACGATTTTCGGCAAAATGACATCCGTTGTAGGAAGTGCGGTTTCTGGGTTCGGAAAGCTGGTGCAAGGGCTGTCAACCGCCGGAACTGTGGGCGCTGCGGCTGCCGGTCCGGGTGGATGGATTGCACTTGCGGCTGTCGGAATTGCAGGCCTTACGGCAACGGTAATTGCAGCGGTTGACGGGTACAAGAAATTTCATGAGGAAGCATACGCACTGCGCGACGCTACGGAAGGCGCAAACAAGGCGTTGCAGGACATCAATTCAACCTACGATAACACCGTGGGCAGCGCGGGCGCGGCAACCGATGTTGCCATGTCGCTCGTTGATAAGCTGGATGAGCTGAACAATATGCCGTCGTCTCCGGCTGTTATGACGGAATACCGTGCAACGGTTGATGCGCTGAACGAAGTAATTCCGGGCTTGAACATTCAGATCGACGAGCAGACCGGGAAGATTGCAGGCAGCACGGACGCGATCCGCGACCAGATATCGGCATGGCAGGAGCTTGCCATTGCGCAGGCTATGCAGGATAAGATGTCCGCACTGATGAGCGAGTACGGCAGTCTGCTGATTGATGTACAGATGGCGCAGAACACGCTGGCTCAGAACGAGCAGCGCGAGGTGGAGATAAAATCCGAGCTTACCCAAAAGTACGATGAGCTGCGCAGCATGACCGGCATGACATATGAGGAATTTATGAAATATGTCGGCTCATTGCACAAAGGGGAAACCGTGCAGAACCAGTTCGGCGATGCGGTAAACGATACCTATCTCGCGATTGTGGGTTTGAGGACGGAAGAAGGAAGCCTTGCATCCCAAAACGAAAAGCTGCGTGAAGAGATCGCAAAAGGCGAGGAATCGCTGACCGGATACCGCGATGAAGTAAGCAACTTGCAGGGCGCAATGGAGGGTCTTGCTTCTGGCGCTGAATCGGCTGGATATTCTGCTGGATCTGCATACGGAGATGGACTAGTAAGTGGGCTGCGCGCTTCTATACCGGCTGTATCGACTGCTGCACGGCATCTTGTGGGCGCGATGTCAGACAGGGTTAATTCGCACTTGGAAATTGCATCCCCATCGCGCGTTGCGCGTAGGACAACTCGATACTACGGTGATGGATTGGTTCTTGGGCTGAAAGACAGCATGAAATCCGTTCGTGATGCCGCTGCTGGACTGGCTGGGGCTGTTGTGGCGCTGCCGAGTGAATCCGTTGTAAAGTACGCAACACGCGCCGCAAGCGGCCCAATCATCAACCTGACCGTAACCGACCCATCGCCCGCATACATGGACTATCTGTTCAACAAATTCAACGTGAAGCTGGGGGCGTTGATATGAGGCGGTTTTATTTGCAAAATGAAATCGGCGAAAGGAAGAATCTTCAAACCCGTGGGGAGCTGTTTTTCAGTTCCCCCACGGGAATGGGGTTCGCCAACACGAATGCATATGCCCAAACTGGCGGGTTCTACACGCGCACAAGCGCGGAGCATGTGCAGGGCGCAATCGCCGGTGAACTAGTGTTTGGCGGCTACGCTGAATATCGCGCGCTTGCGAACTGGATTTTCAGCGGGTACGAGCTGCAAATCGTATACGCCCCATCAAACGAGGAATACATTGCGGACATTGATATTATTTCGATATCCAAGGGTGAATTGTCGCGCGGCGTGTTGGTGTGCCCTATTTCAATCAATATGAAAACGCCATGGTATAGGGCAAATGCTGTTCGCATTGCAATTGCGCCGCCCGAATCTGAAACAGGATGGGCAACATTCCCGTTTTCACTTCCTGCACAGCTTGCAGCGGCGGGAGTAAGCAGCGCGGTTTCACTGTCTCCGGCTGGGCATATGCCCGCTGCAATTCGGGTAGAAGTACCGGGCGAGCTGTTAAGCCCGTGCCTGACGCTTAAAGGCGCGGACGATGCAATAATCGGAAAGATGGACTTGCAGAACGTTTCAATCCCGGCTGGCGGTAGGCTTGTGTTTTCTACGCGTCACGGGGAAATCGGCGTGCGGAACGGTCAAACCGATCTGCTTGAGGCGCTGGACTTGGCGAACAATAACTTTTTCAGCGTTCCGCAGGGAAAAACAAGCACGCTTGTGCTAAGCGCGTCGAATACGATCAGCGCATTCGCGGAGGTGACGCTGTATGAGTATTTCAGGACGGTGTAAACATGCAGTGCTATGTGAAACGGCGTAGTGATTTCAAGACGGTCTATGCGTTGGATGTGTATGATTATGATGTGGTAATCGATAGCATATACGATGAAAACGGAAGCATATCCGTTGTGGGCGAAATAAGCGGAATTGAAGGAAATTTCATCTATTTCAACGGGTGGCTTGGCATTGTTGACAGCGTTGCGCCTGAGCGTGGAACGACCGTTATCACAACAAAAACAATCCTGTCCGCATTCGCGCGGCCACTTGTCCCGGTTGCGGATGGCAGCGCGACAGAAACATTCATAAAGGCTGAAATCGAATCGGAATATAAGAACCTGTCTGATACGGTGTACAAAATGCCGTATATTTCTGTTTCCACGACCAGCACCACGGGATTCATATCGCCTGACGTAGAAGATGGGTTTTGGAACCTGAAAAGCTACATTGCAAAAGTACGGCGATTAAAGAGCGTTTTTGTGACATGGGGCATTGATGGCGACGCGCTGACATGCTCCATTGGTTTAAAAACCGTCCCTGTGCGCATCGTTGACTTTGCGGACACGGCGCACAGATTGCAGTCTGAAAGCTATTCGCGTTACACGGTTGGAAAGATAACCGCGATTCAGACAGTCGACAACATAACCACGCAAACCCATTACTACGCACACGCAGACGGCACATATTCCACGACAGACGAAGATCGTGTATCCGGTGAATGGATTGTGATTGCAACCGATGCGGAAGGAGAAGCGGATGCTGTCGCGGAGGAATTTGCAAGGTCAAGCTATTCACACCTTATCGAATTTTATAGCGATCGGAAGTTTGATTTTTACGATAGCCTGCGCGTGCGCGTCGGAGGTCGCGTGCTTCAATCCTATATATCGTCTGTGCACGTCACAAAATCCGGCACGCTGTACCGCAGCGGCGAACTGCGCCGAACCCTGACAGACAAATTGAAGGAGTTGATTTGATGAACGGAATATTTTTTGATTTGCGCACGCTGCGTGCGGTGGATTTGGGCGCTATCTTCGGCAAGATTCTAGGAGATGGCAAGGTACGTGGGTGTACGCTGTCATATTCCGGGGCGAACCTGACAATTGCGAAAGGCCACATGGTCGCAAAGGGCAGGCTGATTGCGTTCGACAACGCTGAAACAATCGCATCCGAAACCACTTCTGCGAACGGATATGGGCGGCTGAAACTATCCATTGATCTGTCGCAGGCTGCAAGCGGCACATCGTTTGCGCAAGCGCTGTTTTCGTGGGACTACGCGGCAACGAACAGTTTTCCAGCGCTGACGCAGAACGACATAAACGACGGAACGAACACGGCCTATCAGGTTGAGATTTGCCGCGTTTCGTTCTACAATAGTACGATTTCTGGTATCGTGTCGCAGCTTGGCGATGCGGAGATAAAATCCGCATCGGTATCCAAAATCACCCCTTCCGGCGGCACAGTAAACCTAACCCTCGAGGACAACACCGAATACCGTTTTTCTTCCGCTGTGACATCGCTTACGCTGACCTTCCCAACGGGCAATTTTGATTGCTGGCTGAAATTTACCACGGGTAGCAGCATATCAGTTAATTTCCCGGCAAATGCGACCTATTTAGGCGGCGCGCCAA
>OIZQ01000795.1_pt1 | contig 14767 bp, 17 predicted proteins | sample 1588491 | NCBI WGS metagenome assembly OIZQ01 (sample SAMN03283262) | human gut metagenome | biome: human-associated habitat; material: feces | host: Homo sapiens | place: USA | collected 2013
TGAGAAAAAAGCGGAGATCAGAGAGCAAATCGAATACGACATTCTCTGTCAGCAGCGCTTTCCGCACTAACAGCATTGAGGTGCGGGGCATTGCGCGGCTGGACTGCCAGATTTTCGACGCTGCGGCGGCAGTGAAGAAGGAAATCTTCATTCCTGCCACCTAAACCGCGATGAAGGGAGCATGAAGGCATGGCTATTTCAACAGAAAACAGCCAGCAGACCACCTGCAACGTTGTGATTCAGGGGACTGACGGACGCAGCACAACGGTTGTAACCGCCGCCAGTAGCATTCGCCCTGGGCGCGGCTGGACGGTGAGCGTGGATGTGCTGGAAAGCAGCGCACTGACGGATGAAAACCGCGCCGAGGTTGCCGAAAAGCTGGCTGAATACCTGACGCAGGAAGCGCACAAAGCGGCAGGCCTGTCCATTCCGGTGAAGTAAGAGGAGGCGGGCATGGCAGACATGGACATGGTGCGGCGCTTTGCCGGACTTGACCCGGACAGCGACACAACCATACTGGAACACTGCTGGAAGTCCGCCGTGGCGTGGTATGCGCGCGCGGGCGTACCCGCCGACGACACCAACGAGCTGCTGCAATTTTGGACGGCAAACCTTGCGGCGTGGATGTATGACAACCGCGGCGCGGGCGGAAACGAGGCAAACATACCGCCCTACATCGTCCACAGCGTGCATCAGCTGCGCCCGCGGCGCAGGGGAGGAAGCGGCAAATGAAAGCAGGCGACCTAAAACACCCCATCCGGCTGCAAAAGCCCTGTACCCAGAAAACAGACACTGGGCGCAGGGTGACAAGCTGGCAGGATGTATGCACGGTAATGGCGAGCAAAGCCGACGTGAGCGGCCGGGACTTCTATCAGGCGCAGGCGTACAACGCGCAGGACACCGTGACATTCGGCATCCGCTGGCGCGACGACATCCGAAAGACTTGGCGCGTGGTATCGGGCGGAATAGCCTATCAGATTGAGGAAATCAATCATCTGGGCTACAAGCGGGATTTTTTGCATCTGAAATGCAAAGCGACCCAAGGCGAGGGGGCATAGCATGGCAGCATTTACGACGGTGGGCATTGCGGCAGAAATGCAAAAAATCGACAAGACCGCGAAAAACGTTGAAAGGGCTTGCACGGCGGCTGTGAAGGCAGGCGGAAAGCTGCTGGCAGAGAAGCTGGCAGAAAACGCGCCCAAGCGCACGGGCGGGCTGGCAGAATCGGTCAAGGCCGGTGCGGTGAAGTACGACGCGGGCAACGGCTACTATTGCAAGGTTGCGCCGGACGGCAAGAATGCACAGGGCGAAAACTATGCCAAAATCGGCAACATACTGGAATACGGGCGCAGCAACATGGCGGCGCGCCCATGGTTCAATCCGACCATGGAGCAGAGCGAAAGCGAAGTGACGCAAGCCATGCAGGTGGCTTTCCAGAAGGAGGCAGCAAAGGGATGACGGTCGAACAGCGGTTCACCAGCACACTGGCTGCGCTGCCTTGCAGCGTCAGTCAGCCGCCCGGCGCTGCCGAAGATGACACCTACTGCACCTTTTTCGAGGTGAGCGGCAGCTATTTGGCAAGTGCAAGCAACCAGACGCAGCGCATCCGGCATCTGGTGCAGCTGCATGTATATTCCCTGCTGGAAGACGGTACGCATCGAGCGCTGTTTTTTCAGGCGCTGGCGCTGCTGAAAGCCGCCGGTGTGAAAGTTACCAGCTGGGGTCTGGATGACTATGAGCAGGAAACAAGACGGCACCACATCAGCTGCACATGCAGCTGGGTAGAACCGCCGAAACAAGACGGACAGGAGGAATAAAGCATGTATCAGGAAGGCTACTTCACCGGCGTAACGGATATTTATGCGGCAGACATGACCACGGAGGACACGCCCACCACGCCAGCGGCCTATGGCGTGCCCTATGTGGTCGCCAAGACCATCGGCATCACGGTAACGCCTACTTACAAGGAAGGCAAGGTTTACGCCAGCAATACGCCGACCCGTAACGAAAAGCGCATTGCGCTTTATACGGTGAGCCTGAACGCGGACAAGCTGCCCTTTGCCATGTATAACAAGCTGATGGGGCGCAGCGTGGACAAGAACGGCGTGCAGATCATCAAGTCGGGGCAGGTTGCACCCAACGTTGCCATTGCCTTTGCGCTGACGCTGGACGACGGCACGAAGGAACTTTGGTGGCTGTACAAGGGCACATTCAGTGAGCCGGCCGTCACGGGTGCGACCGAAAACGACGGTTCGACCTATCAGCACCCGACCATCGAAGGCATTTTCGTGCGCCGCGCGGACGAAGCGCTGGCGGCGGTGGTGGACACGGCGAGCAAGACCATCACGCCCACGGTGGAAAGCAACTGGTTCGCGAAGGTCTACGAAGAATCGAAGTAAGGAGGTCTGCATATGGAGCAGGAAAAGCATCCCCTGCGCGGGCAGGACATTGACGCACCGCAGGACGTGATTGAACTGGATGGGAAAAGGTACCCCATTCGCTTTGATAACACGACCTTTCGCGTGGCGGAGGATGTGTATGAATTGGAGTACAAGCGGAATCTGAACTTTGCTGACATTGCGACGCAGTTGAGCGCAGCCAAGCTGGGCGCGCTGATGGCCATTTTCTATGGCGCGCTGGTGGCTGGCGGCGCCGACATGACTTGGACGGAATTTTCGCGGGCGTTCAAGCTGACAAGCATTCCCGGCGTCCGGGCAAAGCTGGCGCAGGGCGTCGCGGATGCGCTGCCCAGCGCAGAGGCGGGGGAAGAAGCCGCCCCTTGACAAGCGGCGCTGACGCGGGCGCTTTCCCGTGGGACTGGCTGCTGTTCCGCGCGCTTGACTGCGGCATGACGTGCGCTGACTTTTGGCGATGCAGTCCGCGTGCGGTCTGCCTATTGTGGCGCACACGCAGGCGCAGCCAGCAGCGCACAGGCAAGCCTGGAAAGCACCCGGCAGCGCCGCAGCGGCTGCAACGCATACCACGATAAACAAGGAGTGATTTGCATGAGCAATGGGGTCAACATTGCAAGCGAAGGAACCCAGAAGCGCATGGCGAATGCGCTGGAGATGATTGCCGACCATCTGGCGGGGCAAGCCGCAGGTGTGACCAGCTGGGCGGAGTTTCAGAGCCTGATTCGCCACGGGCTGGGGGCATCGGCTTTCCCGGTGGGCAGTACGGTGAGCATTACGCATGAAAGCTATGGCACGATCCTGATGGACGTGCTGGCGCACGACGTGGACAGAGACCCGCGCGGGCGCTTTGAGCACAGCGTGACGCTGGGGATGCACTACGCGCTGGAAGGTACACCCTTTGACGCGACGGAGGCGCTGTATCATGCGCCGGAGGAGCTTGCGGCAGGAACGTACCATTTTGCGCTGCCGAGCGGCTACGAAGAAAGCTATGGCGGCGGCAAGAGCATCATGTTCACGCTGACCCAAAACGTGCCGAAGGATGGCGTCATCCTTTTCCCATGGGGCTATCAGGTGCAGGTGCTTGCTACCAAGGTGAGCACCTACGCCAGCCAGAGCGCGGCGACACCCATCGAGACGGTGAGCGTGAGCGAAGGAACGGACGGAACGGACTTGGGGACGGCAAACGGCACGACGGCGCACATGAACCATATCCAGCGCGCACGCTATGGCAGCAACCGCTGGAAGGAAAGCAGCATCCGCGCATGGCTGAACAGCGAGAAGGCGGCTGGCAGCTGGTGGACACCGCAGACCGAGTTCGACCGCCCGCCGACCTACACCAGCCGCGCAGGCTTCTTGAAGGGGCTGTCTGCGGACTTTCTGGCGATTCTGGGCGAAGCAGACCACATCGCCGCGTTGAACACGGCGACGGATGGCGGAGGCAGCGAAACGACCCGTGACCGCATGTTCCTGCTTTCCAGCACGGAAGTCGGTCTGGGCAAAGAAAACGGCATTGCGGAGGGCGTGACGTACCCCTTCTATGAAGGCGCGACCAATGCCGACCGTATCAAGACGCGCAACGGCGCAGCCGTGTGGTGGTGGCTGCGCGGGCCGGTCGCGTGGGGCGCGTACGTCGTCCGCAGTGTGAACACGGGCGGCGAGTTGAGCAGCAGCAACGCGTACAACGGCTATTCGGTGGCGGCGGCTTGCGTCATCTACTAATCGACCATCCGCGCCGATAGGCGCGAGAAAGGAACACCATGAGTGTGCGCGTCGCAGATCGTCGGCGCTGGACGCATACTACACGGAACTATTCAATGAGGAGGCACCAACATGCAAAAAGCGAAGGAAGCGGAAACGCTGACCATGGCGCGGATGAAGCACCGCGCCGAAGTGCAGGACGCTGGGCTGCTGGAAACGCTGCGGAACGCTTATCAGCTGGCGGCCGATGCGGGCGAAACTGAGGAAGCTGCGCGCCTTGCGCGGGCTATCCGAGACACGCTGCTGACCCATGTGGATGCGCACGGGAGCATCTATCGGCTGGAGATGGCTGCGCCGGACAGCAAGAGCTTTCTGGACTGGCTGGACTGGCTGAAAACGCTGGCAAGCGTGATTGCATCCAGCGAATGGGCGCGGTATCGCCGGGCACTGCTGGACATTCCCCAGCAGGAGGGATTTCCCTATGCCATCAGCTGGCCGGTGGAGCCGACGGACGAAAAAATGGAGGCGGAGGCATGAGCGCACTGCATCTGCTGTGGCTGCTGCCGCTGACGTTTCTGCTTGGGTACTTCTTCGGCTGTGCCATGCGAGGGCAGCGGGATGAGTAACCTGCAAATCATCACAGACCTTTGCCGGATGCTGGACACAGCGCAGGAAGTCATTCGCCAACAGGCAGAACTTTTGCAGCTGCACGGCATCACTACGGCAACCGGCGACTTGGAGCGTAGACGGCAGGAGCTACTAGAAAGAATCGAGAGAAGCACATAACTTTTCCCTTCTGGGTGCGCTATGCACCCAGAAGGATACAAACCACGCAGGGAGGTGAACGCCATGCCGGATGAGGGAATCGGGACACGGGTCAGCATACTGGGCGACAAAGAATATAAGGCGGCTTTGTCGGACATCAACCGAAGTCTGGCAGTGCTTAATTCCTCCATGGATGCCAGCCAAAGCGCCTTCAAGGGGCAAGAGAACAGCATGGAGGCGCTGCGCGACCGCAGCCAGCGTCTGCAAGCCGTCTATGACGCGCAGAAGCAGAAAACAGAGTTGATTGCGGCACAGCTGGCAAAAGCCAAGCAGGAGTACGGCGAAAACAGCAAGCAGGCGGATGCTTTGCAAATCGCCCTGAACCGCGCCACCAAGCAAATGAACCTGACCGGGGCGGAGATCGACAAGACGAACGCCGCCATGGAAGAAGCCGGAAACGCCGGGTCAGAGATGACCCAAGGCGTTCAGGACGCTGGAAAAGCGGTGCAGAATGAGGGCAAGCAGGCCAAAACCGCCGAAGTGGAAAACTCCAAGCTGAAAGAAGCCATGGGCAAGGCGGGCGAAGTCGCGGAAAAAGCGCTGGCTGCCGGCTGCAAGGCCGCTGCTGCCGCCATGGGTGCGATGGCAGCTGCTGCGGCGGCGGGTGTAAAGGCTGCTTTCGACATGGCGCAGGGGGCAGGCACTTATGCGGACGACCTTCTGACGCTATCCACACAGACGGGCATCAGCGCGAAGAGCTTGCAAGAATGGAGCTACGCCAGCAATTTCGTTGATACGTCCGTCGAGCGAGTCAGCGACAGCATGAAGGATTTGTCTAAACACATGGCAGAAGGCTTTGCTGACAGTAGCGGTTCGGCATACAAAAACTTTGTCCAATTAGGCGTATCTATCAAGGATTTTGATGGAAATATGCGCGGAACAGAGGACGTGTTCTGGGACGCGATTGATGCGCTGCACAACATGGAAGCTGGTGCGGAGCGTGATGCACTGGCGATGTCCCTATTCGGGGATAGTGCGCGCGAACTGAATCCACTCATTGAAGCAGGAAGCGCTGCCTTCAAGGGCATGAGCGCAGAAGCAGCGCAAATGGGCGTTGTTTTCAGCGACGAAGCGCTGGCGGCCATGGGTTCTTTTGATGACAGTATGCAGCGCGTAAAGCAGAGCAGCGAGGGGCTGAAAAACGCCATCGGGCTGACGCTGATTCCCGCGTTCCAGCCGCTGGTGGACGCTGCGACGACGGCCATGGCGGATGTTTCCCGCGCATTGCAGGACGGCGTGACGCCGGAGGAGCTGCCGGGCATACTGGACGGCTTTTTGCGCGTGGTTGACAGCACGCTGACGGATGTGGTGGGGCTGATTGAGGGCGCGCTGCCCATCGTGTCCGAGGCAGTGACGCAGGTGGTGAGCGCACTGGCGGGCAAGCTGCCGGGGCTGCTGACGAAGCTGCTGCCTGCTGCCATGGGGTTGCTGAAAAGCCTTGTAGACGCCATCAAAGCAAACGTGCAGCCCATCGCCGTGTTGGCAACTTCGCTGGTGACGTCGCTGGCTGGCTTCCTTGCGGAAAGCGGCAGCGACCTTGCAGAAGCTGCGGTGCAGCTGGTGGACGGACTGCTGGATGGCATCATCGGCGCGCTGCCGGAGCTGATACCTGCGGGTATTCAGCTGGTGGCTTCGCTGGCATCGGGGCTGCTTTCCGGCATTCCGAAGCTGCTTGCCAAGCTGCCGGAAATCGTCGGCGCAATCTGGGATGGGCTGACGAACGTTGACTGGGGCAAGCTGGGGGGCGAAATGCTGACGGCGCTGCTGGATGGCTTGAAAGCGCTGGGCGACAGCTTGGGCAAGCTGTTTTCCGATGGTCTGCAAGCTGTCACAGGATTGAGCTGGGGCGACGTGGGTGCTGCCATCATAAGCGGAATTGGCGACATTGGCGCGTGGCTGTCCGGGCTTTTCGGCAGCGGAAAAGCCGGCGCGGAGGCAATCGACTGGGGCAGCATCGGCAGCACGATTCTTGCGGGCGTTACCGGCGCGCTGGATACGGCGGGCAACTTCTTGTCCGGGTTGTTTGAGCGCGGCAAGAGCGCCATCGAGCAAATCAGCTGGCCGGATGTGGGCAACACCATTCTGGGCACGCTGCAAGTTGGACTGGACGCCGCGGGAACGTTCCTTTCCGGTGGATTCAGCGCGGCAAAGGAAGCCATTGAGAAAATCAACTGGTCTGAACTTGGGCAAGGCATTGCGGACGCCTTCAATGGTCTGGTGGACGTCGAAGGGGCTTTCCTGTCCGGCGGCTTTACCGCTGCCAAGGAAGCAATTGAGAACATCAACTGGACGGGCATTGGCGAGAACATTGCCACCGCGTTCAATGGCATCATCGACAGCACCGGCGCGTTCATTTCCGGCGGCTTCACCGCTGCGCAGACTGCCATCGAGGGCATCAACTGGGCAGGTATCGGTGAGAACATTGCCACTGCGTTCAATGGCATTATTGACAGCACCGGCGCGTTCATTTCCGGCGGCTTCACCGCTGCACAGACTGCCATCGAGAACATCAACTGGACAGGTATTGGCGAGAACATTGCCACCGCGTTCAATGGCATTATTGACAGCACCGGCGCGTTCATTTCCGGCGGGTTCACTGCTGCGCAAAGCACCATTGAGAACATCAACTGGGCGGGCATTGGTGAAAACATTGCCACGGCGTTCAACGGCATCATCGACACAACCGGCGCGTTCATTTCCGGCGGATTTACTGCTGCCGCTGAAACAATTCGCGGCATTAACTGGGAAGGCTTAGGCGGTGTCATTTCCGGCGGCATCAACAATGGCATCAAGCTGGGGCAGAACATCAACGAAACCGTTGGCGGGTCGATTGACAGCGTTCACAGCTGGCTGATGCAGCTGCTGGGGCTTGACGACGAAAGCAAGGCGGAGCAGGCTGGCAAGAGCGTCGGCGACGATGTAAGCACAGGCTTGCAAAGCAGCACACCCACGGTGGAAGAAGCGGCGCAAGCCGTCGCGGATGCCGTGCTGGACACGCTGAACACAGCCTTTGGCACAGATGGCGGCGAAGTCGTCACCAAGGCCATGGGCGAGGCGCTGACGCAGGGCATTGCCGACGGGTTAAGCAGCGGTGCAGATGGCGCTTTCGACAGCGTTGCAAGCACCATCATGACGACGCTGACGAATGCACTGAATACAGCCTTCGGCGTGAGCGGAACGGGTTTTTTCGGGCTTGGGCCAGAGAGCGCCAAGCAGTTTGAATCGCTGGGCAAGGCTATCTGCAAGGCCATTGCGGACGGCATCACCACGGGCGGCGCGAACACGACGGAAATCACTACCGCCATCACAACGGTAGCCAATGCAGCCTACACGGCGGCGGTGACGGAGGTAGCTGGCGGCATTACGGGTTCCAGTGACACGGTGAACGCTGCCGTAGAAGCCGCAGCGACTGCGGCGGAGGATGCAGCGACCGTCATCCTGTCCGAGAGCGCTGGCAAGGAGCTTGGCGCTGACTGGATGGATGGCATGAGCGCTGGAATAGCCGCACAGCAGAGCACGTTGGTAAGTCGGGCGCGCATATCTGGAAATCAGGCGTTTCAGGCAACCGGCAGGATACTGAACGAAGGCAACGGGCGGCAGATTGGCAGCAGCTTTGCACACGGGGCCGCCCAAGGCATCAGCAGTCAGAGCAGCGGCGTCACCAGCGCCGCCAGAACGCTGGCAAGCGCAGCGCAGAGCACCTTGCAGGCATTAGCCGGGTCAAGTCGCTTTACGGAAATCGGACAAGCCATTGCGCAGGGTGTGGCGCGTGGCATCCTGAACGGAGAAAACGCCATTACCCGTGCGGCGCGTCAAGCTGCACAGGCGGCCTACAACGCCGCAAAGCAGCAGCTGGACATCCACAGCCCCAGCAAGCTGATGGAGCAGATTGGGCGATTCTATGATGAAGGCTTTGCGGAGGGCATCACGGGCGGCATTCGGCAGGTGCAGGCGGCTGCGTCGGAGCTTTCCAGCACTGCGGTGCAGAGTACGGCACAAGGCGCTGGCGGCGGTACAACCGGCACAATGCAGAACTGGGACGGCATGGCGGCCGCGCTGGTGCAAGCGATGCAGCAGGCGGGCGTAGGCAGTGCCGTCATCGAGATGGACGGCAAGCGCGTCGGGCAGAGCATTGAGCCGGACGTGAGCCAAGCGACGTGGCAGCGCACGGGCAAAAGCGTGAAGGGACGCGCCAGCCGGATGGTGCTGGCATGATTTTCGGCGAAAGGAGGAAGCGGCAATGCTGATTGCAGAAAGTGGGTTTTCGTTCAACGGCAAGCATTGCAGGGACTTCGGCTGCATGTGGAACGAAGACGACGGGCGGGTCATCGTGCCGGAAACGCTGCGCGGTGAATACGAAATTGCAGGGCGCAGCGGCACGGTGCTTTTGCCGGGCGAAACGCGGCGGTGCTTCAACTATTCCGGCGTACTGACCATGATGCAGGAGCCAGCAAGCGAACAGGAGGCACAGACACGGCTTCGCACACTTGCAGCGTGGCTGTCTGCCGGGCGCTGCAAGCTGGCTATGGACTATGAGCCGAGCCGCTACTACTGGGCGCAGCTTGATGGACGGCAGACATGGACAGCAAAGGAATGGTTCGCCGGGCAGCTGAAGGTCAAGTTTCTTTGCCAGCCATGGGCATATGCGGTGGAAGAAACCACGCAGGCAGTTGCGGGGGTGAGCAGCGAAAGCACAATACTGGGCATCAACCTTGCCACCGGGCAACCTGCACCGCTTCGGCTGACTGTAACGAACACCGGCAGCACCGCCATCACGGGCATCAGCATGGGCGACGGTGTGCAGCTTTCCGGGCTGCATCTTGCGCAGGGGCAAAGCGTAACGCTGGACTTTGAGCCGCCCATTGGCGCGACATTTTCCACGGGCGACAATGCACTGCCGTTCGCCAGCGCCTTTCGCGCCATCAAGCTGCGAAACGGCAACAATACCCTGCAAATGCGCCTGACATGGGCAGGCAGCAGCGGACGTAGCGCAAGCATCGTTACTGCGGCAAGGGGGCGATGGTGACGGTTGAGCAGGTAGAAATCTACGACCAGAACGGGAAGATGCTGGGTGTGCTGGACAATGCGGACGGCATCGGCTACGAGCTGAAGCACAACGACCTCTGGACGGGTTCCTTCGCGCTGCCGACCGACGATCCCAAAAACGCTTTCTGTCAGGCGCACAATCGCGTCCGACTGCCGGATGGCAGCCGCGACTTGGGCGTTTACCGCATCATTGGCATTCCCAGCGGGGAAATGACCGCGCAAGCAGGCACTATCACCTACAACGTGGAGCATGTGATGGCGACGCTGCTGGATGATATTCTCTTCGGCTATCACGAAATCGGCGGCAATGACATCCACACCCGTGCGGTCATGGAGTACATTCTGGCACGGCAGACCGTGAAGCGCTGGAAGCTGGGCGCGTGCGACTTTGACGGACAGTTTACCTACAAGTGGGAAAACACGTCGCTTTTGACGGCGCTGCTTTCGCTGGGAAGCGTACTGACCGAGGAATACACATGGGACTTTGACACCAGCGAGGGCAATGGAACGCCGGACGCGCCTTGGACGGTAAACCTGCGGCGCGCCGACCAAGAAGCCGGATGCGGCATCTACTACGAACGGCAGCTGAAAAGCATCGAAAAGACGATGGACGCCAGCGCACTGGTAACGCGGCTGTATGCGCTTGGATACGGCGAGGGCGTCAACCAGCTGACCATCCGCGACGTAAACGGCGGGGTTCCCTATTTGGATGCCGACACTGCCAGCGTCTGGGGCATCAAAAGCAGCGTATTCACGGACACGCGGCTGGAAGACCCGGCTCAGCTGAAAGCGCGGGCGCAGATGGTGCTGGAGGGCTACAAGAACCCTTATGTCACCTACAAGGCCAGCGCAGTAGACCTTTTCAGGCTGACAGGCATGGCGTGGGACAAGTATATGCCCGGCAAGCTGGTGGATGTGATGGACGCAGAACATGGGGTGCAACTGCGCAGCCGCATTGTGTCCATCAGCAAGGGGGACACGCTGGGCGATCCGGGGCAGATTGAAATCACGATTGCCAACGCCGTCCGCGACACGGCGGACAGCATCAACACCTTGGCGGATCGGGTAGGCATCGGCGAGCTGTACAGCCAAGGCGCGACGAATCTGGTGGCGCAGTCTTTCGCGGACAACGCAGATGCGGAGCATCCGGCCTGCATGAAGGTCTATGTGCCGGGAAATCTGGTGCGCATCAATCAAATGCTGCTAAGCTGGCAGGCGTCCGCGTTCCGCGCCTACGAAACAGGCGCGGCGGCTGGCGGCGGCAAAGTCACCACAACGTCAAGCGGCGGAGGCGGCGCGACCACCAGCGCAAGCAGCGAGGATGTGACCTACACCAGCGAGGCGGGCGGCGCGACGACAATTTCAGAACCCATGCGCGTCCTGTCTTCTGATGGCGGCGGTTCAGCAACGGCGGTCGGCGACTTTTCCAACATTGACGGTGATGGCTATGCTACGGCGGCAAACACGGGCGGGCTGACCACAAGCGAAGCAGAAGACCACACGCATCAAATGGGGCACACGCACAAGCTGACGGGACACACGCATAGCATTGCGGAGCACAGCCACACCATGAGCCACACGCACAAGATGGGCGACCACAGCCACGTCATTCCGCAGCACCGGCACGACATGGCGAGCCACAAGCACGCCGAAACGAACGCAGGTCAGACCGGCGCAGCATCGCCCAATTACACCGGCTATGCAACGCCGGTGATGAATGCGGCGGGCAGCACCGTCAGCACAGGCGGCGCATCGTCCAGCAGCACAGGCGGAGCTGCACTGACCACCGATTCCAGCGGCGACCAGACCACAGGCGGCTGCCAGCGTTCAGGCGCAGCGGCACCGAACACGCTTGCGGCTGGCGGTCACAGCCACACGATTCCGGTGCACACGCATTTGTTCCGCCATGCGCACCGCGTTGTTTTCTCCATTAACATTCCCGGCTTCACCATTGATATTCCAGCGCATGGGCACAACGTGAAAATTCCGGGGCACAGCCACCGCGTCACCATTCCGGCGCACACGCACGACCTGACACTTGCCGATCATACGCATAAAATCACCTATGGCATTTATGAGGGTACGACGGCGCGAAGCGTCACCATTCTGGTGGACGGGAACGAAGTGCCGGAGGAAATGAGCAAAAAGGGTGAAATCGACTTGACACCCTATCTTGCCAAAGATGACGACGGGAAAATCACCCGCGGCACTTGGCACGAAATTCAGTTGAAACCCGATCGGCTGACGCGCATCGAGGCAAGCCTGCACATGCAGACCTTCATCCAGAGCGTTGGCGGCGGCGACTATTGAGGAGGAGGCAGAAATATGAGCAAACGCAGAACTACCAAAACCGTGAAAGAAACCGCAGAGGTGCAGACGATGGCGGCAGAAATGCCGGAGGAAGCGCTGCCCGCAGCGGCGAGCGAAGCCGAAGTCCAGACGGCGCCAGAAGAAACGCCCATCGCATTGGCAGCAGAAGCAACGGCGGAAACGAGCAGTGCGCTGCCGGTGGACAAGCTGGACGAAGTGCAGCTTGGTCGGCAGGGCGAAGCGCTGGTGACACTGGTGCAGATTGACGCCAGTGCGTGGCTGGAGCAGCTGCCTGGTTGCACGCTGCTGGTGGCGGCACTGCGGCCGACGGAAAGCGTTGTCTATCTGCCGAACGTGACCGTGCAGGGCGGGCTTATCAGCTGGCGCGTGACCGAGGACGACACGGCGAAGGCAGGTTGGGGACGCGCAGAGGTGCGCGGGCTGGTGGATGGCAAAGTCAAGAAGTCCGCCGTGTTCCGCACTTGCATCGAGCCTTCGCTGGAAGGCGACGGAACGCCCACAGAACCGACGCCGCCCAGCTGGGTGCAGACCATCATGGACGCAGTGCAGAAAGCGCAGGAGGCTGCGTCTACGGCAGCAACGGCAGCCAACACGGCGCAGACTGCCGCGACCCAAGCAGCCACCAACACGGCTGGCCTGCTTGGCTGGGGGCTGATGCAGGAAGAGGACGGCACGGTGACGCTGACGCGGCAGGAGGCGCAGGGTAATGAGTAACAGACCGAGCGGCGAGCAGGTTGTGGCGCAGGCGCTGCAATTCGTCGGACGCAAATACAGCGAAATGGACTGTCAAGCTATGGTGGAAGCTGCCGTCCGCGCCTGCGGCGGGAAAATGAGTTACACCGGCAGCAACGCCATGGCACGGGCAGTGGAGCATCTTGTGCCGCTTAGTCAGGCGCAGAAGGAAGGCTTGCGTGTTGGTGCGGCGCTGTTCATTCATGAGGACGGCGGCAGTTATCCGCAGAAGTATCACGCCGATGGGTTGGGCAACTTTTCGCACGTCGGACTGTACGCAGGCGAAAATGCGCTGGAGGACGTGGACAAGAACGGAAAAAAGCGCGTTTGCAACGTAGTGCATTCGTCGGCATCCATGGGGCGCGTAGCCGGTTCGACGCTGCGAAACGGGTGGACGCATGTCGGATATTTCCGGGAAATCGACTGCGGGCAGATTGCCGCCAGCGACACCGATCAGCGTGGCGCTGCGCAGACGGAGAAAGCCGCAGCGCGGAAAACGCTGCGGCGCGGCGACAAGGGCGAACAGGTGGTGCACCTGCAAGAATGGCTTAATGCACTGGGCAGTACGCTGGAAGCTGATGGCATTTTCGGCGCGGCAACACAGACCGCCGTGAAATCCTTCCAGCGCCAGCACGGGCTGGCGGTTGATGGCATTGTAGGCGCGAAAACGTGGGTGGCGCTGGAAGCAGCTGTGCAGATCGTCAGCGGGAAAACCTACACGGTGTGCATTTCCAGGCTGGATGCAGCGACGGCCACCTATCTGCTGGAATGCTATCAGGATGCCGTTTGCACCGAGGAGATGCAGGACGGCGACGGCATTGGCTGATAACGATGGCACGGCCGCTTGACGGTCTAACCATAGAAAGGGGTGAACTCGATGAAAACAGAACTTCTTGTGGCGCTGGGCGGATTTCTTGTGGCATTCGTTACGCTGCTGCTTTCTGCACGCAAGGACACGCGCGGCGATGCAGCGAACCAGGCGCAGACCATGGCGAAGCTGGACAGCATTGCGGGCGGCGTGGACGACATCCGCGTGGAACAGCGCGCCATGCGCGAGAGGCTGGACGGCTACGCAGAGCGGCTGGCGCGGGTCGAGGGCAGCGTTAAGTCTGCGCACCATCGGCTGGATCAGATTGCTGCGCCGCCTTCGCATCCGCCGGGTGGGCGAAGCGTAGACCCGTGACAAGAATTGCAACGATAATGCAAAGGAGTGGAAGAAAATGGAAATCAACTGGCTTGCGCGAGTGAAGAACAAAGCCTTCTGGGCGGCGTTTATTCCGGCGCTGCTGCTGGCACTCAAAGCGATTGCAGGGCTGTTCGGCTTTGAGCTGGACACGACGGACGTCAGCACGAAGCTGCTGGGAGTGGTTGAGGCAGCGTTCGCGCTGCTGACAATCTTGGGCGTTGTCGTTGACCCGACGACCGAGGGCGTGAGCGACAGCGAGCGGGCGCAGAGCTACACCAAACCTTGGACGGACAAGGACGACGTGCAGTAAGCGCATCAGTGCGGGCGGCAGCACCATCGCATCTGGCGGCGCTGCCGCTTTTTTTCGTGCCAACGCAGTTGAAAGAGGCGAGGAGAACAGGGCGCGGGCAACACGGGAAATGGGAAAGCGTTTTTTCGCTGTGTTTTGTTCTAAAATTGCGGAAACTTTTGCCGAAATAGTTCTTGTTTTTGACCATCCCCCCTATGTGAAAAAGTTTTTGGAAGGGAACTGGAC
>OIZQ01000799.1_pt1 | contig 14665 bp, 10 predicted proteins | sample 1588491 | NCBI WGS metagenome assembly OIZQ01 (sample SAMN03283262) | human gut metagenome | biome: human-associated habitat; material: feces | host: Homo sapiens | place: USA | collected 2013
AGCAGACGGCTCATAACCGTCCGGTCCCGGGTTCGAGTCCCCGAAGGCCCACCACACAGGGGTATAGCTCAGTTGGTAGAGCAGCGGTCTCCAAAACCGCGTGTCGAGAGTTCGAGCCTTTCTGCCCCTGCCAAAAGAAGCCATGACGTTGTCATGGCTTCTTTTTTTGCGCCGGTGGCTCAGCTTTTGCGGCAGATGCCCGCGCAGCCGGCCACAGGCGGCGGGAAAATGCCGGAATTGTGCGGAGAGACGGCCTTTGACGCACTATGCTCCGGGTTTTGTCGATATTAAATAGAAAAAAACGGAAAATTTTGTGCGGAAATACAGTTGATTGTTTGTCGAAATGGTGCTATGCTATCCCGTGTATATCCAGAAAAGGGAAATCACCCCGCAATGGGACGATTTTCCGGCCCGCGCAGGTGCAAGGGGCGCCTGCATTGGAGGGAGATTCCGGCAGAAAAGGGTACCCTTTTCCCGTTTCAACCCAGTTGAAACGATGGCTTTTCCGCATGGGACGGCGTCCCGCGCGGCGGAGCCTGCCACTGATCCGCAGGGGTGCGGACTCGCCGGTGCAGTGCCGCGGGCACGGTACGGACAGCGCATAGCATGATTCCGCAGACAGACCAAAAAATCACATGAAAGGATGGGGGAACATGAACAAAACAAGAATGGGCAAAAGAGCGGCGTCATTACTGCTTTCGCTGGTAATGATGCTGTCTCTGCTGCCGACGGCGGCGTACGCTGCGATGGCGGACGGCGTCGACACCCAGGGCGCGATCGTCTCCGAAAACGGAACGGACGTGTCCGACGACAGCAACAGCAGCGGTAACACCGATGACTTGCAGGTCGGAGGCAGCGAGGGCAACGGTGACACTGGCGCCCAGCAGGTCGGAGACAGCAGCGGCAGCGGCACGGCGGGTGATACCACCGGTGCTGAGGGCGGCGCTGATCCTACCGATTCTGTGAACGGAAACGATTCCGCAGACCCGCAGGATGATGGGGATGCGGTGATGCCCGTGGCCAGCAGCGTGGTCAGCACCAGCGAGGAACTGGTGGCGGCTATCGCTGCGGCCAGCGATGGTGACACCATCACGCTGGGCGAGGGCGAGTTTACCACTGTCGGCAACACCTCTCCCAAGAAGTCTTTGACCTTCGTGGGCGCGGGTACGGGGACCGTGTGGACCATCGGCAACCTGAGCAAGGACGTCAAAAGTGAGGGAAATGGCGATTGCAGCTTTGACGGCTGTGAGACCATCACCTTCCAGAACATGACGCTGAAGAGCGACGGCGCGGATTATCGCGGCTTCATCCGTATCAGCAACACCGTGGTGAAGAAGTGCACGCTCGTAGGCAAGACGGCGTATTGGGGCTATGAGACCGCGAAGTTTGAGGACTCTACCTTTAATGCGCCGGTGGGCGACTATGCTCTGTGGGATTATTCCACCAAGGCCATGACCCTTGAAGGCTGCACGTTCAACATCTCCGGTAAGGGCGTCAATGTCTATGTGGAGCAACCCAGCACGGACGCGCGCACTGTCGAAGTGAACAGCTGCACAGTCAACTCCGACAAGGCGGGCAAGGCGTTCCTGAACATCAAGAACAGCACGCAGGCCTTTGATGTGACGCTGAGCGGCACGAACACGGTGACCGGCCTTAAGGCCGATGGCACCACCGGCTCCGCGCTGTATCAGGTGGAAACTACTGAGGTCACTGAGACCACCGGTAACCCTGTCACGGTGAAGGCGAAGGCTGATGACGGCACAGTCACGACCCTTTACGAGGTCAAGGAAACGGTGGAAGCCTCCGTGGCAGAGGTCAACGGTGCCAAGTACAAGTCCCTGCAGGCGGCTATCGACGCGGCCACTGAGAAAGCGACCGTGATCCTGCTGGCGGATACCCGCGAGAATGTTACCATAAGCACGAATAGGCTGACCCTTGACCTGAACGGTCACACCCTCAACGGCGGCACCGTGGCGGGCAAGCCCGCGCTGACCGTTAGGGCCCGCAACGTCATTGTCAAGGACAGCAGCGAGGCGCAGACCGGTACCATCATGCGTGAGGATACCGCGGAGAACTCCGGCGTCAGCTCCCACTATGTCATCGACATTCAGGGCAAAAACGCTTTCCTGAAGTTCGAGAGCGGCACCGTCCGGAACAACAGCGGCAACACGCAGGGGAAGGGCGCGTCCCTGGTGCGCGTGGGCGATGACAGCGTCAGCGCATGGCCTCAGCTGACCATCGCCGGCGGCACGTTTACGCAGGACAACTTCATCGTGATCAAGGTCGATCGCGGTACATTCTACCTGACCGGCGGTACGCTGAATTCCAAAAACGACTACGCGGTGGAGAACTGGAGTACCGCTACCATCAAGGGCGGCACGGTCAACGGCACAGTGGCGGCCTGGACGTACAGCGGCGGTCAAAACAGCAATCTGTCGATCAGCGACAACGGCATCGTCAACGGTGACGTGGCATCCGTGAGTTACGACAAAGCCGAGGGCAAGTTGGCCAAGGTCAGTATCACCGGCGGCATCGTCACTGGTACGCTGGGTACCTATACTTATGACAGTAACAGTGGCAAGTCTGATGCTACCACTGACGCCACTAAGGCGACTATTGCTGTCACCGGCGGTACGTTCTCCAGTGACCCCACCCAGTACGTGGTGGAGGATTCCGGCGTTACTAAGAACGACGACGGCACTTACGGTGTGGCGAAGGCGTATCTGGCCAAGGTCGGCGACACCTCCTACTACACCATGGACGAGGCGTTCAAGGCGCAGACGGCCAGCGGCGCAGATATCGTCTTGCTGCGCGATTATACCACCGGTTCAACGTTCAACTCCGGCAGCATTGCCCGCACGGTGGATCTGAACGGCCATACCTGGACCTGCACCGGCACGGATGCAAACAGCGCGGCCTTCGAGATCAACTACTCCGATGCGTCGCTGACCGTGAAGAACGGCAAGGTGTTCAGCAGCCAGCTGGTGGGTCTGATCCCCTCCGCCATGGGCGGCACCATCAAGTATGACAATTCCAGTCTGGAGTTCGATGGCGTCGAGATGACGACCACCGCCCGCAGCGGCATCGAGACCAACGGCAACAACACCAACGATACCGTGACGCTGAGGAACAGCACGCTGAACGTGCCCAACGGCTTCGGCATCTACTTCCCCAGCTCCGGCACGCTGACCATCGACAACAGCGTCATCAACGCCAAGACCATGGGCGTGCAGGTCTGCGCCGGCAGCCTGAACGTCACCGGCGATAAGACGGCCATCACCGTCACCGGCGACGGCGTCGCCAAGACCGAGAATGACGGCGCCATCGAGGACGGCGCGGCCATCTCCATCGTGGAGCGCACCGGCTACAAGGGCCTGATCGCGATCAAGGTCGAGAGCGGCACGTTCAAGGCCAACGGCACCAACGCCGCAGTCAAGGCCTACAAGTGGGAGAACAAGACCGAGAGCGCGTTTGACAACAGCAAGAACGTTGTTGCCGTCTCCGGCGGTACGTTCTCCAGCGCGGTGGACAAGTCCCTGTGCGCTGGCGGCTTCATCCCCACCCAGAATGCGGATGGCACCTACGGCGTGAAGGTAGGCAAGTATGTTGCCGAGATCGGCAGCCAGGGCTACGAGTCCCTGCAGGAGGCTGTTGACGCGGCCAAGAGCGGCGCGACCGTGAAGCTGCTGGCGGATACCTATGCGAATGTCACCATCGCCAAGGCGATGACCCTCGACCTGAACGGTCACACCCTCAACGGCGGCCAGGTCAAGGCTAAGCCCGCGCTGACCGTGAGCAACAGCTCTGTTACCATTCAGGACAGCAGCGCGGCTCAGACCGGTACCATCATGCGCGAGGATACCGCGGCGAACTCCGGCGTCAGCTCCCACTATGTCATCGACATTCAGGGCAAGTATGGCTTCCTGAAGTTTGAGGGCGGCAACGTCAAGAACAACAGCGGAACCACCAGCGGGAAGGGCGCGTCCCTGATCCGTCTGGGCAACGACAACAACATGAGCGCGAACCCCACCCTGACCATCAAGGGCGGTACGTTCACGCAGGACAATTTCATTGCCATCAAGGTCGACCACGGTACACTGCACCTGCTGGGCGGCACCGTGAACTCCGCCAACAGCTTCGCCATTGAGAACTGGAACAACGCCTATATCAAGGGCGGCACGGTCAACGGCACCGTGTCCACCTGGGTGTACAGCACCGGTGCGGCGTTCAGCAAGCTGGAAATCAGCGGCGGCACGGTCAACGGCAACGTTGCTTCCGTGAACTATGACAATGCTGCGGACAAGCAGGCACGGGTCTATGTGACCGGCGGCACCGTCACCGGTACGCTGGGCACCTATACCTATAACAATGGCTTGGTTGCTATGGACGAGACAGCCAAGGCGACTATCGAGGTCACCGGCGGCACGTTCTCCAAAGACCCCACCAAGTACGTGGTGGAGGATTCCGCCATTACCCCGAACGGCGACGGCACTTACGGTGTGGCGAAGGCGTATCTGGCCAAGGTCGGTGATACTTCCTACTACACCATGGACGAGGCTTTCCATGCGGCCGTTGCTTCCGGCGAGACGCTCACCCTGCTGCGTGACTACACCACCGGCAGTTCGCAGAACTCCGGCAGCAATAGCTTTACCATTGATCTGAACGGCTTTACTTGGACCTACACCGGCAAGGATGTGGACTGCGCGGCCTTCGAGATCAACTATTCCGGTGTGACGCTGACCGTGAAGAACGGCAAGGTGGTCAGCAGCCAGCTGGCGGGTCTGATCCCCTCCGCCATGAGCGGCACCATCACCTATGACAATTCCGGCCTTGTGTTCGAAAATGTCGAGATGACGGCCAACGGCCACAGCGGCATCGAGACCAACGGCAGCAACACCAACGATACCGTGACGCTGAAGAACAGCACGCTGAACGTGCCCAACGGCTACGGCATCTACTTCCCCAGCTCCGGCACGCTGACCATCGACAACAGCGTCATCAACGCCAAGACCATGGGCGTGCAGGTCTGCGCCGGCAGCCTGAACGTCACCGGCGATAAGACGGCCATCACCGTCACCGGCGACGGCGTCGCCAAGACCGAGAATGACGGCGCCATCGAGGACGGCGCGGCCATCTCCATCGTGGAGCGCACCGGCTACAAGGGCCTGATCGCGATCAAGGTCGAGAGCGGCACGTTCACGGCCAAGGCCGGCAACGACGCGGTCAAGGCCTACAAGTGGGAGAACCAGACCGAGAGCGACTTCACGCAGGCTGCCACGGTTGCCATCTCCGGCGGTACGTTCTCCAGCGCGGTGGACAAGTCCCTGTGCGCTAACGGCTACATCCCCACCCAGAACGCGGACGGCACCTACGGCGTGGAAGTGGGCATGTTCACCGTCATGGTGACGTCCCGCACCACCGGCAGCAGCAGCCCCGTGGCCAATGTGGCCGGCGGCGGCAGCAACATCACCTACGCGCAGGGCACCACGGTCACGGCATCCGCCATCAGCGGCTACAAGTTCGTGGGCTGGTTCGTCAACGAGTACACCGGCACGCCGTACAGCACTAACCTGAGCTGCGAGGTCAAGCCCACCGACGACTGGACCATGATCGCGGTCTACGAGCCCATCAGCGGCGGCAAGTTCTGGCTGACTGTCACGGCTTCCGAGTTCACGGTCAACGGCGGCGCGGTGCAGGATTCCTACCTGTATGAGCAGTTTGCCGTCGGCGCATCTGTGACGGTGAACTTCACCGGCAGCGAGAACTTCCTGTACTGGGTCAACGCATCCAACAAGGTGGTCTCCACCGAAAAGAGCTACACCTTCATCATGGGCAGCGAGACGACCCTGAAGGCTGTGTACGGCAAGGCGCGTCAGAATCAGGCCACCGTGGTGTTCATCTCCCACAGCGACCAGATCATCAGCTCCAAGGCCTACACCACCTCCGATACCATCCAGTTCCCCGTGCCTCCCATCAAGATGGGCTGCACCTTCACTGGCTGGTCCATGACGGAAGCTGAGATCCGCGCGGCCATGGCCAACAACAGCGGCATCATTCAGGTGCGCGCACGCTATACGGAGCCCAGCATCGCCTGCACGGTGACGGTGGTCTATCCCGAGGGTACCGACAATCAGGTCGTGAACGCAGTGGTCGGTAAGGCCATCGACGTGACGGCTAAGGACATCGAGGGCAAGACCTTCTCCTACTGGACGGATGACAAGGGCACCGTTCTGGGCTATACCAAGACGCTGAAGCTGGCCCCCAGCGGTGACATGACCGTGAAGGCTGTCTACGACGAGAATGCCGAGGTCAAGCCTGTCATCTCCATGACGGCTATTGATGCCAGCGCGGGCAATGGCTACTGGGTGGTCTCCTTCACGGCAACGCGTGCGGTGCCCGCGGGCTACGAGATGGTGAAGCAGGGTATCCTGTATAGCCTTGATAGCCGCTGCGCTGGCGAAGCGGGCAAGGATTACCTGAAGCTGACGGCGGACGGTACGGTGCCCGAGGGTGTGTATGAGTACAGCGGCAAGGACCAAGCTTTGAATGGCGTGACCCGCTTCAACGGCAAGGTCGGGACTGCAGAGACCACTCTCTACGGACGCGGCTACATGATCCTGAAAAACAGCGCTGGCAAGGTCTTAAACGTGTACGCGGATACGATCCTGTCCGGCAGCTACAACAGCGTGAACAAGTAAAGGAGGAAAATCAGTGGATAAAAAGCAGTATGAATCTCCGGAGATGCAGGTCATTCTCACCACCGGTGAGGACATCATCACCACCAGCGGCGACAGCGGCATCGATGAGGGCGAAAGCCCCGGCATTATTGGCTGATTTGCCCATCTCCGACCCTAACCCAAAACAGGGGCATAGTCCGCGCGGACTATGCCCCTGTGCGCAAAGCAAAGGAGCGACTTATGAAAAAACTCATCCCCGTGCTGCTGTCGCTGCTCATGGCGCTGGCCATGACGGGCACGGCGCTGGCTGCCACCGTCTACACCGAGGGTGCGCTGCACTACACCATCGCGGACGAGTCCATCACCATCACCGGCTATTTCGGTAAGGACGCCGCAGTCACCGTACCGGCCAGCATCGCCGGCATCCCTGTGAACACCATCGCCAAGGGCGCGTTCACGGGCAATGACAACGTGAAAACGGTGGACCTGCCGGACACCATCACCGCCGTGGAGGAGGGGGCCTTCGCCTCCGGCATCACGGTGAACTACAACAGCAACATCAACGGCGGCAACACGCCGGGCGACAGCAAGCCCGATGACAGCAAACCCGACGACAGCAAGCCCGATGACAATAAGCCCGCCGACAATAAGCCCGACGACAACAAACCCAACAACGGCGGCTCCGGCGCCGACACGGGCACCGTGGACGTGGACAACTCCGGCACTGCCGGCGACACCACCGGTACCACGGGCGGCACCGGCGGCGCAGAGGACACCGGCATCGACGAGGGCACCGTCTCCGTGGACGACCTGCCGGACTCTGCCGACAGCCAGACCGGCGCACAGGACAGCGCCGCCGTTCCTCAGCAGAGCGCGGGGCTCACATGGCTGTGGGTGCTGCTGGGCGTCATCGCCGTGGCGGCGATCATCGGCATCGTCGTGACGCGGAAAAAGAAGCACTGAGACACGAAACCGCAGGAGGGTAAGCCCTCCTGCGGTTTTTTGCGCAAAAAAAGGAAGCGGACGGGTCACGTCCGCTCCAAGTGAGGAGAAAAATGATGGAAAATCAATTTCAAACGGGCGCTGCCCGCTGAAACCATGGGAAGATCAGAACAGGGTACACAGCAGCCACGTCAGTCCGATGGCCGCCGCGCCGATGGCGGCCCACAGCCAACCGGGGACGCGGACGCGCCGGCGCGGCAGACCCTGACAGCGGGCATAGTTCTTGGCGATGCGGACGGCCTGATCCACCAGCTGCTGTGAGCTGACGCCGCCGCCATCGGTGCGCAGAATGAAAATGGCCTGTTCGAAGATCTGGGGGTCCGGAGAATCCACCACGATGACGCGGCGGGAAATACCTTTAACCAAGCATATGCCCTCCTTGCTGTCCGTTTACTGCGCCGCCCTATCGCATCGGGCGACGGTAGTAGTATGGACGGCGCGGCGGCAGATTATACCTGCGCGGGGCCATTTTCTTCGCCCCGCAGCCGGTGCAGCGCCAGCACGGCGCAGTCATCGGACCGCCCGCCGTGTTCGGCGGACATGGTGAGGATGCGGCGGGCCAGGGCGTCGGGAGTGCCGCCGCCCCAACCGGCCAGCAGATCCTGAAGCCACTCGTCCCCGTCGCCGCCGACCACGCCGTCGGAGACCATCACCAGCCAGCCGTCCGGCGGCAGGACGAAGCGGATGACATCGGGCTGGCGGTCCGCACTCTCCAGTCCCGCGGGCAGCGCCGCGCCGCCGTACCGCGTGACGCGGCCCAGCTTTTTCAGATACGACGGCGCCGCGCCGTATTTATAGAGCGCGGCCTCACCGGTGCTGCGGTCCAGCCGCAGCAGGTCGATGGTGGTGAAGCCCGCGCCCTCGCGGCAGCGCAGCAGCATCGCCGTGTTCAGCGTTTTCAGGGCCGGCAGCGGCTCCACGCCTGCCTGTAAAAATTGCTTCAGTAACCGCACGGTCATGGCGGCCTCGCGGTGGGCGGCCTCACCGCTGCCCATGCCGTCGGACAGCAGCAGGCATGCCGCGCCGCCCGCCTCAAAGGACGCCGCCTGATCGCCGCACAGTGTCTCGCCTTCCCTGGGCCGCAGGGCGATGGCGGTGCGGCAGGTAAAGCGAGGCGGTGCCGACACCGGCACGCCGGAGGACAGCACCTCCGACATCTGGGCGTACTGCTGCCGCGCCACCTGATACGCCTCCTCCAGCTGGAGCCGGTGGGCGCGGCGCAGCAGGAACTGGTGCAGCTGGTCGTTCAGCGCCTCCAGCAGCTGGGGGAAGTGCAGGCAGCGGCTGGCAAAATGCAGGGGGAAGTCCTCTGCGCAGGCGCTGCCGCGGCGCAGCAGGCGGGGGCAGGCGTCGTTGAAGGCATTGTAGGTGTCGTTGTAGTGTGCCTGCCAGCAATCCCGCTGCAATAAACACCCTGCGCAGATCTGCTCCGCCGCGCGGTCGAACAGCACGGCGGGGTTCTCCGGCCGCGGCGGCGATACCTCGGTGAAAAAGCTGTCGTACACGGCGCGGAACGCGGCGGCGGGGGTGGCCTCCGGCTGGGACGGCGGCGCGGGCGCCTGCTGGGCGAGCCGCAGCGGCAGGTGCTGAGGCAGCAGGAGATAGAGTCCCGCACCCGCCATGCTCTGAAACAGCAGGGGCAGCGGGTCCGGCCCGTCAAGCAGCGTATATCCGGCCATGGCTGCGGCAGTATACACCAACGGCACGGCCAACCGGCCCCGCTCCCTGACAGCGGAGGCGGCTCCCATCCCGCCGCAGCACACTGCGGTCAGCAGCACCGCATCGCCGGTGAACAGATCCATGGTCAGACCGGCCACGGCTCCCGCCGCCGCGGCGGAGGCGGGGGACAGGCACTTCGCCGCGGCCATCAGCAGCGCCGCCGCCAGCATACCGCCCACGCGGAAGCCGGAGAACGACCAGCCGTAGGCGGTAAGGGACAGCCCCAGACCCAGCAGGAACAGCGCCTGCCCGCGGCTCACCGCCGAGGCATTGGCATCCGACAGCGACGGCAGCAGCGCTGCCGCAGCGTACAGCACGGTGCAGGCAGCGGCGCACAGCGCCCACTGCCGCGGCTGCCGCTGAATGAGATAGGCCGACTGCACCAGCAGCGTCATCAACACGGCAGCCACCGGCCGGAATACCGGACGGCGGTACAGGCGGGTGGTGCAGAACGCCGTGTTGGCACAGAAGATGAGAATGGCGGCGGCGGTGTGGCGCAGCCCCGCCTGAAAATCCAGAAAAAGGAAAGCGCCCAGTCCCGCGCCCAGCAGGGCGCTGAGCCCGGGCCAGCTGACGCCTGCGGCGGAGACGGCCGCCAGCGCCCATGGGCTGTACAGGCCGTCCAGCGCCGCGCCGGACAGCAGAAACGCGGCGGCCGCCGGTAAAAACCCCGTCAGCAGGGAGCGGAGCGGGACGGACCGGACGGCCTCGGTGACAGTTTTCAAGGCTTGTCCCTCCTTTCACGCCTATTGTAACCGGAACGGCGGACGCATCCTGTCGGGAAATGGCGGCGTATCCCAAAGCCGCCGGCCGCCGCGGCGGAAAATTTTGCTGTTGTATTTCCCGCGCCGATTTGGTACAATGCCGTTGACAGAAACTGACACACTTCGTACAGGAGGAGACCCATGAAAAAGCTGTTTGCCATGCTGATGGCACTGACGATATTGATGACCATGGCCGCCTGCGGACAGCAGACGACGGACGAGGCCGGCGGCACCGTGGACCCCGGCGCCGTGGCGGATCGGGACACCTCAGGTCAGGTGGACATGCCCGCCGATGACGCCGGCACGCCGGAGCTGGGCAGCGTCAACGGCGGCACCTACACCAACGAGTTCGCCGGCATCGGCTGCACGCTGGACGAGACCTGGACGTTCTACACCGAGGCGCAGATCGCGGAGATCAACGGCTTCCTGACGGAGGGTACCAGCGACGAGGATATGCGCCAGCTGATGGAGGAGAACCAGAGCGTGTACGATATGTACGCCTCCTCCACCGATGGGCTGATGACCATGAACGTGGTGTTCCAGAACATGGGACTGCTGTTTGGCACCACCATGAGCGCTCAGGACTACGTGGAGCTGTCCGCAGAGCAGCTGCCCGATGCCATGGGCACCTACGGCTTTGAGGACGTGACAGCGTCCGTGACCACGGCGGAGTTCGCCGGTGCGGAGTGTCCCGCGATCGCCATCACCGCCACGGTACAGGACACCCCCATGTATGAGCTGTTGGTGTGCATGAAGGAGGGCAACTACATCTACTGCGTGACGCTGTGCAGCTACACGGAGGATGTGACGGCCCAGATGGCAGCGCTGTTCTACACGCTGTAAGCAGCAAACCCGTGAGCCGCGGCAGACGCCGCGGCTCGCTTTTTCGGAAAGGAGCAGAGACCATGGCAAAATATGTGCTGATACCGGATTCCTTCAAAGGAACGCTGTCCTCGGAGGACATCTGCCGCATCGCGTCGGAGGAGATATTGCGGCTGGAGCCGGAGGCGGAGATCTGCGCCATTCCGGTGGCGGACGGCGGCGAGGGCACGGTGGACGCCTTTCTGGCCGCCGTGGGCGGCACGCGGGCGGAGGTGCCCTGCACAGGGCCCTGCGGCCAGGAGGTCATGGGTTTTTACGGCCTGCTGCCGGACGGTACGGCGGTGGTGGAAATGGCCGCAGCGGCGGGCCTGCCGCTGGCGGGCGCGTGCCGCGATCCGGAAAAGACCACTACCTACGGCGTGGGCCAGCTGATGGCCCACGCGCTGTCCCGCGGAGCAAAGCGACTGGTGCTGGGGCTGGGCGGCAGCGCCACCAACGACGGTGGCTGCGGCGCGGCCGCCGCGCTGGGCGCGGAGTTTCTGGATGCGGAGGGACGGGCGTTCGCGCCTACCGGCGGGACGCTGACCCAAATCGCCCATATCCGCATGAAGGGTCTGCGGGAGACGCTGGCGGGCGCGGAGGTCACGGTGATGTGCGACATCGACAACCCCCTGTGCGGTCCCGCTGGTGCGGCGGCGGTGTTCGGACCTCAGAAGGGGGCGGACGCAGCCATGGTGGCCCGTATGGATGCGGGCCTGCGCCATCTGGCGGAGATGCTGGAAAAAGACGTGGGCATGGAGGTGCTGACGCTGGCGGGCGGTGGTTCAGCCGGCGGCTTCGGGGCCGGTGCGGCGGCATTTTTCGGCGGACAGCTGCGCATGGGCATTGATGTGGTGCTGGATCTCACGGGCTTTGACTGGAAATGCCGCGGCGCATCGCTGGTCATCACCGGCGAGGGTCATCTGGACAGCCAGAGCCTGCGGGGGAAGACGGTGGTGGGCGTGGCCCGCCGCGCCCGGGCGCTGGGTGTACCGGCGGCGGCGCTGGTGGGCGGCTGCGAGACAGCGCTGGACGCGGTGTACGCGGAGGGCGTGTCCGGCGTATTCCCCATCCATCCGGCGCTGTGTACCTGGCCCCAAGCCGCCGCGCGGACCGAGGAGGATCTGCGCTTCACCATGGGCAATCTGCTGCGCTTTATGGCCGCCCTGCGGCGATAACAAAAAACGGGAGACCGCACCGCAGTCTCCCGTTTTCGTATATGGCTCCGCTGCCCGCCCGCAGGCAAACGATTTTGCACAGCAAAATCCCTGCTCCAAAAAGAGAGCCACCCTTCGGGTGGCTCTCTTTTGTGGCTACCCACTACTTTTGTTGTCTGTGAATCAGCGCTTTTGGTCTTGTTCCTCCGGTGACGTAGTAACTCCTTCCAGCAGATCTGTCACGACCTGATGGAGCTGTGCAGCGTTCTTGGAGGTAATGACAGGGACGCCAGTTTGGCTTTCAATGGCTTTCCGTGCATCACCGGCCTCACCGCCTTCACGAGCGACTGCCATATTCTCCGAAAATGTACTCGGAGCTTTCTGCTTGGATATCTCCGTGGTGGTCGCCTCCGCCAGCATATTCAGCACCAGTTCCAACGTAGTCATATTGTCGCGGAGGTTTTCTTTCTTCAAGCCTTTGAGGTTCTTGTATTGTCGTGTAGACATTCCCGACCATGCACAGGATATCTCATCGGTAAGTATTGCATACTCCACGCCTTTCTGTACACCGCGGGCATCCCATCATCCGTCAGTTCCTTGCGGACCTGGATAGCTTGCAGCCGCTGGTTGATCCACCCGCGGGTGTAGCCCTTCTTGAGGTATGTCTCCAATGCTCGCTCAATGGTCAACTCTGGGTCGATGGTTTCCTCAATGCGCTCTCTGCCTACCCGCGCCAACCACAGCTTGAACGGTTCCGCTTTGGGGGAAGGAATAGACTGGATGATGCGAAGAAGTTGCTCGGTGTCGGCTACGTCGGTCAGGCGCTTTTTGCCATCTGAGGCGGTCATTTTCAACTGGTTACAAGATGTAACCGTTTCATTGCCTTCGTCTTTAAGCCGCTTCTTGGTAACTTTCCAGTAGTTGCGTGCCGCTTGATAATCAGGCTGCTCAGTCAGCACGGCAACAACATCGACGATGGAAAAGTACCATTCTTCTTTTTCCTCGTCCCACGCAGTACGAATGCGTTTGTCCTCAAATAGTTGGATCTTATCATTTTGTGCCATCCTGTTCACCTCGTTTCTGTGATAACTCTTTCAGCAATCCCTGACACCCCGCCATCACATCCTGCCATGTTTCCTCGAAATCTCCGGTGTACCACGGGTCGGCCACATCGCGGGGATGGCCGGTGTAATCCAGCAGCAGATGTATCTTGCCATCTGGGTCACCACCGCAAATACGCCGCATATTCTGTAGGTTGGCTCTGTCCATGCCGATGAGCAGATCGAATTCTTTGTAATCGTTTTTGGTGAGCTGCCGCGCCGCGTGGCCGCCGCAGGCGATCCCATGCTCCGCCAACTTGCGCCGCGCCGGGGGATAAACCGGGTTGCCGATCTCCTCCCGGCTGGTTGCCGCAGACTCTATATGGAACTGTGCTGCCAAACCGGCTTTTTCTACTAAGTCCTTCATCACGAACTCAGCCATCGGGCTGCGGCAGATGTTGCCGTGGCAGATGAATAAGATTTTTGTCATTGCTTATATATCCCTTCAAAAGCCTCCAAGCCTTGATATTTCAGGGCTTTGGGCGCTTACTTCATTTTTGCTGTCATGCCGGAAACCTACGCATATTCCCGTAACTCTACGCAGATTTTCGGGCAAATGGTGTAGTAATTGGTGTAGTGACTGTGATTGCTTCAACCTGATTTTCTCTGCTGTTCCGGCTCGGAAATGCCTTTGAACTCAATGATCTTTGCCATCTGCTCGGCGGCGCGGTCATAGCTTGCATGGGTGTAAACATTCAGCGTGACACCCACATCGGAATGTCCCATGACATACTGCAAAGTCTTGATGTCCATGCCAGCGTTCGCCATGTTCGTGCAGAAGGTGTGCCGGAACACATGGGGCGTGATGTGCGGCAGAGGCTTGTCCGGATGCAGCTTTTGATATTTCTTCATCGCCCAGCGCATTTCATTCTCGATGTGCAGGGCAACCTTCGGGCTGTCGTTCTTGTCCAGCAGAAGAAAACCGCTGTACCCGTCGATGATTGTTTCCGTTTTCACGCGCTTGCGGCGGGAGAGAATGTTTTTCAGGCTCCGGTAAACCTCGTCCGTCATGGGAATGTAGCGGCAGCCGCACTCGGTTTTGGTTTTCTCCACATAATACTTGCCGCCGCGTTCCCGGACAAGCTGGTGATCCACTCGGATTTTCCGCCCGACAAAGTCCAGATCAGCCGTTGTAAGCCCGCAGAACTCGCTGACGCGCATTCCGGTTCCCAGCAACACCACAAACTCGTCGTAATACTTGCAGTAGGTCTTGTCCTCCCGGATGAAATCCATCCAAAGCGTCTGCTGTTCCTCTGTCATGGCAATGCGCTTCTGTGAATCATTGGAAACCACATCGACCAATTTGAAGTCAAAGGGATTCCGACGGATTACATCCTCATTGTACGCCATCTGGAAAGCCGGTTTGACAACGCCCCGAACGCTGG
>OIZQ01000810.1_pt1 | contig 14580 bp, 13 predicted proteins | sample 1588491 | NCBI WGS metagenome assembly OIZQ01 (sample SAMN03283262) | human gut metagenome | biome: human-associated habitat; material: feces | host: Homo sapiens | place: USA | collected 2013
GAGCAGCTGATTTGTAATCAGCAGGTTGCGGGTTCGAGTCCCATCACCAGCTCCATTGAAAAATAAATACTTGCCGTGGATGGGTTCCCGAGCGGCCAAAGGGAGCAGACTGTAAATCTGCCGTCACAGACTTCGATGGTTCGAATCCATCCCCATCCACCAAATTTCGCGGGAATGGCGGAATTGGCAGACGCGCACGGTTCAGGTCCGTGTGAGGGCGACTTCATGCAGGTTCAAGTCCTGTTTCCCGCACCAAGTTGGAGCAAGCGATATAAAAGCTTGCTCCAACTTTTTTACATTGAGGCTTTTGCGTTTGATAATCGAAAGCAGAGCGAGGCCTGCAAAAAGCAGAACGCCAAATATGGCAAAAACAGGATGGAACAGCAATTCAAGCATAGCGTATTTCGTCTTTCCCCTTTCCCTTTCATTTTTACTCAATCCCCATATTTCCGCTTAAAAAACGCAAAGGCAACCGCATTATGTGATGCAGACCATCGCTAAGGCAGAAAATGAAGTAAACTCAATCCCGAGCTGAAATGCAGCAAAAACGGAATCCAGGAGAAAAAGCGCAGCGCAAGAATATATGCAGTGTTGATGCAGATGGCAAGCATCAACAAGATGCTCGCAAGAGGGCTATTCTCCATTGTCAAATTATTTTGACATCCAGATAATATCATGGCAAGTTTCCCATGTCAAATGTTTTTACAAAAGGAGAGCAGATGGCGGTGTCTTGCTCGAACAACTGCAAGAAATCTCCATAGCCATTTGGGTTGGACTCTAAGATGCTTCTCATTAAATTTCTTAATATTATAAGATATTATAAGGAAAAGCTCCGAAAAGGCATATTGCCATTCGGAGCCTTCACTTGGAAAATTGTCTTATTTTTTGATCCGCATTGCACGCATTGCGTTTAAGACTGCAATCACCATGACGCCAACGTCAGCAAAGATTGCAGTCCACATGCTTGCATCACCTGTGGCGCCAAGAATGAGGCAGACAAGCTTCACGGCAAGCGCAAAAATGATGTTCTGCCGCACGATTTTCAACGTATTCGCCGAAATCTTCATCGCAAGCGCAATTTTACAGGGGTTATCATCCATCAGCACCACATCCGCAGCTTCAATTGCCGCATCTGACCCCAGAGCCCCCATAGCAATCCCAATGTCCGCGCGAGACAGCACCGGCGCATCATTGATGCCATCGCCCACAAAAGCTAACTTTTCCCGTTGCTCCTTTTCAGCAAGCAATATTTCCACTTCATTGACCTTATCTGCTGGAAGCAACTCGCTGTGTGTTCTGTCAATACCGATCTCCCCCGCTACTCTTTCGGCAGTTTGTTTGGTGTCTCCCGTAAGCATCACAGTTTGCTTTATGCCGAGTTTTTTGAGCTCGGCTATTGCAGCCTTTGAGGAATCCTTTACCATGTCGGAAATCGTGATGCAGCCTGCGTATTTGCCGTCAACACAAGCATAAACCGCTGTCCCTTCATCATTATGTTCCTCTGAAATCGCAACGCCTGCTTTTTTCATCAACTTTTCATTTCCGGCATATACGCTATGTCCATCGACGATTGCTTGAACCCCATGCCCGGCAGTCTCTTCAATCCCACTGACCCTTTCGAGGTTAATTTTGTCCCCATAGGCTTTCTTCAGGCTTAGGCTGATCGGATGGCTTGATGCGCTTTCCGCATAAGCACAATAGTGCAACAATTCTTCACCGGAAAACCCGGCAGCCGGATGAATTCCGTTTACCTCAAATACGCCTTTTGTCAGCGTACCCGTTTTGTCAAACACAACATACTTCGTATCCGCAAGGGCTTCGAGGTAGTTGGAGCCCTTAACCAAAATTCCGTTTTTGGATGCACAGCCAATTCCCGCAAAAAAGCTGAGTGGGATGGAGATCACAAGTGCACAGGGACAGCTGATTACAAGAAAGGTAAGCGCACGCACAACCCATGTCTGCCAATCAGGCGTAAGCCCCATCAACAAGCGCACCACAGGTGGCAGTATTGCAAGTGCAAGTGCACTGTAGCACACGGCAGGCGTATAATATTTTGCAAACTTCGTAATGAAGTTCTCCGAACGCGATTTTTTCATGCTTGAGTTTTCAACCAAGTCCAGAATCTTGGAAACGGTTGAATCTCCAAATTCCTTCGTAGTCCGTACCCGGATCGCGCCGGACATATTGATGCATCCGCTAATCACCGCATCTCCGGTTTTCGCATCTTTGGGGACGCTCTCTCCGGTCAAAGCGCTCGTGTTAAGCGTGGTACTGCCTTCCGCAATCACGCCGTCAATCGGAATCTTTTCACCAGGGTTCACAAAAATTTCGGTGCCAACCTCCACATCTTCCGGGTCAACCTTTTCGATTTTTCCATTTATGATGATGTTCGCATAATCCGGCCGGATATCCATAAGGGCGGCAATGTTTTTGCGGCTTTTTCCAACGGCAACGCTTTGGAACAGCTCCCCGATCTGATAGAACAGCATAACAGCAACGCCTTCTTTAAAATCACCAAGCAGCATTGCGCCTACCGTTGCCACCGCCATCAAAAAGTTCTCATCAAACATCTGTCGGTTTAAAATACCTCTGCCTGCCTTTTTCAGGATATCGTATCCAATAACCAGATACGGGATAAGGTATAGCGTTGCTTGAACATACAGGTTGGTTTTAATGCTGGCGCAGTAGATCGCAACCGCGACAAGAAGAATCATAGCTGCAATAATTCTGTAAAGCACCTGCTTTTGTTTTACTGTCATCTTGCTGAAACCGTCCCTCCATAATGAATTGAATTCACGTTGTTGCTTCCGTGTTACAAAAGGATTGTGCAATCTTCTTCAACTTTTTTGCAGCTCTGTAAAGCTTCCTGCATTACGGAATTTACATTTACGCCATCCTGAAATTCAACCCTCAATTTCAGCGTCATAAAGCTAAGGACGGCATCCTTAACGCCCGGCGTTGCCTTCACAGCTTCCTCCATTTTTGCGGCACAGTTTGCGCAATCCACTTCCACATCATAGGTTTTTCTCATTTTCTTTCCTCCTACTCCCCCGTCTTCCAACCTTCTTATTCCTCCACGTGTTCCATGCCCATGCTGAGCATAGTCCTCACGTGATCGTCATCCAACATATAAAAGATGATTTTGCCTTCCCGCCGGAACTTTACCAGCTTTGCATCTTTAAGAATTTTTAGCTGATGGCTTACGGCAGACTGGCTAATGTTAACAAGCTGAGCTAAATCTCCAACACAAAGATCGCTTTCAAAAAGCGCATAAAGAATTTTAATCCGCGTAGAATCTCCAAATACTTTAAACAGTTCAGCCAGCTCATAAAGATATTCATCTGCGGGCTGACGCTCCAGTACACGTTTTACAACATCCTCATGCGCAGCCAAAAAATCGCCTGTTCCTTCTGGGGATATCGCTTTGGTTTTGCTTTCCATACTCAGTCCTCTTTTCATATAAACGTATTTTCAAGTGTTCATATATAATTATATTCAAGTATATCTATTTGTCAACCCTGAAATACAAAAATCTTCTCTCCAATCGCAATGCTGAATTACAGAATCTTATGCTTCCACGATCCACAAAAATTTGCTATAATTACATTGCTTACTATTTATTTTGCAGAAAGGCTGCAAACCATTTTGCGGCTTTCCTTTGGAGGTATATATTATGCGGTTTTATGTTTCAGGCGGTCCGGAAAATACGCAGCGCGTTGCGGAAATCAACGAAGCGCTTGCACACAATGGACATATCATCACAGCGCCTTCTGTGATGGCGGGAACCGGTTATGATGCTTTGTTTGAAGCCGCATATAAGAAGGTTTTTTCTGTGACCGATGCGGATTTCGTTCTACTGCTTCTGCCCGGAAGCTATGAGACCCATGTTGAACTTGGGTTGGCGCTTGCGAGCAGAAACAATAAGCGCATTGTGCTATGGTCGGAAACAGGCAATGAATATGCGGATGGAGCAGCCGCATGTGCTTTTTATCATCATACAGCCGTGGAGCGGCGCAGCGGTTCCTTTGAGGAATTGCTTGAAATGTTGCTCACCTTATGAGCAATGCTGTCCCCCTCCTGTAATCTTTCACTCCTTTTCCTTCACCTAGCCAATGCTTCATGCTCTGCCATGATGGTGATTTTTAGATTTTGGGTGTTGGGTTCACTGGTTCTTTAAATACGGTACCTATCCGCTATTAATTATGGAAGAGCATCAAAAAGGCGTGGAATTCATTCCTTACTTCCACGCCCAACATTGTTTTGCACCGTATCAGCGTTTTCCAAAGACCGCAATTTTTTCAATACGATCAAATGCCTCCGCCAGCTTATCTACACCGACAGTGCATGCCATGCGAAGATATCCTTCCCCGCACTTTCCAAAGGAATTTCCCGGAATCGTAAGAACATGTGCCTCGCGCAGGATTACGTCTGCCGCTTGTGCAGAAGTTAAGCCCGTCGCTTTGATGCTTGGGAACACGTAAAATGTTCCCTTTGGCGGGTAAAGTACAGACATGTTGCAGATCCCATTAATGCGTTCAGAAGCATAGTAAACGCGGCGGCGGTATTCTTCAATGAGTGTCGGCTGGATTGCCTTACGGTTACGCAATGCAAAGATTGCGCCGCGCTGTGAAATGGACGGCGCCGTAAAGACAACGTTTTCGTTAATGGTACGGATCGTATCCACAATTTCCGGATCCGCAATAATGTTCCCGAGGCGCCATCCCGTCATCGTAAAGTTTTTGGAAAAGCTATTGATGGTGATGGTATGCTCCCGCATCCCGGGAAGGCTTGCAAAAGGCACAAACGGAGTTTGGAAGCTGAACGCCGTGTAAATATCATCCGCCACTACGACAAGGTCGTGCTTTTTCACGATCTCCGCAATTTTTTGCATGGTTTCAAGCGATAAGCAGCTCCCCGTCGGATTGCTCGGCGAATTAAGAATCAATGCTTTGGTTTTTGGGGTAATCGCAGCAGCGAGCCGCTCAATGTTGATCTGGAAGTCCTCTTCCTCATAAGTAGGCAATTCAACCGGAACGCCGCGCGAAAGCTGCACTTGCTGAATGTATGGCGTGAATAACGGAGCCTGAATCAAAACCTCATCGCCGTCGTTCAGAATCGCTTCCATGATCAGATGCATCGCAATGCACCCGCTCGTGGTAACAAAGATTTCCTCGTCCGAAACCTTCATTCCATATTCTTCGTCATAGAACTTTGCAATCTCTGCGCGCAGTTCGGGATCGCCGCGCACGTCCGTATATTTTGTGTAGCCGCGCTTGGCGTCTGCAAACGCCGCATCAATAATCCGTTCATCCGTGATCAGATCCGGATCGCCGAGACAAAGGTTAATCAAATCATCGAAGCTATGCGTTAGGTCCATTGCTTTCCCCATCGGCGTTGCAATGTCCTTGCAATAGCGCTTCGATAAAAAACGATTCTTCATGTATCCTCCCAAACGTGGAATTGCTGCGCTGTTTTTATTCAGACAGTACCGTTTGCAATGCAGCCACCGTATGTTCCACATCCTTGCGTGACACGCCATGGTTTGTTACAAAACGGAACTCTCCCTCCTCATACCCGCCAATCAATACTCCGTGCTCCCGCATGCGTTCAGGCAAGGTTTCTAAAAAAGGAAGTTCCCGGTCGATCTTGCAAAAAACCATGTTTATTTCTACACTGTCAATGTCGAGCGTGATGCCAGGGATGCTCTGCAGCAGCGATGCCATATAGCGGGCGTTTTCATGATCAACGTGCAGGCGCTCCGGCATTTTTTCAATTGCAAGCAGGCCTGCTGCTGCAAGGATACCGTTTTGCCGCATACCGCCGCCCAGCATCTTGCGGTACCTCCTTGCGCGCTCTACCATCTCTCGGCTTCCGGCAAACACAGCCCCGACGGGAGCGCAGAGGCCCTTGGAAAGGCAACAGGTCAACGTGTCGGTGTGCTGCGTCAATTCCTTTACATCAACACCAAGCGCAACCGCTGCATTAAATATGCGTGCACCGTCGAGATGCACGGGGATACCATGCGCATGCGCAAGAGTATAAATTTCCCGCATAGTGTCCAGCGGAACAACACGGCCGTTTGCAAGTGCGTTTTCCATGCAGATGAGCGCTGTACGAGGCTCATGGATATCGTCAGGCCGAATCGCCGCTTCAATACGTGCTGGGACGGGCAACCCGTTTTCATAAGGGATCTGACGGATGTTCGCGCCGGAAAGCACCGCTGCCGCACCGACCTCATGCATTACGATATGGCATTCCGCACCTGCGATCACCTCGTCACCGCGCCGGGTGTTGCACATCAGCGCAAGCTGGTTTCCCATCGTTCCGGAAGTAATAAACAGCGCGGCTTCAAAGCCGAGAAGCTCGGCTGCACGTGCCTCCAAACGGTTGGTGGTCGGGTCATCCTGATATACATCATCTCCGACCTCTGCACTTGCCATCGCAGCACGCATCTCCAATGTTGGCTTCGTTACCGTATCGCTCCTCATATCAATCCAGTCCATTGCGTTTCTCCTCTCTGTCTCCATTCGACATCCTTTTATTGTGAATGGTAACGCGTTATAAAGGCTTCGTCAATACAAATTTCTTGTTTTAGAGGTTTTATGATATAATTAAAATGAAAAAGAAAGGTGGTATTTATGGCATCAAACTATGCGGGCGGGCAATATAAAGAGTATACGGCAATGCTGCGGCAGCGCATGAGCGAGCTTCCTTCTTTCTGTGCCGAGTTTTTCCGGGGAATTGAGAACGAAACCCTTGTGCGCACGCGCTGCGCTTATGCGGGCGATCTAAGGAACTTCTTCCGTTTTGTTACAACAGAGCTTCCGGCGTTTCAGGGGCGCGAGGTCAAATCCCTTACGCTTTCCGATCTCGATGCAATCAGTGCGACTGAAATTGAAATGTACCTTGCACATGTTTCTTATTATACTGCTGAGGACAACCGTGAAGTTGTGAACCAGGATCGCGCAAAGGCGCGAAAGCTTTCAACGATCCGTTCTTTTTATAAGTATTTTTGTAAAAAAGAGAAGCTGAAAAACAACCCGCCTTCGCTTGTTGACCTGCCCACCATCCGCGAAAAAGCCATTATCCGCCTGGAACCAAACGAGGTTGCCATTTTGCTCGATGTCGTACAAAGCGGGGATGGATTAACCGAAAAGCAAAAAAAGTACCATGTGCGCACGCAAAAGCGGGATCTTGCAATCCTGACGCTCTTCCTCGGGACCGGCATCCGCATCAGTGAACTCGTTGGTATCGATATGGACGACATAAACTTTTCTGCAAATGAATTTTCGATTATTCGCAAAGGTGGGAATCAGGATATTCTTGTATTTGGGAATGAAGCACGCGCCGCACTTTTGGATTATATGCTTGAACGTGAACGCATCATCGCGGAAGAAGGACATGAAGAAGCTTTGTTCCTTTCCCTTCAGCGAAAACGGATTACTGTGCGTGCGGTAGAAAACCTGGTTGAGAAATATGCCGCGATTGCGGTTCCGCTTAAAAAAATATCGCCCCATAAGCTTCGCAGCACTTATGGGACGACCCTTTATCGGGAAACGGGCGATATTTACCTTGTAGCGGATGTGCTCGGACATAAAGATGTGAACACAACGCGCAAGCATTACGCCGCTGCCTCCGAAGACCGCAGGCGGCTCGCAGCAAAAGTTGTAAAGCTACGCGAAGATTAATGAACGGCTCTTATTCCTCCGAATCATCCGGATCAATATCAAACGCAAGGAGCGTATCACGGCTACGTGCTTTCTCGTGTTCCGCTTCGGCAGCGCGTTCCTCTTCTTCCAATGCACGCAGCTTCTCTTCCCACTCCGCAAGCAGTGCAGGATCGATATTGGGGCGCTCCAGCGGTTCGTTGAGTACGTTTACATCATCCAGCACATAATCTTCCGATAAAAGCTCGAATTCTGCAAAAACAGTATTAAATTCCCTGCCCGGTTCGTCAATACACCGACAGCAGTTATCGCAAAGCTTTCCGGGTTCCAAGTCGCAGTAATCATTTTCGGGAACGCGTCTAGTCATATCATTCACCTCACCCTGAAGTATCAGAACAAAAGTTTGATTTTGCGAGCATAGTATGCTATACTTTGCCTAACATTATACCACAATCGGGCTGTCATAGGAGAGTATCATGCCGAAACTTGGGAAAACTCAAAAAGCTGTTTATGAATTTATTTGTATTTATATCGAAGAAAACTTCATTCCGCCTACCGTGCGTGAAATAGGAGCAGCCGTAGGCTTAAAATCCACCTCCACAGTTCACATGCATTTGCAAAACCTTGCGGCAAAAGGCCTCATCATCCTAACCCCTTCCAAGCAGCGTTCCATTACGCTCCCCAAAAGCGTTGCACCTGCTTCTTCTGCAATGTCCTCCGGCATGAACATACCGCTTGTGGGCAGTGTAGCAGCCGGGCAGCCGATTCTTGCGGAAGAAAACATCCAGGATTATCTTTCCGTCCCCGAGTCATTTTTGCGCGGCCGTAGGCCCGGCGAGGTATTTGCACTGAATGTGCAAGGGGAAAGCATGATTGAAATCGGGATTCGGGATGGTGATACACTAATTGTGGATAAGGAAACAGAGGTTTTTGAAGGAGACATCATCATAGCGCGCGTGAGTGGTGAAACAGCAACTGTGAAGCGGCTTTACTTCGAAAAAGGGGAAAAAATCAGGCTCCAGCCTGAAAACCAAAGCATGGAGCCAATCATAGTGGACGCTTCGGATGTTGCCATCGACGGCAAGGTAGTTGGCCTTATCCGCAAATATTGAGCTTCCAAAGCGCATCCAAGGCCAGCATGACACCGAGTCTGCCGTGCGCATAGGTCAGCCCGCCCTGCACATATGCCGTGTATGGCTTTTTAATTGGCGCATCCGCAGAAAGTTCGATAGAGGATCCTTGCACAAACGCACCTGCCGCCATAATAACCTGGCTTGTATAGCCGGGCATATCCCATGGCTCTGGCACAACAAAGCTATCCACCGGCGATGCGGCCTGAATGCTCCGGCAAAAGGCAATCAGAGCCTCCGCAGTGCTGAACCGCAATGACTGAACAATGTCCGATCGTTCCGCATCGCTGGACGGAAGCGTTTCCATGCCACATGCTTCAAAGGCCCGTGCAAAAAGCGCTGCTGTTTTCAAACTCTGCGCGGTAATATGCGGGGCCAGAAACAGGCCTTGGTAAAACGGTGCATAGCTGCCGGCATAGGAACCAACTTCACGCCCCATACCGGGTACCGTAAGGCGCTCGGCAATGCGTTCAATGCAAGCATGTGTTCCCGCGATGTATCCACCTGTCGGCGCAATTCCGCCACCGGGATTCTTTATGAGCGATCCAATCTCAACATCTGCGCCAAATGCAGCCGGTTCAGACGTGCGCGTAAACTCTCCATAACAGTTGTCCACAACAATGATGCAATCCGGCTTTGCCTTTCGCACCGCATCAAATGCAGTTGCAAGGTCCGTTTCCGGCAGCAACGCATTGCGCCAAGAATAGCCACGCGAACGCTGGAAGTAAACGACGGAAGCTTGAGTTTGCAAAAGAGTGAAAACTACAGCCTCCACATTGATGCATCCCGTTTCCGTGAGTGGAACCTCTTCATATGAAATTCCCATACGCCTGAGGGATCCATACGCGTCTCCGGAAATCCCGATCGCCTTTTCCAATGTGTCATACGGCCGGCCGGTTGCGGAAAGCATACAGTCCCCCGGCTCAAGCAGCCCGGCAAGCGCAGTAAAGATCGCATGCGTGCCTGAGGTGAACTGCGGACGCACAAGCGCGTCCTCCGCATCAAGCGCATAGGCAAACACACGATCCAGCGCATCGCGGCCGATGTCATCATACCCGTATCCTGTCGTGGGAGTAAAATGATGAAGCGCAATTTTTTCCCGCTGCAACGCATGTAGTACCTTCGCCTGATTGCTGTACTCCGTTGCTTCGATGCGCGCAAAAACCGGAATAAGATCTTCTTCGGCTGCCTTTACAAACGCCTGCGCGCGCTCCGAAATGGAAATTTCCGCATAAGGGTTTTTCTGATTTTGGTTCATTTCTGTTCTTCCTTTGCTTCTTTCTTCAAACCGCCCGGCTCAATAACGATTGCACGTTCAGGAGTGATCGTAGAGATTGCATGCTTGTAAAGCAGCATCTGCTTTCCGCCGGCTTCGGCTAAAATTGCATAGCTGTCAAAACTTATAATCAGAAGATGATTAAGCTGGTATCCGTTGACTACATGCACAGTAACCGGGATTTTTTCTTTTCTGAGAGAGTTTAAAAACGTATCCTGCAACCCGCCAAAGGGCTTCATGCTATTATCGGCAGCCATGTTATTCCTCCCCGTCTTCCTGCAGAAATTGTGCCGCGATCGCCTCTCCAAGTGCTGAAATATCGGCATACGCGGCTGCATCATACCAGCGGATGCGCGAATCCCGTTTAAACCATGTAATCTGCCGCTTTGCAAAGCGCCGCGTCTCCCGCTTAATTGCTTCAACCGCTTCAGAAAGCGTAATTGTTCCGCTCAAAAAAGAGAGCAGCTGTTTATAGCCAAGGCCTTGCAGCGCGGGAAGTTCGGGAGAATATCCCTTTTCAAGCAGCGCCTTTACCTCGTCCAGCAGCCCCTGCTCCATCATGCGGTCTACGCGCTGCTCGATCCGCGCATACAAAACCTTGCGCGGCATTGTAAGCCCGGCGATGCGCACCGTGTAGGGAAGCTTTGACTCATCAAGTGCTGAAAAGCCTTCTCCGTTTTCAGAAATCGGCCTTCCGGTAAGCTCAAATACCTCAAGCGCGCGAATAACGCGTTTTTTATCATTTGGATGTAGGCGTGCGGCTGAAGCTGGGTCGACCTCCTGCAGCCGTTTATGGGCGGCACCGGGCTGCTCCGCCTCAAGGGACACGTATTTTTCACGAATCGCCGGATCCGCAGGTGCACCCGTAAAGTTGAGCGGATAGGTCAAAGCATTTACGTACAGACCTGTTCCCCCAACAACGAGCGGACGTTTCTCGCGCGCGGCAATGTCGGCAATGCATGCATCCGCCATCTCTCGAAAACAGGCAACGCTGAACTTCGTCTCATTCGGTGCAACAACGCTGAGCATGTGGTGCGGTATTCCCGCGCGTTCCTCCATGGAAGGTTTTGCGGAACCAATATCCATGCCACGGTAAACCTGAATGGAATCCGCAGAAATGACTTCCGCGTTGATGCGCTTTGCGACCTCAAGCGACGCCGCAGTTTTTCCGCTGGCTGTTGGACCAACAATTAAATAGAGCTTCTGCTTTTCCCGCATATGCTTAAAGTACCCTCTTAAAAAGCTTTTCAAAATCTATCTTGGCCATTTTTACCATAACTGGGCGGCCATGGGGGCAGGTAAGCGGCGTACCTTCCGTTTCATATTCTCGCAAAAGCGCCTCAATCTCAACGTGGTCAAGCGTCTCTCCCGCTTTTACCGCATGTTTGCATGCCGCCTGAATCAGCGCGGCACGCTTCAGTTCAACGGTAGAAAGACGGTTGCGACGGTCGAGCAGGGCAATTGCCTCATGCAGGAAAGCGGCTGCTTGCGGCTCACCAATTAAATATGGTACAGCACGTACGCTCACGGTCAGCATCCCAAATTCCTCGATGTCGAAGCCAAGCTCTGCAAATTGCGGAAGGTTTTCCATTAAAGTCTCAAACTCAAGCGGTGAAAGCTTGATAACGGCCGGGATCAACAATATTTGGGATTGTGCTGCGACACCCTTTTCAGCAAATCGCTCATACAGCCTGCGCTCATGCGCAGCATGTTGGTCAATGAAGAAAGTGTCTTCATCCTGCTGAACGATCCAATAACAATCAAACACCTGGCCAATAATGCGGTATGAGCCGCAGGTAAGCCTGAGCTGTTCGTTCCGTTCCGCAAGAGGCGCAGGCCGTTTATCCCGTTCCTGCGCTTGCTCAGTTTTGGGTTCAGAAAGCGCTTCCGGCATGGAGGATGAGCTCTTTTGCCATGGCGTTAATTGCCGCTCCGGAATCTTGACCTGTGGAGCTACGGTAACTGATTCGGGCTCTCGAAGTATGAGGGGCTGAGCAGGCTTCGTGGATACGTCAAACGGAGAAAATGATGCTTGCGCAACACATTCCTCTTTTGAATCAGGCGCATATGCCGTAATAGATGGTATCGTCTCCCTATCCTGTGTTTTGCGCACATATTCGGCTGATCGGCTGAATTCTGTCTGCGGCCAACCTCCACCCGTCGTGTGCGGAATTGGCATGGACACAGGATCTCCCAAAGCCTGCCTTGCAGCGATCGTGGCCGCACGCATAACGCGTTCTTCATTTTTAAAGCGTACATCCAGCTTGTTGGGATGCACGTTTACATCGATCTCATTCGGCGAGATCGCAAGGCTAAGCACGGCAAATGGGAATTTTCCAACCATCAGGCGCATATCATAAGCGCGCTGGAGCGCAAAGGAGAGTTTTTGCGATTTAATATAGCGCGCATTGATAAAAAAGCTCTGTGCGTTCCGATTGCTTCGCGCCGCCTGTTCCGTTGCAATAAAGCCGGAAAGGCGCACATATCCGTCATCATAAAATAGCTCACGCAAATGCGGAAGCATATCCGCACCGTATACACAGTAGATTGCATCCTGCAGATTTGTGTCTCCCGCACTTTGAAACACGGTTTTGCCATTTTGCACAAGTTTAAAAGCAACGTCGGCGCGCGCCATCAGCATGCGGGAAATGTAATCGCTGATGTAAGCGGATTCAGCCCGTGCGCTTTTAATGAATTTCAGGCGTGCAGGAACATTGAAAAACAGGTTCTCTACCTCAATTGCCGTACCCTGCGGAGTACCTGTGGCATGATTTTCTTTTACTTCGCCGCCACTGACGCGAAGGAGCGTTCCTGCTTCTTCCTCTGCCGTGCAGGTTTTAAGCGTTACATGCGAAACAGCGGCGATGGAAGCAAGCGCTTCACCACGGAAGCCAAGCGTCTCGATATGAGAAAGGTCGTCCGCAGTGCTGATTTTGCTTGTCGCATGCCTGAGGAACGCGGTTTCCACATCCTCAGCCGGAATACCGCAACCGTTGTCTGTTACGCGAATGGATTCGAGTCCCCCGCCTTTTGTTTCGATGGTGATGGCGGAGGCGCCTGCGTCAAGCGCGTTTTCAACGAGCTCTTTTACAACGGAAGCCGGCCGCTCAACCACCTCTCCTGCGGCGATTTGATTTGCCGTAAGCTGGCTTAGTACTTTAATCCGTTTCATGTTTACCTCAATTTTGCCCGCATATGCAAATCATAGAGCGTGTTGAGTGCTTCAAGCGGCGTGAGCGAATCCACGTTCATCTGTTTGAGCGACTCCACAATGTCATCTGGCGCAGGCGAGCCGAACAGCGTAAGCTGCTGCACATCATCCGCCGCAGGACGAAGCTCGTCCAAAAGGCCATGGTTAATGTCCGCCGCTTCAAGCTGCTTGAGCAACTCCTTCGCACGCACAATCACATCGTCCGGAAGGCCAGCTAGCCGTGCAACCTGCACACCAAAACTTTTGTCCGCACCGCCACGAACAATGCGGCGCAGAAAGATGATATCGTCCCCAACCTCTTTTACGGAAATGCGGTAATTCTTGATCCCTGCAAGCTTGCCTTCCAGCTCTGTCAATTCATGATAATGCGTAGCGAAGAGGGTTTTAGCGCCGCATTTTGATGGATCCGCTATATGCTCCAGCACAGCCCATGCAATGGAGAGGCCGTCAAACGTGCTTGTTCCACGGCCGATCTCGTCAAGAATCAAGAGGCTGTTTGCCGTGGCGTTATTGAGGATGTTGGAAACCTCGCTCATTTCTACCATAAACGTGCTTTGTCCGGAAGCTAAGTTGTCCGATGCACCCACACGGGTGAAGATGCGATCCGTCACCGTGATTGCTGCCTTTTTTGCAGGCACAAAGGAGCCCACATGCGCCATCAGCACAATGAGCGCCACTTGGCGCATGTATGTGCTCTTCCCCGCCATGTTAGGGCCTGTCAATATCAAAAGGCGGTTCTCTTTTGCATCCAACAGCGTATTGTTGGGAACAAAGCCGTCTTTTAAAGAGCGCTCTACCACAGGGTGCCGTCCATCCACAATATTTATCGCGCCCTTCTTTTGGATATGCGGGCGGCAATAATCGTTTTCAAACGCCACTTGTGCAAGGGAACGGTAGACGTCCAGCTCTGCAATGAGTTTTGCATCTTTCTGCAAACGTTCAATGCAGCCTGCCAACGTCTCTCTCAGCTCTATGAAAAGCCGGTATTCCAAAGAGACAAGCTTTTCTTCAGCGCCCACAATTGTTTCTTCCAGTTCTTTAAGCTCCGGCGTAATATAGCGCTCCGAATTTGCAAGCGTCTGCTTGCGCTGATACGTGTAGGGCACAAGGTTTTGGTAAGATTTTGTTACATCGATATAATATCCAAATACGCGGTTATAGCCAATTTTTAGGTTTTTTATGCCCGTAGCCGATCGTTCATCAGCCTCCATTTTTGCAATCCAGCTTTTCCCGTTGCGTGCAGCTTCGCGCAGAGAATCTACTTCAGCATTAAAGCCATCCCGGATAACCCCCCCC
>OIZQ01000821.1_pt1 | contig 14450 bp, 13 predicted proteins | sample 1588491 | NCBI WGS metagenome assembly OIZQ01 (sample SAMN03283262) | human gut metagenome | biome: human-associated habitat; material: feces | host: Homo sapiens | place: USA | collected 2013
CCCCTTTGGATCTTTTTTTCAGTGTCACTTCACCGGCTTCATCGTGGGGAACAGCAGTACGTCCCGGATGGTGGAGGAATCGGTCAGGAGCATAATCATGCGGTCCACGCCGATGCCGATGCCGCCCGTCGGGGGCATGCCGTATTCAAGCGCGGTGCAGAAATCCTCATCGATCATCATGGCCTCGTCATCGCCCTTGGCGCGCTCCTGCGCCTGCTGTACAAAGCGGCCGCGCTGATCGATTGGGTCATTCAGCTCGGAAAACGCATTTGCGTATTCATGGCCGGAGATGAACAGCTCAAAGCGCTCCGTAAGGCCGGGGCAGCCCGGCTTGCGCTTGCTGAGCGGGGAAATTTCCACGGGATAATCGATGATGAACGTGGGCTGGATCAGCTTATCCTCCACGAACTCGTCAAACGCTTCGGCAAGGATCTTGCCCTTGGTGGCCGCCTTATCTTCTATTTCAAGGCCAATGGACTTTGCAAGTGCATGCGCCTCTTCATCCGTTGCGCAGGCGAGGAAATCCGCGCCCGTGTATTCCTTCACCGCATCGTTCATCGGAAGGCGGCGGAAGGGGGCCGTAAGGTCGATCTCCTGCCCCTGATAGGTGATCTTCGTGGTGCCGTTCACCATTTGGCAACAGTGGGAGAACAGGTCTTCGGAAAGCTCCATCATGCCGTTATAGTCCGTATAGGCCTGATACAGCTCGATGGTGGTGAATTCCGGGTTATGCGTTGCATCCATGCCCTCGTTGCGGAAGATGCGGCCGATTTCATACACGCGCTCCAGCCCGCCCACGATGCACATTTTCAGGTGCAGCTCCGTGGCGATGCGCATATACATGTCGATATCCAGCGCATTGTGGTGCGTGATGAACGGGCGCGCCGAAGCACCGGAAGCCGTTGTGTTGAGCACGGGCGTTTCCACCTCAATGAAGCCCCTTGCGTTCAGGCGGTTGCGAATCTCCGCGATGATCTTTGAGCGCTTCACAAACGTTTCGCGTACCTCGGGATTCACGATGAGATCCACAAAGCGCTGGCGGTAACGAAGCTCCGGGTCCTTCAGGCCGTGGAACTTTTCCGGCAGGGGGCGTAGGGACTTGGAAAGCAGCGTAACCTGCTCCGCATGGATAGAAACCTCCCCTGTGCGGGTTTTGAACACCTTGCCCACAACGCCCAGGATATCTCCGATGTCCATGGTTTTGAAGTCCGCATAGGCTTCCTCGCCCACATCGTCCCGGCGGACATAAATCTGGATGTCGCCTTTATAATCGAGCAGGTGGGCAAAGCTCGCCTTGCCCATGATGCGTTTGGACATCATGCGCCCCGCCAAGCTGACGGATTTGCCTTCGAGCGCGTCGTATTTTTCCAATACGTCCGCACTGTAAAGTTGCTGGTCATAGCGCACGATCTCGAACGGATCGCGGCCGGCGTCTTGAAGGGACTTGAGCTTATCCCGCCTGATTTGCAGCAGTTCGCTCAGTTCCTCCTGTGTGAGGGCCCGTTCCTCGGGCGCGTTCACGCTTCTTTGCTCGTCCATGTTTCTCTCCTGTTCGATTGATGAATTATTTTTCATTGCCTGCGGCAGCTTATTTGCCGATGGCAAGAATTTCAAACGGCTGCACACCGCCGGGCGTCTGAATTTCCACCGTTTCGCCGACCTTGTGGCCAATCAGCCCCGCGCCGACGGGGGATTCGTTGGAAATGCGGTTTTCAAGCGGGTTGGATTCCGCGCTGCCAACGATTTGGAATTCCTTTTCAACGCCCAGCGCCGCCATGCGCACGCGCACGGTGGTGCCAACGTTCACCATGTCGGTGTTGATGTTGTCCTCATCGATAAGCACGACGTTTTTGAGCATGTTCTCGATTTCGACGATCTCATACTCCATGCGCGCCTGCTCAGCCTTTGCCGCATCGTATTCCGCGTTTTCGCTCAGGTCGCCAAAAGAGCGGGCGATCTTAATCTGCTCCGCAATTTCCGTGCGGCCGGTTGTTTTCAGGTATTCCAACCGCTCCTCGTATTTTTTAATGCCCTCTGCGGTCAAACGTACTTCTGCCATGGATGATACCCTCCGGTTTCATAGTTAATATAAAAACACACGGAGCCATGCCCCGTTGAACTCCGTTCCAGTGCGTTTCCTTATTTTATATTCGTATAAGCCATTATATGTAAGGGATTTCCCTTTGTCAAGAATCTAAGCTTCCTTTATATTGCGTAAGCATGGCTTCAAGCTCCGCAAGGCTGTCGATGCCGTTCACCTGCGCGCGAAGGGCGGAAGCGCCGCGCATGCCGGAAAGATACCACGCCACATGTTTGCGCATTTCGATCACGGCGCGGTTTCCGCGGCACGCAACAAGCCGCCGTGCATGGGCAAGCGCCGCATCAATGCGTTCCGCTGCCGCAGGCGGGGAATATGGCTCGCCCCGAAGCGCCGCTTTAATTTCCCGGAAAATAAACGGGTTGCCTTCTGCGCCGCGCGCAACCATTACGCCGTTGCAGCCGGTATATGCGCGCAGGGCAAGCGCGTCCGCGCCGGAGAACACATCCCCGTTTCCGATCACTGGAATGGAAAGGGCCTGCTTCACTTCCGCTATGATGTCCCAATCGGCACGGCCGCTGTACATCTGCTCCCGCGTGCGCCCGTGAACGGTCACCATTTGCGCGCCGGATTCCTCCGCCATGCGCGCAAACGCCACGGCGTTGATATGCTCCGCATCATAGCCCTTGCGGAATTTCACCGTTATGGGCAGGGAAGACGCCTTTGCTGCAGCCTGGATGATGCGCGCGGCACGCGGCAGATCGCGCATCAGGGCGCTTCCTTCGCCGTTGCCGGTGATCTTGCGCGCCGGGCAGCCCATGTTCAGGTCAATCAGCGCAAGCCCTTCGTGCGCTTCATCGCACAGGCGCTTCGCCATCGCCGCGACAATCTCCGGCTCTGCGCCGAACAGCTGCACGCCATACGGGCGCTCCGCAGGGGATGCCGCCAGCAGGGAAGCAGTGCGGTCGCTTCCATAATATAAGCCCTTCGCGCTCACCATTTCCGTATACGAAAAATCCGCCCCCATAGCGCGGCAGATCTCACGAAAGGCGAGATCGGTTACGCCGGCCATGGGCGCGAGCAGAACCGGGAATTCCGTTTCCGGGTCAAAAAAGAGCAAAAGTGCCGTCTCCTTTGGGAAGTTGATAAACAAAACCGCTCGGCGGGAGCAATCCTCTGAAATACATCCCTCTGCCGCGTGCGGCGAATTAAGCTGCGCGCATGGGGTAGACAATCCCCAAAGCGTGTTTACGGGGGCAAGAACAATCCTCAGTCGCCTGCGGCGACAGCTCCTTTCAAAAAGGAGCCTTTTAGGGGCGGAGCCGAGCGAGAGCAGTGCGGGATGCAGCGAGGCGGAAGCCCAATGAACAAGGGAGCGCAAGGAAGCTGCTCCTGCGGCAGCACGGCGCGACTATTGCGAATTGAGGGCAATACCCGCGACCCTGACGTGGAATTGCCCGTATCAGCGCGACCTTTGCGCACTACGAGCAGCACCGAAGGTGCTGACGGGGGATTGGGCGGCAACCACGACCTTTGTAAGCTGCGGACAGTTGGTGCTGCCTTTACGGAGTGGGGGAAGGCAGCAGCGAATAATCCGGCGTGGGTGCGGGCTCCATCTCCGGGTTTTCCTCGATGAGGGTCATCCCTGTGATGTACCAGCGGGAGCCGGAGCGCGCAAAGGACACCGAATACCGCGCAGCCGTCCATTCCGGAAGCTCTGCGCCGGATTCCGCATCGTTTGCGGCGGCGTTTACAGCGGCAAGATACGCCAAAACCTGCATGCTGGCCCGCTTGTTCCACGGCAGCACCGTGACGCGTTCCACATCCACACGGTAATCGAAGCTTGCAACGGTAAACGCATCGTAAAGCCCTTCATACAGCGCATTGTCGTTGCGCACAAAATCCTCGGTAAAGTATTCCGTCAGCTCCAGCACAGCGCCGTCCGTTAAAATGCATTCGGCACGCGCCTCAAGCCCTTCCGTCACAAGGATGTAAAGGTTGCTTACGTACATGCCCTCCACGAATACGCCGAGGCAAAGCGCCACGATTGCGGTGATAATCAAAAGCGTACGCAGCACATACCAGATGGAACGGCTTGCGACCGCATATTTGTTGCGCGACATAGGCGGCTTCCTTTCAATTTGCCCGGGGCGGCCGCACAGGACAGTCCCGATACTTTTACAGGATAAGAATACCACATCACACCCCGGAAGGCAAATGAACGGTTTGTGAGAAATAAAAGAAGAGGCGCTTTGTGCGCCCCCTGCAGCTCAACCCAGCCAAAACTCAGGGTTGTTTGCCTCATCCACAATCGTGCGGATTGGAAGATCCTCCGCCGCAGAGATCATGCCGATGAGTTTTTCCTGTCCGTCCGGGGTCAGAACGGGGCCGGTAATGCGGCGGAACTTATCGCACAGCCAACCGAGCCCGATGTTCTCGTGCGCTTCGCCCCGCGGCTCACATTCGGGGGAAAGGAGCATGCGCCCATCCTTCGTTTCAATCTCAGCACGGCAGATACGCCGCGCAGGGAACTGCGCATCCAGCGCCGGATCCATCTCAAACGAAAGGCGCTGCATCATCTCCACCACCTTCGGATCGCCCAGGCTTTCCTCCCGCACCTGCGCAAGGCCGAAATCTCCATACACCAGCGCGGCTGCAACCGGGTAAGCGATGTTGTATTGCGCCTCGTCCGCCGTCCTGGGCACGATCTTGGAAAGCAGGGTAGCCCGGTGGAACGTTTTGATCGTCACATGCGCAATGTCCTCTGCCGTAATGCCGTGCTGCCGCATCAGCCCAACGCATGCATCGATTGCCGGGTGCCCCCACCGGCAGCAGGTATACGGCTTGAAATAAAGATCCATCACCTGATATTTCTTGCCGAGGTCATCAAGATAATGCCTGTATTCATCCGCCTCCAACAGGTTTTTGTTGAGTTCAAACGCGGCAATGTAGCGGCTGCGGTTTTCCTCCGGATACAGCACGCGATCCAGCTTTTCGTTGTTTACGACCATGCAGGTGGATGCGGAGGAAATCTCCGGCGTAAGCTTGAGCTCTTCTTTGTAAACGCCGATGTCGCCCGGCAGCGCACCGAGCACCGCGTCTACCTCTCCGGCGACAAGCGCGTCCACAGCGTCCATCGTGCGCTCGAACACCACGTATTCCACCTTCAGGTTGCCCCGCCAAATTGTCGATTATCTACTGTTAATTGTCAATTTTTAAAAACGCATTGCGGTATTTGTTCACTGTGCGGCGCGAAACCGGCATGCCTTCCGCCGCAAGCAACGCAGCAAGGCGCGCATCGCTCATGGGCTCGCCATTGGCCGTGCTGAGCAACGCCCGCATTCGCCGCACAATTGCCTCGCGGGAATGCCCGGCCTTTCCGCCCGCCGTAAAAAGCATGCGCAGCGGGAACACGCGCCCCTCAAACTCCGCGTATTTTCCGTTCACCGTGCGGCTCACTGTGGAAAGGGAGAGCCCGGTTTTCCGGGCGGCGGCAGTCATCGTGAGCGGCCTCAGCGCCCCCGGCTCTCGGGCGGTCAGGTATTCCTCCTGTACTGCAACGGCCAGGGAGGCGATTGCAAGCAGCGTTTCCGCGCGCTCTTTCAGCGCAAAAAGGAAGCTGCGCGCCTGCATCAGGTTGTCGCGCACGTATTGCCGCTGCGGCTCATCCTCCGCCTTCAGGTATTCCATATATTGCGGCGCAATGGCGGGCGGCGCCGGCTGGTTGATGAGCGAAGCGCAAAGCCGGCCGCTCTCACCGCGGGCAATGCGCACATCCGGCACAATGTAGTGGATCACATCCTGGTCAAACGCCGCGCCCGGGCGTGGGTTGAGCGACCGGATCAGCCGGCAGGCAGCCTCGATTTCTTCCGCCGCGTGCCCAGGGAGCCGGAGCGTACCCGCGGCCATTTCTTCAAGGTGCCCCGTCACGATCTCAAGCGCAAGCGGTTCGGGCGCGGTTCGGGCGCGCAGTTGCAGGGCCAGACATTCGCCGAGCGAACGCGCCGCCACACCACACGGTTCAAGCGCCTGTACGGCCGCGAGCGCGCGGGCGAAGGCGGCGGGGGAGGCATGTGCCGCGCGCAGCATATCTTCCTTGTGCTCGCGCAGGTATCCATACTTGTCCAAGCTTTCGATGATCATGCGGCCGATGCGGAGCACCTCCGGGTCGCGTTCCGCAATGCGAAGCTGCATGCCGAGATGCTCCGCCAGCGTGGCGCGCCTTGCTACGGCAAGCTCCGCAATGTCAAGCGCTTCAGCGGGATTCGGCCCCGCCGGCGCATACTCAAGCAGCGGGTTGCCGAGCACAAACGCATCTATGGTTCGGCGAAGCGATTCCGCGTTTTGTGCCAATACGGTTACGGATTGTGCAATCAGGGCGACGGGCATGGCCTCAAGCCTGGATGCGGCTTGCGGTTCAATCCGCATCGCGCTCACCTCCTCGTGCGCGTTGGGACCGCGCGAAAAAGACGGTTAAACCAGTTGAAAGAGCGTATGATATTCGGACTTCTGAAAACGGAACATCCGGCTTCCGGCCGGATTCAGGGGTTCACGGTGGAACGGTTCATCAATTATGGATTAATATAACATTCCGTTCAGCGAAACGCAATCCCACCACTGCTGTCAAATTTTATGAACGCGCTGTAAAATACGGCAGGATCGTTTGCCGCCCGCAACCGTTTTATGATATGATACGTGTATTATTGTGCGGCGGCTTCGCGCCCCGTGCTCTTAAGCGCGATAATTTTAGGAGGAATGCAATGAATACGAAAAAATGGATCGCCCTGTTGCTTGCGCTGCTGACCGCGTTTGCAATGGTTGGCTGCGGCGACAACAACACCGATCAGCCCATCGACATCGGACCGGCCGAGACCCCTGCGCCCACCGAAGCTCCTGACAGCGGCCTCGGCCTTGCCCAGCCCGCAGCCCCCGTCGGCATGGTTGCCGCAGGCAGCATACACACCGTGGGCCTCCGTGCGGACGGCACCGCCGTTTCCGCAGGGCATGACACCGTGGGCCAACGCAAGGTGTCCGGCTGGGAAAGCCTCGTTTTCATCGCCGCAGGCGATACGATGACTGCAGGCGTTAAGGCGGATGGCACGCTTGTTCTTGCGGGCGACGGTACGGCGCTTGCCGACTCCGCGTCCTGGGAAGCCGCCGCCGCATGGACGGGCCTTCACAGCGTGGCCATCGGCAAGGCGCACATGGCAGGCCTTAAAACGGACGGCACCGCCGTCGCCGCGGGCGACAACGCCTCCGGCCAGTGCGATGTGACCGGCTGGAGCGACGTCGTCGCCATTGCCGCGGGCGATGCGTTTACCGTCGGCCTCACCTCTGCGGGCACGCTCATGACCGCCGGCACCGCGCCGGACGTTTCCGCCTGGAAGGATGTTGTTTCCGTCTCCGCCGGCGGGGATGTGATCGCCGCCCTCACAAAGGATGGCACGGCGCTCGTTTCAAACGGCGCGGATGTTTCCGCCTGGAGCGGCCTCAGCTCCGTTGCGGCAGGCGCGTTCGGCGTAGTTGGTGTGAAGGCGGACGGTACCGTCGTCGCCGCGCTTTCCGATGCTTCCATCGATCTTTCCGCCGAAGCGGACGTCGTTTCAGCGGCTGTGGGCGCACAGCATGTGGTGCTGATGCACCGCGACGGCACCGCTGCGGGCTATGGCGCAAACGACGACCTTCAGTGCGCGGTGGATCGCTTCTTCCTTCGCCCGCATGTGGAAGGCGCGTTCCTCATCGGCTTCCGCCCGGGTTTGACCATTGCGGAGGCAACGACCGTTCTCAAGGCGCTCACCGGCTCCGAAACCGCTTCCTTCACGAAGGAAGACGGCACCGCCGCCGCTCCGGAGGACCGCATCGCAACCGGCCTCACCGCCAACTCTGCAGAAGGTACGCCTCTTGCAACCGTGGTGCTCATGGGCGACGTCACCTGCGACGGCGCGATTGAGGAAGCGGACGCGCAGGCCATCCTCGATTACCTTGAAAAGGGCACTGAGCTCTCCGCCGCCGCCCTGCGCGCGGCAAGCGCCTGCCCCGATGGGGATTGGGGCAAGATCCGCTCCTTTAAGGCCACGCTTAACGGCGAGGAAAAATCGTATTATACCTACACCGAAGCGAACCGCGTCATCGCGGGCGTGAACGTCATCCGCGATTACGCTGCGGGCACGGGAAAGATCGCGCAGTACGGCGACTGGAACCGCGCCACCACCACAGAAGAAAGCAAGTTTGAAGCAGCTTATGCGGAAAACGCGGATACCGTGGGCTACATGGTGCTGGAAGGAACGAACATCGATTACCCCATCATGTTCGACCGCACGGGAAAGTGGTATTACAACGACCACACGTTTGACAAAGAAAAATCCGAATCCGCCTCCGTTTATTCCTACTACTACGCCTACGGCCAGAACAACGTGTTCACCGGGCATAACTCCCGCCCCTCCGGCAGCATGTTCCACCAGCTGCACCATCTGCAGGAGTTCAACCTAGGCGAAGCCACCTGCGTGCACAAGAAATACTGCGGCAAGGAGCTTAAGGACCTTCCGGATTTCAACGTGTATGCTGACCGGGTATGGACTGTGAACCTTTACGGCGTGGAAACGCGTTACGAGATCTTCGCGATGTATGAAACCAAGGCGGGCTGCAGCATTGAGGATACGCTGTATGACAACGCCTGGTGGGGCAACCACAAAAAATCCTCCGAGGCGGAGGTCACCGAATGGGTCAACAAGCAGATTGGCCTTTCCGAGTTTAAGTTTGACACCACCGTTACCGCGGAAGACACCTTCCTCACCGTGTTCACCTGCGGCAATGAGCATGCGGATGCAAACGAAAATGCGCGTTTGTATTTCTTCCTCAAGCGCGTGGACTGATCACACCTGACGCAACAGCAATGGGCGCGCTTTTCGGTGCGCCCATTTTGGTATCGCAAAAGTGGCGATTGGCCACTTTTGCGAGTTTTCACAGCGTTTGCCTCTCGCTTCGTTCCCGGGCGGCAAACGCTGCAGCGTGCGAAACCCCCAGGGGTTTCATCCGTTTCGGCGCGCATGTCGCCGAAGCCGGATCGTAAGTCAAGGGCTGCGGCCCTTGACGATCCCGGAGTTTTCGACAGCCTGCGGGCGCGCCTTTCGGCGCGCCCATTTTGCGTTTCTTTTCAGTTTTTCATTCGTCCGTTACTTTGATGTTGCCCACAAGGCAGATGAGCGCCGCATCGCGCACGGCGGCTTCATGTTCTTCCGGCACGGCATCCGACCGGACGCTCGCGCGGCGGCGCTCCTTGTCGAACGCGAACACTTCCGGGCACTGCTTTGCGCAAGCGGCGCAGCCGATGCATTTTTCACCGAATACAAGTTTCATCGCTTTATCCCTCCGGCACTGTTTCTGCCAATATCATACCGCAGCAGGCGGCGCGGGAAAAGCCCCCTTTTAGTTCTCATGCTTTTTAAACAGGCGGGAGATCGGCTTGTAGGCAAGGAAGGTAACCACCGAGTTGATGCCCGCCTTGATGGCGTTGAACGGCACAAGGATCGGCCAGATCATGCCCTGCACGACTTGCGCCGGAACGCCGTTGTAATGTACGGTGAAGATGAGGTTCAGCGGGATCATCAGTGCGATCATCACCAGCGAACCGCATACGAGGCCGATCAGCGCCCCCTTGAGGCTGTGCATCTTTTTGTAGATCAGCCCGGCGATGAGCACAAACGCGCCCGTTGCAAAGAAATGCATCACTGCACCCACCCAGCCGCTTGCAATGGATACGGTAATCCATTGCAACAGGCTCACGATGAGCGTGAGGATCAATCCCGATACCGGTCCGAAGAGGAACGTGCCAATGAGGATCGGCACATCCGCCATGTCGTATTCGAGGTATGGCGCGGCCGGGAAAATGCTGAAGCGCACCACATACATCAACACCAGGGACATCGCGCACAGCAGCGCCATCTCAACCAGCCATTTCACCTTTGCGTTTCTCATAAAAACCTTCTTTCCCGGGGCATTGCCCCGCACAAAATAATGGTTTCAGGGGAAAAACGCCCCCGCTTCCGAAAAAGCGGGGGCGCGTTGCATTGCAAACAAAAAGCGGATGCAGCCTGCTTCTTCCATCCGGACTTTACCGTCGGTACCGGATTCTGACCGGTTCGGCGGCGCTTTTCGGCGCCGTTCGCGGACTCGTCGGCCTTCCTGAAACGGAACGCCGCATCACCGCCGGTGTGGAATTTCACCACCCCCTGAAGCAAAGCCATTATAGCGCCGCCATGGCTTCCTGTCAATCCCCGCATGTGGGAAATACAAAAATTTCGGGAAATAATTCGTGCTTCCCAACCGGAATCGCATTTGGTATAATATAACGCGGCGCATGGGGAGGGGCATTCTGCGGGGAACCATTCGGTCATGGAGCATGGCGAATGGGGAAGTGGCATTGTCGGCCTTTACATTGTGTGCGCCCTGCATGGCAATCACCCGTCAGCGGCTCACGCCGCTGCCACCCCCTTTCAGGAAGAGGGCTTAACGGAAACATGCAAGCCAAAAGGCTCCTTTTTGAAAGGAGCTGTCGCCGCAGTCGGCTGAGGATTGTCCTTATTCCCGGAGGATTGTCCCCGCCGGCATCATAGTCCTTATTCGTTTTGATTTTTCAGGAGGTGTGGAAGATGTCCGTCGCATACGATGCCGTGGTGCTCGGCGCAGGGCATGCCGGCTGCGAGGCCGCGCTTGCGCTTGCGCGCATGGGGCTTTCCACGCTCGTCATCACCCTCAACCTCGATTCCGTGGCGCTCATGGCCTGTAACCCGGCCATCGGCGGCACCTCCAAAGGGCACCTCGTGCGTGAAATTGATGCGCTCGGCGGCGAGATGGGCCTCGCCGCGGATGCGGAGTTCATCCAAATGCGCATGCTCAACACGGGAAAAGGCCCTGCCGTGCATTCGCTCCGCGCACAGATGGACAAGCGCCGCTACCATGAGCGCATGAAGCGTGCGCTGGAAGCACAGGAAAACCTTGATATTTTGCAGGGCGAAGTGTCCGAGATCCTGACGGAAAACGGGCATGTGTCCGCAGTTCGCCTTTCGGGCGGCGTGAACACGGAAGGGGAGCGCATCGCCTGCCGGGCCGTCGTCGTCGCCACGGGCGTATACCTGAAAAGCCGCATCCTCATCGGCGACCATGTGCGCGAAAGCGGCCCCTCCGGCCTGCTGCGCGCAGAGGGGCTTTCCGCCTCGCTCGCCTCGCTCGGGTTTACGCTGCGCCGCTTTAAAACCGGAACGCCCGCGCGCGTGCTCGGAAAAACGCTTGATTATGCCGAAATGGAGGTTCAGCCGGGAGATGTACCCGCGCCGCATTTCTCCTTCCTGAGCCAAAGCGACCCGCGCCCGCAAAGCCCGTGTTATCTCACCTACACCAATGAGGCGACGCATGCGGTCATCCGCGCAAACATTCACCGCAGCGCGATGTATTCCGGCCTCATTCAGGCCACGGGCACGCGGTATTGTCCCTCCATTGAAGATAAAATCACCCGCTTCGCGGATAAGGACCGCCATCAGATCTTCATCGAGCCGGAGGGTCTTTCCACGGACGAGATGTATGTGCAGGGCATGTCCACCAGCCTCCCGCAGGAGGTACAAGCCGATATGCTCCACACCATGCCCGGCCTGCGGAGCTGCCGGATCACGCGCCCGGGCTATGCCATTGAATATGATTGCATCGACCCTCTCTCGCTCGATGTCACGCTCGGCGCAAAACCCGTGCCCGGCCTGTATTTTGCCGGGCAAATCAACGGCTCCTCCGGCTATGAAGAAGCCGCCGCACAGGGCCTTTACGCGGGCGTCAACTGCGGCCTGTATCTTAAGGGCGAGCCTCCGCTCGTGCTCTCCCGCGCGGATGCATACATCGGCGTGCTGGTGGACGACCTTGCCACAAAGGGCACCAACGAGCCGTACCGCATGATGACCTCCCGCGCGGAATACCGCCTACTTCTCAGGCAGGACAACGCCGATTTGCGCCTCACGGAGCAAGCGCGCCGCACGGGGCTGATTTCCGAGGCGCGCTATGCCCGCCTGATGCAAAAGCGCGAGGGCATCGAACAGGCGGTGAAGGCGCTCTCCGCCTTTGCGCCGCCAAGCGAAGCGCTTGCGGCGCTGCTTGATGTGCACGGGGAACCCGTGCCCAAAACAGGCGTGCGCCTGTTTGACCTGTTAAAGCGTGCCGGCATCGGCTACACCGAGCTCATGGGGCTTTATGCATCGCTGCCCCCGCTTGCGGAGGATGTGCGCGAGCAGGTGGAGATCATGGCGCGCTACGATGGCTACATCGAAAAGCAGCGCGCGCAGGTGGAGCGTTTCCGCAGCCTGGAGGACACGCTTCTTCCCGAGGGCATCAACTATGCAGCGCTTGACGGCCTCCGCCTGGAAGCCCGGCAAAAGCTTGCCGCGCTCTGCCCGCGCTCCATCGGGCAGGCTTCGCGCATCAGCGGCGTTTCGCCCGCGGATGTGGCCGTGTTGCTGGTGCATCTGAAGCGGCTCCGCGGCGGAATTGAAGCCTGACCGCTTTCCCCGGGTATTTTTTTGCGAAGGGAGACTCGTATGCGCGAACGCCTTGCCGCGCTCTGCCCGTTTCTGACCGGCGGGCAGCTCGGCCAATTTGAAACGTATTACGCCATGCTTGTGGAGTGGAACACGCGCATGAACCTGACCGCGCTCACCGAACCGGCGGAGGTTGCCGAAAAGCACTTTGCGGACAGCCTCCTGCCCATGGCGCTCGTGCCGGAGGGGGCGCGGTGCATCGACGTCGGCACAGGCGCGGGCTTTCCCGGCGTGCCCATCCTCATCGCAAGGCCGGACCTCCGATGCGTGCTGCTCGATTCGCTCAACAAGCGGCTCACCTTTTTGGAAGCCGTGCTCGCGGAGCTCGGGCTTTCGGCGCGGGCGAAGCTCGTGCATGCCCGCGCGGAGGACGGCGCCCGCTCGGATACGCTGCGCGGCGGGTTCGATGCCGCCTTCACGCGCGCGGTGGCGCCCGCGTCCGTAGCGCTGGAATGGACGGTCCCTTTTTTGAAGGTGGGCGGCGTATCGCTGCTCTATAAAGGGGCGAAGGCGGAGGAGGAGCTTTCCGCGGCCGCAAACGCGCTGCGCCTGCTCTCGGCTTCCGCAACGCTTGCGCGGTATGACGCACCGTGGGGGGAACGGAATGTCATCCTCGCCCGAAAGGACGCGAAAACACCGAAGGAATATCCGCGAAAGGCCGGAACAGCCGCCAAAAAACCGCTTTGACCCGCGGCGAAATTGTTTGAATTTGGCAGATTTTGCCGGGATTTGCAGGCCATGCAGGAAATATTGCCCAAGGCGGAGAACCCATTACCAAGGAGGAACAAATCTATGCCCGTATTCGACTTTATGAAGGACGCAAAAGCGGCCGACACCGGCCGGAAGCTGACGGAAATCCCCGTTGCATCCATCCACAGGAGTCCTTACCAGCCGCGTGTCACCTTTGATGAGGAAAGCATCGCGGAGCTTGCGCAGTCCATCCGGCAGGTGGGCCTGATCCAGCCGCTCGTGGTGCGCAAGGCCCCGGAAGGCGGCTACGAGCTCGTTGCGGGCGAGCGCCGCCTGCGCGCCGTCAAGAGCCTCGGCATGGAAAAGGTGACCTGCATCGTGGAACAGTCCGTGCAGGACGAGTCCTCCGCAATGATGGCGCTCATCGAAAACCTCCAGCGCGAGGACCTGCATTATCTGGAGGAGGCGCAGTGTTACAGCACGCTGCTTTCCACCTACAACCTCACGCAGGAAGAGCTTGCACAAAGGCTGGGCAAAAGCCAATCCTCCATTGCGAACAAGCTGCGCCTGCTGCGCCTGCCGGAGGAGGTAAAGACCGCCATGGCGGACGCGCACCTGACGGAACGCCATGCGCGCGCGCTTTTGAAGCTCCGGGATGAAAAAACACAGCTTGAACTGGTGGATAAGGTTGCAAAAAAGAGCCTTTCCGTGAAAGAAACGGAAAAGCTCGTGGACAAAACGCTCAACAAACTGTTTGACGAAAAGAGCGACGGTGCGCGCCCCCGCCCGCGGATTCTGCGGATCGTGAAGGATTACCGCCTGTTCATGAACACCATCAACGCCGCGGTGAATACGCTGCGCGAGGCAGGCATGACCGTTGCGGTGGAACAGCAGGACCGTGAGGACGGTGTGGACATCCGCATCAGCGTCACGCGGTAAATCGCCCCCCCAATGCAAAAAGGGGGCGGAGTTGAGCGCCCGCAGTGCGATCATTGCGAATTGAGGGCAATACCCGCGGCCTTGACGGGGGATTCCACATCAGCGCAACCCTGCGGGAATAAGGCAATCCTCAGTCGCCTACGGCGACAGCTCCTTTGCCAAAGGAGCCTTTTAGCTTACAGCTCCCCCCAAAGCCCCCTTTAGAAAGG
>OIZQ01000827.1_pt1 | contig 14395 bp, 15 predicted proteins | sample 1588491 | NCBI WGS metagenome assembly OIZQ01 (sample SAMN03283262) | human gut metagenome | biome: human-associated habitat; material: feces | host: Homo sapiens | place: USA | collected 2013
CTCCTCGCTGAGGGCGGCATGGCGTTCCTCCCGCCGCAGGCGCATCAGGCACAGGCTGCGGCACACAGTCAGCAGCCATCCCATCGGCGAGCCGGTGGGGCGGTACTGCTCCGCGCAGTCCCACACCTGCACATAGACATCCTGTGTGAGATCCTCCGCATCGTGGGCGTTTCTGAGGTAGGAAAGCGCAAGGCCGTACACCGCTGTGCGCGTGCGCTGGTACAGTGCCGCCAATGCCTCACGTTCACCGCCGGCAATGCACCGCAGCAGCCGCTGCAGTTCGCGTCGGTCCTCTGCCGGCGCATATTCGGTTGTCATCAGCATACTGAGCATGGGCTTCTATCTCCTGTCATCCGTGTAATGCACGGGATGGGTGTTTTATTGCATGAGAGACAAAATTTTTGGCTGAGCCTGCGACTCAAATCGCTGCGGTTACCATCGGTGACGACTGCACACCGTTTATCTCCCTGTCATATTCTTTTTCAGTATAGCAAATGGTTCCTTGTCCGTCGAGAGGAAATATAAAAGAACCCCATTTAGCAATATGCTATTTGAAAAATGGAGTTCTTATGCACTCGACTTATTTTTGTAATCTCTCAATTCTCTCAATCTTGCTTTTCAGTCGAACCAATATTTCTTCCTTGGAGAGTATTCTGACCGACGCTACAAGAACTCGAATCATACGCTCCAGTAGTCAAATAGTAGTCAAACCGCATTTTTCCTGCATTGGCTGATAAAACAAGAACCCTGTAACCGTTGTGGTTACAGGGTTTGTGTGGAGCTGCTGGGCGGATTCGAACCGCCGACCTCATCCTTACCAAAAAGCCGTGGATGCTTTTACGGCGTACCCATTCATACCAAGAAAGAGCCTCCAATCCCTTGTGCTGCAAGGGATTGAAGGCTCTTTTTGTGTTAGTGTGCTTTAGTTTATACCAGAGTGTTTTGCGTGGATTTAGGGTGTTTGTTGGAAGAATTGTTGGAAATCAGCCTGCGCCACATCGTTGCCAGCTTCATGATTGCGGGCGGCGCAGACTAGCCACGGTAGCTGGCATCCTCGGCCACGCCCAGCCCTCCACCACGCTGGACATTTAAGGACGGTCAACAGTGTGCCGGAGCGGACTTTCTTCATGGAGATGGGGGATCCCCCACATCCAGCACACCGACCCCCAGCAGGAGCTCTATGGCAAACGTCCTACTCTCCGCAATCATGTCTCATCCAAATTGCGGCACAGCTCCGCCGTCTCACACCAGAAGGCACGGATACAGTTGGCGGTGTCGAATTTCTTCGTTCCCATGCCGTAGCCGATGGCTTGGGTGGTCATGACAGGCATTCCGCCGAACTGGGACACAAAACGCTTCAACAGCGCCGCACCGGTAGGCGTACACAGCTCTTTTTTGATATCACCGCTGTAAGCAGGAATACCTTGCAACAGGTACGCCGTGGCAGGGGTAGGCACCGGCAAAATGCCGTGGGCACACTGCACGTGTCCGCTGCCCACGCAGACCGGCGAGGCGATGACCTGCTCCGGAGCCAACTTGTGAAGCAACAGGCACACCGCCGAAATATCCGCCAGCGCGTCCATGGTGCCCACCTCGTGAAAATGGATCCCCGTGACCGGCACCCCGTGGACGTGGCTTTCCGCTTCCGCAATCATACCATACACCGCCAGCACATCCTCCTTCACCATATCCGACAAATCCAGATGATCCCGCACAATGTGCTCAATGCCGTGCAGATCGGTGTGGTGATGATGCGCTCCATGGTCGTGATCGTGGTTGTGATCGTGGCCATGGCCATGGTCATGATGGTGGTCATGCATGGACTCGGATTCCTCCATGCCGTTCACCTTCACCGACATATGGGTGCCGCGGATACCGCAGCGGGTCACTGTCTCGTAACTGTATACTACGTTGGGGATGCCGATGGCGTTCAGCTCAGCCACCGCTACTTCCTTATCCGGCATCAGCTCCAGCAGCGCCGCTGTCAGCATATCGCCTGCCGCGCCCATGGCGCATTCCAAATATAATGTTTTCATTGCACACTCTCCATTTGATTGATGCGGCTGGCCAGAAAGCCCGCGCCAAAGCCGTTATCGATATTCACCACGCTGACGCCGCTGGCGCAGGAGTTCAGCATGGACAGCAGCGCCGAGATCCCGCCCAGAGACGCGCCATAGCCCACGCTGGTGGGCACCGCGATCACCGGACAGTCCACAAGACCGCCCACCACACTGGCCAGAGCGCCCTCCATGCCCGCCACAGCCACCACGACACGGGCCTTCATCAGGGGCTCCAGCTGTGAGAGAAGCCGGTGCAGGCCCGCAACGCCCACATCATAGAGCCGCGTCACGCGGTTGCCCAGCGTCTCTGCCGTAATAGCGGCCTCCTCGGCCACGCCGATATCGCTGGTGCCTCCGGTGATGACCGCGATCGCGCCCCGCTGCTCTGTGGGACGCGGCAGGACCACCGCCAGCTTTGCCAGCGGCTCATAGCGCAGGGGAAACCGCTCCGCCAACCAGTCCGCCGTCTTCTGTTCGATGCGTGTTACCAGAATATTGGTGCTGTCGCGCCGCTGCATCGCTTCCAGAATACCGGCGATATGCTCCGGCGTCTTGGACTGCCCGTAGATCACCTCAGACGCGCCCTGTCGGACGGCGCGGTGATAGTCCACCTTTGCATACCCCAGATCCTCAAAGGGCGCCAGCTTCATTTGCAGCAGCGCTTCCTCCGGGGTGATGCTCCCCGCCTGCACACTCCGCAGTGTGGACAGCAGATCGTATTTTGTTGCCATTGTGCGTTTCCTCCCAGCTTAGTCTTTTGACAGCCGCGGCGCCGTATCTATCGCGGCCAACGGGAACAGGGGCGCGAGCATGCTGTGAAGCTCCTCTCTCCGCGTCCATGCCCGTTCCATATCCTCTTGGGGAAATTGCAGAACCGCGGCATTGCCGTGGAGCCGGATGCGGATATCCCGGAAGCCCGCTTCCCGCAGTAATTGCTCGCCGCGCTCCACCTTTTTCAGCGCCTCTTGGGTGATGACCGTTCCCGTGGGGATCCTTGTGGCAAGGCAGGCATAGGACGGCTTGTCCCAGGTGAAAAGCCCCGCTTCCCTGCTTAGCCGCCGGACGTCCGCTTTCGTCAGACCGGCCTCCCGAAGGGGGGAACGGCCCTCCAGCTCCCGGAGGGCCTGCATGCCCGGCCGATCCCCGGCATCGTCAGAGGCATTTGTTCCGTCAATGACCAGTTTGCACCCGTCCTCGGCGGCCTGCTTCAAAACCTGCTCAAACAGGATCCTCTTGCAGAAATAGCAGCGATTGGAGGGATTCGCCGTCACAGCGTCCTGCGCCAGAACATCTATAGGAATGATCCTAAGAGGGATCCCACACTGCTCGGCCACTCTTTTGGCATCCTCCAACTCAAAAGCGGGCTGAAAGGCGGTTTTTATATAGTAGGCTTTCCAGCCGGTTCCGTATTTCATGGCAGCCCAAGCCAGAAACGACGAATCCGTACCCCCGGAAAACGCCAAAGCGCCGGAGGAATTTTGAGAAAAAAACGTAGAAAGCGCCATCTCATCACGCTCCTTTTTATTTCTAATCAGAAATAGAAGGCATACCATAACGCCGGTATGCCTTCTGATATGGTGCATGACTTCCTGATCATTTGTGCTTTAAGGAAAGCATGCGAATACTCATACGACTTTCAGAAAGCAACTCGAGGTGTTGTCTATCGATCTTGTCACTCCACCAAATCCGATTGCGAGCCATCTGCTTCCAACGTGTAAGATTCCACTCACTCCTATGGCATCCGTCTATCCGCTACCGTGAGGACATCCTTCGGTAGGGGACAATTTTGCTGATATAGACCGTTATCCCTGATATATTTTTCGACCGACTCTGGCACATACGCGGATATTGGCAAGCCCATCCGGAGGCAGCTGCGGATCTCAGTCGAGGAAATAGCAGGGATCTGCGCACGAATGATCTGGACAGGTATGTTCTGCCACTCCCGCATGCTTGAAACAGCGCCCGGCTCAAGCCCCCATGCATTCTGCCGCGCAATGCAGAGAATTTTAACAAGCGAAACAAGTTCTTCACTCTTATACCAATATGGTAATGTCGTAAGTACATCGCTGCCTACCAGATAAAACAGCTCTGCATGCGGGAACTGGTGCTTCAGTTCCCGCATGGTATCAACCGCGTAGCTTTTGCCAGACATCTTCAACTCCAAATCAGAAGCATAAATACCGTTTTCGCCTTCAGCTGCCAAATACGCCATTCGGAAGCGATCCGCCGGAGACGTCTGTACCGCTTTATGAGGCGGATCCTTTGCTGCAATTAAAAGGACGAAATCCAGATCTGCAAGCCGCAATGCCTCTCGAGCCAACAGTATATGTCCCCAATGCACTGGGTCAAAGCTGCCTCCCAGAATTCCGATTCGAGACGTTGTTTTCATTGTGATCACTTTTCTACCGTAGCTTTCCTTCAGGAAGTCAATATTGGGTCAGGAGATTTCCCTGCGGGTCGAATTCAAGGAAAAACGGCTTATCCTCAATTGTGAGGTTTTCTTTTTTCTGAGCCTCCGGAATCAACGCCTCGGAAATCAAAATGGATTCGATTTCCAGAGAATTTTTTATGATAATGATACGCGGATTTTCATAATCGATCTGCAGACATGTGGCAACCGCCGTTTTCATGACCTCCTCATCACTGTCTACAATGACGGGGATTTTATAGGCAGACGGCCCATAATCGGTAATGAAATTGGGGTATGTGTTGTCGAAGCTGAGCTTCTTGAAAAAACGCTGCGGAGCGATATCAAATCTGCCCATACCCGTTGCATTTCCATGAGATTCCTCGCTGATATCCAAAACGCCCATCCTTTGAGCGTTAATTCCCATTTTTAATTTTGGATTGGCGCTCCGGCCCACAATATTGGGATCTGCGCCGGAGCCACTGAAGTTTTTTCCGATTTGCTGCGTGATCAGCACATCGCAGCTGTCGAACATGATCCGCCCCATTGCCGCTTTCGCACGGGTAAGCAGCTGCGGCTCCTCCTTGGGGATATTTTCCGCCGGTAAAACGACTACATCAAACGTCCGGTCAAAGGCGTTTTCCAGCAGGGCAACACCCATGATCACATTGGCATGCTTGATGACCTCGCTGCCGATCAGTGATATCCGGTGCAACATGAAGTCATCGCCCTTGGCATGGCAAATGTGGGCACCGTACTGCTTTCCAAGACCGATGGTCATCATCTTCATCAGGCCGCTTTCATAGGGCCCTTGAAAACTGGTATGGGCCTTCACCCGGTTCAAAACAATAATACCGTCTGCATGATATGCGTTCTTGTCAATGCAAACTTCAAAGTCCTCCGCTTGACTGATTTGGACTGTTTCCATAGAGGACAGGATCGGGCAGCCCATGCTTTCTTCTGTGATGCCCAGCGATGCCAGAACTACTTTTTGCCCCTCTGCCGTGGCGCCGCCGTGGCTTCCCATGGCGGGAATCAGGAAGGGCTGAGCTCCCATTTCCTTCAACCGCTCCACCATGTATCGAATAACAAACGGAGAATTTGAAACGCCGCGGCTGCCGCAGGTGATGCAAATGCGCATTTCAGGCCGTATTTTTTCACGGATCTCTTTCCTTTGAAAACCGGCATCCAGCAATCGGGCGATCTGCTCCTGATTTAATTCGTTGTGGGGAAAAAACTGCTTTGCCCGCACAAATCGCGGAAGATGAATATGATTGACCAAATGTGTAATACCAGACATAAATACCCCCAGCATGACTGTATTGCTATACGCATAATTTCTTCAGCCGAACAAAATGAGATTGATTTTCTGTAAATGCCAGTAAACATCCGGGCGCCTGCTTACCCGTCCCATCGTATACCAAAAGGCCTGTCTGGATCCCGTTGGAACGCAATATACTGAGCAGTTCACTTTCCTGAGAACTAACGGAGAAGTCTGACTGAATATGATGCAGCGCCTTTTCTACGACCGCCTTTGATGCTTGTGCCGCTAATCCCGGCCCCCCCGGCATCGCACACTGCACAAAACCTTCCGGCAGATCTTCCACTGTGCTGTCCGCAGAGTAAGAGGGACAGTTCGGGGAACCAATCACCCCGCCTGTGCGGATGCCATCCGGAAGTTCCAGATTCTTTGCAAACAGGGTGATTCCGGCTACAACCAGGGACTCGTTGGATAACGCTGTCAGGGCGTCCGCCAAATCCATATCCACCTGTACGATATTGGAGTTGTGCACACGCAGATTTTGTAAAACTTGCAGTCGTTCCACCCAATATTGTGCCTTGGGGGCATGGCAGAGTCCGCCAACTCCAATAGAATCGCCTTGCTTCGTTTTCAACTGAAAGGCGAAGCACTCAAGCGGCGCCAGCATCGTATCAGGCCTCATAACGGGTAAGCAGCTCCAGACGGATACTGTTTCAAAACCGCCTGCGCCATAGAATAGGCCGCATCATCCAGCGACGCACCCCGGCGCTCTGCGTCCAGATAGGCCGCAAATGCTGCCTTTGCCTCCACAAACGGTCCCGGGACGTTGATGATCGTTGTCGTCCCCTTTCTTCCGCACAGGAGTTTCGTCCACATATGGCCGTTTTTTCCATAGATTTCATGCTTTGCGCAGACATTCATATACTTCTCTAGAGCGGAATGGGTAAAGTCCCTGCCCAGCGTTCGGCTGTGGCGGTGGCCGCCTCCGCTGCCACCGATAAGCACAATCAGCCAGGGCTCCTTTGCTGCAAGCACCCGTACCTTTTCAAGAATCTGATCTTCCACATCCAAAAGTGGACTGACACGTGTCACCTCCACCTCTGGATCAAACTTCAATAGCTGGCTCATCAATTCCACAGAGTCCAGATCCAGCACAACTCCGTTTCGGATCTCATCTCCCGTGGGCACAATGTACACGGTTTTCATTCAAACTTCATCCACCTTTCTCTGGGGCAGTCAGAAGTCGGCCGCTCCGGAACAGCGTCAAAATCAACCTCTACGATTTTTTTATTGCAGCTAATTGTGGATATCTCCAACGCAGTGATCCCTTCGGCCAAAGCAACCGTTTGGATGATGCCCTGCTCATCCTTTGCGATCTGCTCCGGCTCTAAATTATATACGTCCATCTCCACTCGATCGCCGGTTACGCCGATAACACGAACAAACGCATGCAGTCTCTCGCTCAGGATCTCTTCCAATTGTCGTGTATTGAGTCCTCTTACCTGAAGACCGGATATCTTTAATACGGTTTTGTCCGCATGAGCAATGATAAATTGATGTTCCATAATAGATTTCACTCCCGAATGAAAGCCTTTTCCAGTCAGCCCTCTTTTATTTTTGCCGGGACGGCGGCCACAATCCCATTACAAAACCGCCGTCCCGGCCTTCTGCCGGAGACAGAGAAAGCGGGAGATTAAATCTCTATGTAGCGATCCTCTGTAATATCGGCCACTTTGAATGCTTTGGCTTCTTCCAGACCCGGGACGATCTCATCCGCATGGACAATGATCTCTTCCGGGCTTCGCTTCTGACAGGGACTTTGCAGCCACTCTTTCGTAATACCCAGACTGTCCAGTTCTACCCAGGCGTTTTCCACGATATTGTCAAAGTCAATAGGACTGCCAAGAGCTTTTGCGATGCACAGGTTGGCAGGCGAAGAGGCGATATCGCGGCCAACGACCATCCCCACAGAAATTGCGCGCAGGACGTATTCCGCCAGCACAGCTTTTGTGCCGGCAATCGCGGGATAGTCACATTTTACGGTCTTGGCGTAAATTCCTGAAGCGTGCGCGGTCTGCCCGGCTCCGTAAGACCAGTCAAAAATGCGGCCGCCATGCTCGCGTACGACCATACCGATACCCACAGAAAACTCGGGTCCAGCCGGCCCGATCAAGACCTCGCCGTCGCCGTGCATGATCTGCAGAATGCCGTAGACCGGCGTTAATATCTCTGTCATATCCACGCAGTCCATCATTTCGGAACCGGTGTTGTTATTCGCAATGCGGCCCGTGATCGTTTGATTTTCGTTCATCTTTGTGCGCGGGGCTTTATCTTCTGGCGTAGGGCCACGATAAAGCCGTCTGCCGGGGTAATTCAGGTTCCACTGCCGAAGATGGGGCTCCTCCTCCACCAGCTGCCGACTGTAGCATCTTTCGGAAACGCCGCAGAAGCCAACCTCTGCATTGATCATACCATGGTCACAGGAAGCAAAGGCCACCACCGCACAATCTGCCATGATACCGTCACTGGTAACAGTCACGGCACCCATGTCAATAATATCAATGGCCGCCGGCGCCTTAAAGTCCTTTGCCACCAGCTCACAGGCTTCGCGCAGGCTCAGATTCTCGACATCCACATCGCGCTTATCGACAAACAGAAGATTGATCGGGATGCGTCCTTCCGCGGCGCCCGCAGGAACGACTCTATATTTCAGCTTACCCACAAAACATCACTCCTTAATATTTTCCGCTCTGGCCCAGAGGAGACCGCCGGTCATCGACTTCCTCCACATCATACAGTTCACATTCCACACCGGGTACCGTGATATACATATTTTCCAAAATGGCCTTTTTGCAGGTGCCATCTTTATGATACCCTTTTACAATAATTGTGTGGGAAGTTTCGGGCATACGATCGGTGACAATCACTTCAACCTTTGCGACCTCGGGATCCTGTGTTATTTCCAGAATTTCGTTTTCAACCCTTCCCACCCGGAGTGAGGCGAGCTTGGCTGTTTTCAGATTCTCCATACCACGCAGTACCACTTCGGTCTCCGGCCGCAGGCGCTTTCCGGCCGCATCTACTTTTTCGTAGAACTCCGGAAGCTTTGTGTGCATAAGTCTCATGCTGTAGTTACCTCCTGATCATAAATTGGATGTATATGCTTAAATATCTGCAATTGAGACGGCCTTGTCCTTCTTCGCTTGGATTGTTTCCAGCTCTGCCTTGATCTCGTCCGGACTCAGCTTGCTGATGCCAATGCCGGTGATCGCCCAGATCATGGCAAACAGCGGGCAGGCCCACCACATAACGGTGTAGGGAATATAACCGCCTGCTCCGTATGCGGCAACACCCAGCGTTGTCGCATAGAAAGCTCCGGAGTTGCCCCACGGGAACATACAGGATACGCAGGTTCCCACATCCTCCAGCGTCCGGGACAGGCACGGACGACCCATGCCGTTTTTGATATAGCCCTCTTCCCAAGCTTCGCCGACAAACACCGAACTGACATAGGAGTTTCCCGCAATGGCGTGAATAATGTAAATTGCGATTTCGGCCGTCAAAACCGTCTTCCATCTGGAGTTCAGATTTCTCATAAGCGGCTCCACAGCCTTGTCCAGAACGCCGGCATGGATCATGATACTGGTAGCCGAGAAACCACAATAGCAAATCAGCACAATGCCGGCCATGGACATCATGCCGCCGCGGTTGAGCAGGTATGCGACGGTTGAATTGATCTCATAATTCGCGGGAGCGATAGAGGCAACCGTGAATCCCTTAATTGCTGCGGTAGCGCCGACGGAAAGGCTGAATCCCTGAACAGTTAGACCAAGAACAATAGCTACTATGCCGCAGATAAGCAAAGAGGGAACCACCGGCTTTTTCATCATGACCAATACCAGCATTACCACCAGCGGCAGCAGAAGCACAATATTCCAATGATAGAGATCGTTCAGCTGCTGCATGATAGCAACGGCATTCTCAGGCAAGCCGGCATCCCCCACGTCCAGTCCAAAGCCAAGTACGGTATACAAAATGCAGCCGATCAAAAAGGCCGGCATTGTCGTCCAAAGCTGGGACTTAACGTGAGACCAGATATCAGTACCTGCACAAGCAGGCGCGAGATTGGTGGTTTCGGACATTGGAGATATCTTATCGCCAAAAATGGCGCCGGAAATGATAGCTCCTGCCATGATGCCGACATTTGCCTCCAGTCCGTGTGCTAGGGCCATGCAGGCAACGCCGGCTGTTCCGGCGGAGGTCCAGGATGAGCCGGTGAGAACAGACATAACGCAGCAGACTAAAAATGCGCTAAGATACAGGAACTTGGGATTGATCAGTTCAAAGCCGTAATACACAACCATGGGAAGGGTTCCGCTGTACAGCATGGCACCCAGCATAAAACCGATTACCCACATAATCAAAATTGTGGGAGTCAGTGATCCCACACGATTTCCGATGGCCTTTTCCATCTCATCCCAAGAGTAACCCAGACGAAATGACATGAGCAAAGCAATTGCAGCCACAAAAATCATTGCAAATTCTACGCGAACCTTTAAAAGCAAAGAACCTAGAATACAAAGTGCAGACAAGCCTACGCAAAGATATGCTTCTCCTGCGGTTGGCTTACGTTTTGTTGGACTATTCTTTTTACTCATTTTTCTCTTTCCTTTACTAATTAATTCACCTCGCTGCAGTCAAGGGCTTTTAAGTTTGCATGCACACAGTTTGCAGGAATATTTGGCGCGCCGACACATAGGTTACCAAATTGATAAATTGGTCTGGATATTGGTAACTTGTACTTACCGGTATAATCGGCGACGCCAATATGTCAAGCTGTTTTAACGTATTGGTTGCTTTTTGGTTAATTATACAATTCAAATCAGCTGATTTTGGTCATTTCTCTGGTACTCCTTGTAAAATTGAATTGCCATATCGCGCGGATGGCTTCGGTGAGAAATTTATGGAACTTGACAGTTGCCAGTTGCTCATATATACTATGCATATAAAAGGACAGCCTGTTTTCTACATATTTTCGTATATTTTCGTGCGTTCCCGGCGGAACAGCGTGACAATACTTCAATGTGTCTTGATGACAACGAATGCGATCCTGAATTTTTTTGGAGGTAAAAGCGGCAAATTCAACAAAGTGCATGATAACTACACGCATGATTGCCTAAAATTGTGATGAAACAAGATAATCATTCTAATATTGCTCAAAAAATTGCTGACCAATTATTGAAAGATATCAAAGAGGCCAAATACCCAATTGGTTCCCGCCTTCCGGCAGAGCGACTGCTTGCACAGCAATTTGCGGTCAGCAGGCCGACGATTCGCAATGCGATCCGCTATCTGGAGTCCTTTGGCTGTGTCGAAACGCGCAGGGGGGCCGGTTCATACGTCAAGGCGATGGATTTCCGGAAAACAGAATCCGAAGATGTTTTCTCGACTCCTCTGATCACAAAGGAAACCTTGAACTGTGACGTGATCGAAGTTCGCATGCTGTTGGATACGGAAATAGCGGCTATGGCAGCGATCAGGCGTACGCCCGAGCAGCTTGCTCTTCTGAAAAAGAACATTGCCCAAATGCGCATCAGCATCAGCCAAGGCGAACAGTGGGAAGAGGAGGATGCCGCCTTTCATATGCTGCTTTGCAAGGCAACCAATAATCCCGTTTTATATAATTTGGTTGAAATGGCCTTTGAATTGTACACATATACGACCCGGCTTTCCAAGATGGTAACGGGTGATATGCCCGAAATTTTCATTGACCAGCATAGCTGCTTATGGCGATTGAGAATCGTGATGCCGAGCGAGCCCGTATGCTGGCGCGGCAGCACATTTTGCGGACTCTTTACTCTTATCGCCCGGAATCAACCTCTCAATTTTAAGTGAAAAAGTATCTCGAGCGTACCTGATGACGCCGAGATACTTTTTTTGAAAAACGATGGCTTATTGCTGTATCAAAACTGCTCCCATATATGCGCATATGCACGCCGTCAGAGCGCTTTTTCCTCATGTCAAGGCATCACTCAGCGCACGGCTCAACTCCGAGAGAAAACCTTCGATCTGCGGTGTGACCACCTTGCTGCGGTGCAGCACCATCTGTACCGACTGGGTCAGCTCCCACGCCGGAACGGACAGCAGCTTCAGGCGTCCAGCCTCCACGTCAGCGCGCACCGTGTACCATGGCAGTAAGGACAGATACGCCCCGCCCAGCATCAGGTCGCGGGCGGCGCTGGCGCTGGGCAGCCGCAGGAACGGCTCACACTCCACATGATGCTGTGCCAGCAGACTCTCAAAGCGCCGGTTATAGGGTGCGCCCTTCTCCATCATGATGAGTTCACTGCCGGAAAGCTCCCGCAGCGTTACCCGCTTGCGGCTCGCCAGTGGATGGGCCGGACTGGCCGCCAGCACCACAGGCACTTCCGTCTGCTGCCAGATATGCCACTGAGCCGAGGGCAGCGGATCGTCGATGACGCACATGGCGTCGATAGACCCCTGCTGCAAGAACTGCGTCAGGTTCACAGTGGTGTCCACCAGCAGCTCCACCCGCACCTTGGGAAAGCGGGCATGGTAGGCAGGCAGCAGTGGCTTCATCAGCAGCTCGAACAGGGAGTCTGTGATGCCGACGCGGATGGCACCGCCCAGCACGGCGTCGGACTTGCCGAAATTCTCTACTGCCGCCACCGCCGCCACGGCGCTGCGGGCATAGGGCACCAGTGACCGGCCGAAGTCCGTCAGGTACACGTTCTTGCCGATGCGGTCAAACAGCGGCATCCCCAGCGCCTGCTCCAGCTGGCGTATCTGCACGCTGACCGCCGACTGGGAGTACCCCAGCTCCGCCGCCGCTTTCGTAATATTCTGCAACGACGCCGCGTGCAGAAATGTGTTCAGATTCCGTATCTCCATGGCGCAGCCCTCCTCTCCCGACTATCGTATCATATTCCCGCCGAAAATCAATGATATATTTTGATAAATATCATGAAAATCATTTGTTTTACAAAACTATTGTCCTGCGCTACAATGGCCTCAACAAAGGCCGGTGCGGACAGCACCAACCCATGACGATTTGAGAGGAGCGTATCACAATGGAAGGAAAGCTGCACATCAACACCACCGCCGTACACGGCGGTGCACGGAAGGACGACTGCTTCGGCGCCATCAACGAGCCCATCTACATGACCTCCAACTACCGCATCCCCACCGACGGTACGCCGGTGGACTGGAGCGGCATCCACAGCAACATCTATCAGCGCAACCGCAACCCCAACCAGATGGTATTGCAGGACAAGCTGTGCGCCCTGACCGGCGCAGAGGACGGCGCGGTGTTCGCCAGCGGCGTAGCGGCACTGGCCGCCGTGTTCACCACCACCCTGAACTCCGGCGACCACGCCATTGTCTCCGAGGTCTGCTACAGCGCCACGAACCTGCTGTTCCGTGAGTACCTGCCCAAGAAGTACGGCGTGGAGGTGACGCTGCTGGACACCACCGACACCGAGGCTGTCCGCGCCGCCGTCCGCCCCAACACCAAGCTCATCCATGTGGAGACACCGGGCAACCCCACCACTGGCATCAGCGACATTGATGCCATCGCGGACATCGCCCACAAGGCCGGTGCGCTGCTGAGCGTGGACGCCACCTTTGCCGGCCCCGTGTGCATCCGTCCTCTGTCCCACGGCGCGGATTTGGAGATCCACAGCATGACCAAGTACATCAACGGCCACGGCGATTCTCTGGGCGGCTGCGTGCTGAGCCGCACGGAGCTGATCGACCAGATCAAGGAGCTGGCCATGGTGAACTACGGCGGTATTCTCAGCCCCTTCAACGCATGGCTGGTGGCCCGCGGTCTTGCCACCGCGCCGCTGCGGATGAAGCAGCACAGTGCCGTGGCCATGGCGGTGGCGGAGTTCCTGGAATCCTGCCCCGCCACCCGCTTCGTGTGGTATCCCGGCCTGAAGAGCCACCCCCAGCACGAGCTGGCGGAAAAACTGATGCACGGCCAGTACTCCGGCATGATCTCCTTCGACCTGAAGGGCAACGAGAAGCAGCACGAGAAGTTCCTTGACGCGCTGAAGCTGGTGACTCACGCCGTGTCGCTGGGCGACATCGAGAGTCTCATCGTCTACTACGATAAGAACAGCGACAAGCTGCCCCACTATCCCACCATCTATCAGGAGGGCTTCTTCCGGTTCAGCATCGGTCTGGAGGACGCCGAGGACATCATCGCCGACCTGACCCAAGCCATGCAGGCGGCAGGGATGCTGTAAATTATCCTGATAGCTCAGTTGGGTCACGAATTGCACAATGGTGGTCAAATCACACTTCAGTTATTATTTTTTACATAAAACCGCCTCAATTGATACATTTGAGACGGTTTTCCGCTTAACAGGATTTTTCCATTCAGAGATAAACTTTTCAGCAGTCGTTACTGAAGTCTAATGCTTCATTCAGATGAGCTACGGGCACAGATTTGATTGTTTCCTGCGGTGCTAATACGCTTTTAATACGCACGCAATACGCATTATTTTCGTGATGCGCCTGCAATACACATTTAATACGGAGATAATGCGTATTGTGTTTTTGGTCGCATTCTTCTTCCATACATTATTTAGGGTAACACCGCACAAATACAAAATACACTTTTCCCGACAATAACTCTGCTAA
>OIZQ01000829.1_pt1 | contig 14348 bp, 13 predicted proteins | sample 1588491 | NCBI WGS metagenome assembly OIZQ01 (sample SAMN03283262) | human gut metagenome | biome: human-associated habitat; material: feces | host: Homo sapiens | place: USA | collected 2013
TGGAATCCACCAAGCTCAGCGTCAACGGCCATCTCTACTTTGTGCCGCGGCACAATATGGAGAAGGTAGATATTTTCGAGGACTTCGTCGCCGAGCTTAGCCGGCTCAGCCGCAACCAGACGCACCTGATGGCGAACTCCATCTACATCATCGACGACGCAAAGCAGCGTCAGAAAATGACAGAGGAGTTCTATTCCGCCGTCAAGAAGGAGATCGCGGAGTATCAGGAACGCGCCGACTATTTTATTAAGAGCGGCTGCCAGAGCCCCAGCGTCATGGATCGTTGGGTGCTGAAGATCCAGAGTTTGGAGGGGAAGAAGCAGCACTACGAAAATGTGCTGCGCCGTGAGCTGGATGGGCTGGACGATGATTTTGCCACCCTGAAGCTCTTATCACAGGAACTGTCCTTCCGTGCCCAGACAATCCGGGCGAAGAGGGCGGCGTGAAGGTTTCACTCTTTTAATTAAAGAAATACAAGGAGTTCCTCAATGAGGAACTCCTTGTATTGTTAGAGAATGAGAAATTTGTTCTTTTTCGCTGGTGCTGCAATAATACCAGAATATATGGTACCGTATGTTTCATTATTTGCCAATGCAATGTCCTGTAGTTTTGCGACATTTTCTACCAGCCCGCCACCCTCATTAGGACTCGGCGCACCTACGCGCCAAAACGGCAGCAAATGAAACTCCTTGTTTTTACGCTTTCTCCGGTTTACCAATGGATTTACATCGCTTACTAAATAAAGTGTTATTTTTCCGCCACTTTCTTCAACTCGAAATTCACCAGAGGACTCAATCATTTTAATGATGTCTGCCCTTTTGGGATTATTGACCATATCAAGCACAATTCCCGTATCTTTACTCTTTCTCTTTTTCATTTTTAACCCCCTCATGCTTTTCATAGCATTTAGTGAAATCATTTTGCATAGAGAGTAAATTGTTCAAAAGATGCTGGGCTGTTTTTCCTGAATCGCTTGACTTTTTCAAGGTTATCAGCACCAAATATTCTTTCTCTGCATTTTCGTCAGTCAATAAGAATGATACATACCGCCGATTTGCCTTAACACTATTTTCCTCACCTTCATAGTAAAAAACGTATGGTTGCTTTTTCAACAATAACGAGCCTAAAAAGCCAGTATGAAACTTAGAAAATATCTGTTGATTGATCTCTTTCGCATTTGGATTCACTTCTTCTGTGTCAGATTCCTTTTCGGCAATTTTTAAAGATTGACAACGGACACCTGCTATACTATTTTCTGTCTCTCCGTCAATTTCTGCTAGATATGAAAAATATACCAAAATCAGTCTACCTACGCATGCATCCTCACAGGTTATATCGCTAGCAGTGTTTATGTGGGAATTTAAGTCCCTTTTCAACTGCATAATATTTTCATTAGCAACTTTCTTTAACGCTTCTTGCAAAGGGGTTTTAACCATTTCATCTTTTTCAGCTAAGTATGCGCTATATAGCTGTTGGAATCCAATAAAGTTGTCGTAATCATCTTGTTTTATTGTCAGCTGCATACTTAAACTTGTATTGAGATTTTCGGGTTTATTGTGGGCACTGTCGATGTATTCTATATTGTATACGATGCTACCACACCAATTTATGTGGGTAACATTATGTATTTGAATACTCGTAATGTCTTGATGTGCCTTTTTTATCTTTTTCTGGGCCAAACTCGAAAGGGCACACGCCGTTGCGTCCTTTGATTTTTGAGTGCCTACCACATATGAGGCATAGCGTGTCTCCGAATGTATTATATAAATATAAAATAGTGACGCCGCAGCAATCAGCATCCATGTGCTTACAGAACTTATCTTATCGGCAAATATTGCACAGACACATTGATATATGAACACTAATGAAAATAAAAGGGCGGCAAACTGTACACCTCGCGTCTTCGGAGCCTCTTTCCCTGTAAAGGCAACAAGCAAAAAACCTATCACCCCAATGACAATTGTGACAATATTATAAACACTTTTAATGTTATTAATTGCAATTTCAAAGCAAGTAGGCCAAAAAGCACAATCTTTTTGCAATAACAATGCCGTTATTACTGTACTCACTATATCTGCGAGAAGACACCCTAGTAATAGCTTAATGGTCTTTTTGCTCTCTTTTTCCATAATACAACGCCCTCTTATATGTGGTGAACAATGTTATCAAAACTTTTCTTATCTTAAAATATGTTTTTAGGAATGCCTTTATGACATGCTTCGACATATTTCTTGAGCGGATATTTTCAAGTCTTTTCCATTTAAAGCAAGACCTCTTTTGAATTTGAGTATACATCAAATTTGCCCAAAAATCTACATTTCATTTTGTTTCCTATAACGTGTCATTAAGATCTGGTACTTGACATATATTTTTTACTCTTTTCAATCGCATAAAGAATAAGCTCTCCCGTTTTGTACTGTTCTTAATACCTTTGATTTTTGTTGTGCTACCGCTGCCGCAATCCTCCAAATATACTTTTCTCAATTCTGAAACAACAATTCAACCTATGGAGGATATTATGAGCAACTTATCAACGAATTACGTTATGAACCTTTTGCAGAGCTACCGCGCCACCAAGCGCAAGATCGAACAGCTTCGCTACGAGCTGGAGCACCCTGCCAGAGTGTCTCCAGATGAAATGATCGAGGCCATGAACTTCGCCAAGGGCGACGGCGAGGGGCGGCCCTCCGGCAGTGTATCCAACAAGACGCTTTACATCGCCATGAACTTCCAGAGTGCGGCGGATGAGGCGAATGCCGCGTTGACACATGATCTGGTCAGCCGCCTTGTACCGCTGGAGCAGGAGATCAACCGTCTGGAGCACTATGTGGCCCTTCTGGAACCGCGGCAGGCCGAGGTCATTCGGAGGACTTTCTTTGATAGCCAATCTCTGCCGGAGATTTGCAAGGAAATGGGGTATAGCACAAAAACCGTTCGTGCTATTCGGAACCATGCGATTGAAGAACTTGCTGCCATGTATGAGTTTGCCGCAGGAGTAATCTAATCGATCTTCCCTGTTTTTCCCACAAAGTTCCCTCGGTTTTCCCCGTATAAGGCTCTTGTAACTTCCCTCTTAGTCATGGTATGATTGAAGCTGTCAAGAAAGAGCAGACACCCCCGACCGGGGTGCTTGCTCTTTCTGTCCTATAATACTGAATATTTGCAGGAGGGAGTACCATGATCCGAACCAGAACGATTCGTGAGGCGGCAGCCTATTTCAAGGAGACAGACCCTGAGACCTGCCTTACCGAAACAGCTATTAGGACGCTGCTCCGCACGGGTGCGGTTCCCAGTGCTCGCATTGGGAAAAAATATCTTGTGGCAATTGAAGCTTTAGAAGAATATCTGTCAGGAGCGATTCAGCAGCAAAAGGCATACACCCCCGCCAGCAAGCCGGAAAGGTGTTGGAAGATTCAGTAATATACGGCATCGCTAAGCATGACCCCTTGTTTTTTGCCATACGCATTTAAAATAATTTCTTGTGTTACACCGTGTTCAGCGATATAATGCGGTTATGTATCACAGGGCGTTATTGAAAGGAAAACGCCACATGGCAACAAAAGCAAAGAAAAAATATACTTACCTGACAAAAGCAATTCAACTTCCAGATGGAACGCGAAAATACATCCGCGGGAAAGACCAGAAGGAACTGGAAGAAAAGGTGTTAAAGGCACAGATCCTGGTCAATGCCGGAGTGGATATTTGCAGCGAGGAGACCTTCGGACATTTTGCCCAGATGTGGTATGACATCTATAAAAAGCCGTACCTCCGGGAAAACAGTCTTTTGTCTATTAAAAACAGTCTCAACACGCACATCCTTCCATACTTTGGGAACTATCGTCTGCGGGATATTACTGCTATGCAAGTGCAGGCTCTTATGGCAGCGCTTTCAAGCAAAAGTAAATCTCTTCAGTCCAAGATTCTGGCTATTCTCCGCAATATTTTCTGCATTGCACAGGAAAATGGGCTCGTTGCAAAATCCCCTGTCAGCGTAACGCTGAGAGCAGGTGGAAAGAAGACTCAAGAAAAGATAGCTCTAACACCGGAAGAAAGTGAACTACTTTTATCCCGTATAAAAAATAAAAGGGCAAAAACTTTTGCGATGATAGCTCTGAACACAGGAATGCGACGTGGCGAAATTATAGCACTCCGTTGGAAAGATATTGATTTCCGAGAGAAGATTATCCACGTTAGCAGTAACGCACTTGTGAAAGAGGGAAAAACAGAGGTTGATGCGGAAGTAAAAACTCCTGCGGCAATACGCAACATTCCGCTTCCGGAAGCGCTGGAGAAATGGCTTTTACAGCAGAAGCCGCTATCTCATTCGCAGTTTGTGGTAGCGATGGAAAATCATCAGGCATTGACGAAAAGCTCGTTCCGCAGTATGTGGAGATTGGTGGAACGAGAGCTACCGAATAAGCATCTGACAGCACATATTTTGCGACACACTTATATCACAAGATTGTTTGAAGCTGGATTGGACATCAAAGAGGTGCAGTATCTTGCTGGCCACAGTACTGTGGATATGACCTTGCGTGTTTACACGCATTATGATCGTCAAAGCAGGGAAAAACAAACCATCGAGAAAGTGCGTGAAGCATTTCGGAAGGAGTCGGCTTGAGAAATTTGCAACAGATGATATCCGCAAAAATCCCGCAAACCCTTGTGGCACAACGGATAGAGGGCCGAAAAAATTTGCAACACTTTTGCAACAAGAAGCCCCGAAATTGCCCGAAAATACCCCAAAATACCGCAAGCGGAGAGGCTCTTTTTTTCCAGAAAAAGGCAAAGAAAAAACCTCGGAACCATTGTGGTTCCAAGGTTTTCCGATGGTGCGCGGTACAGGACTCGAACCTGTGACCCCATGCACGTCAAGCATGTGCTCTAGCCAGCTGAGCTAACCGCGCGGACAACGGTAATATAATAGCGTATCTTGCCGGTTTTGTCAATAGCTATTCCGCAAAAAAACGCAATTTTTTCTATCCGCGTCTCAGCTTCGCCCGGCATACTTCCGCAGCTGCTGCTCAAATTCCGGGCTGCGGGGACAGCTCACCGTGACCAGTTTCCCTGTCCGGGGGTGGACAAAGCGCAGCTCCACCGCCTGAAGGCACTGCCCTGCCAGTCCCGGCACCGGCTTTTTCGCGCCGTACACCGTGTCGCCCAGAATGGGGTGGCCGATGTAGGCCATGTGTACCCGGATCTGGTGGGTGCGGCCCGTTTCCAGACGGCAGCGCACGTGGGTCACGCCGTTATAGCGGGCGATGACCTCCCAATGGGTCACGGCGCGGCGGCCGTTGCGGGGCTCCACCGCCATCTTTTTCCGGTCGGAGGGATGCCGTCCGATGGGCGCGTCCACCGTGCCGCTGTCCTGCCGCAGATTGCCCATCACCAGACACTCGTATGTCCGGGCCAGCGTATGGTCGCTGAGCTGAGCGCTGAGTGCCAGATGGGCGGCGTCATTCTTGGCGGCGATGATCAGGCCGCTGGTGTCCCGGTCGATGCGGTGGACGATACCGGGCCGCTTCTCGCCGCCGATGCCGGACAGCGAATCGCCGCAGTGATGCAGCAGGGCGTTGACCAGCGTGCCGTCTGGATGGCCCGGCGCAGGATGCACCACCAGCCCCACCGGCTTGTTCACCACGATCACGTCCTGATCCTCATACACCACGTCCAGCGGAATATCCTGCGGCTCCACGGCAATCTCCTCCGCCTCGGGGCGGGTGACTTCCACGGTCTCGCCGCCGGTCAGACGGTAGTTTTTCGCCGCGCTCGCGCCGTTCACAGCAACACCGCCGCTCTCCAGCAGCTTGGCCGCCGCGCTGCGGGTCAGGCCCTCCACATGGGCGGCCAGCCACGCGTCGATTCGGGCGCCCCGGTCTTCACTTGTCGCCGTCAGCGTCAGTTGCATCGTCTTTCTTCCTTGCGTCGTATTTTTCGTAGAACCACAGGTAGTACACCGCGCCCAGAATCACGCCCACCACCACGAAGCAGTCGGCCAGATTGAACACGGGGTAGTCGAACAGCAGCAGGTCGAACATATCCACCACGTAGCCGTTGGCGATGCGGTCGATGATATTGCCCACGCCGCCGCCCAAAATCAGCAGCGCCGCCGCGACGCCCAGCGGATGCCGCACGATCCGCCGCAGCAGCAGATAGGCCACCGCCACCAGCAGCACCGCAGTTACCGCCACCAGCAGCACCGTTTTGCCGGAAAAGCTTGACCACGCCGCGCCGTAATTGTGTACGCGGGTCAGCTGTAGAAAGCCCGGCAGGAAGCCGGTGCTCTGGCCCAGCTCCAGATGGCTGACCGTCCAGCTTTTCAGCAGCTGGTCGCAGCCGATCAGCACCAGCACCACCAGCGTATAAAGCGCATATATCATATCGTAGCCCTCGTTATCTTCAAAATGATCCCCTCTATCATAGCGCAAAGCCGCCGGATTTGCAAGCACAAGAGAAGCTTCTGCCGTTCCGGAAGCAGCAAGCCCACCCCATCAAGGGGTGGGCTTATTATGTTCGCCTTATTTTGTAGGCGTGACCATCTTTTCCGGCTGCACGATCCGGTCATACGCTTCCTCCGACAGACTTCCTCTGGCCAGCACGGCTTCCCTGAGGGTAAGCCCCTCCTGCAATGCCTTTTTGGCGCAGGCGGCGGCCTCCTCATAGCCGATCTCGGGGGTCAGGCAGGTGACCAGCATCAGCGAATTGTTCAGGTTTTCCTCCATCCGCCGCGCGTTGGGGGTGATGCCGTCCACACAGTGGACGCGGAAGGAATCCATGGCGTCTGCCAGCAGATTGCAGGACAGCAGGAAGTTGTACGCCGACACCGGCAGGAACACGTTCAGCTGGAAATTGCCCTGCGAGGCCGCCACGCTGATGGCGGTATCGTTGCCCATGACCTGCACGGCCACCATGGTCAGCGCCTCGCACTGGGTGGGATTGACCTTGCCCGGCATAATGCTGCTGCCCGGCTCGTTGGCGGGGATGTTCAGCTCGCCGATGCCGCAGCGCGGACCGCTGGCCTCCCAGCGGATATCGTTGGCGATCTTCATCAGATTACAGGCCAGCGCTTTCAGCGCACCGTGGGCAAAAACCAGCGCATCCTTCGCGGTAAGGGCGTGGAATTTGTTTTCATCCGGAATAAATGCCACACCGGTCAGCACGGAAAGCTTCCGGCATACCGCCGCGTCAAAGCCCTGCGGCGCGTTCAGCCCCGTGCCCACGGCAGTACCGCCGATGGCCAGCCTGCGCAGCTCCGTCAGGCTGCTCTCCAGCATCCGGCAGGGCGCCGCCACCATCTCGCGCCAGCCGGAAACCTCCTGCGCGAAGCGGATAGGCGTGGCGTCCTGCAAATGGGTACGCCCGATCTTGATGATCTCCGGATACGCCTCCTCTAGCCCCTTGAAGGACTTCTCCAGCCGCTGCGCGGCAGGCAGCACCTTCTGAGAAACGGCCAGCACGGCGGCAATGTGCAGCGCCGAGGGATAGGTGTCGTTGCTGGACTGGGAGCGGTTGGCGTGGTCGTTGGGGTGCACTGTGACGCCGTGATCCGCCGCAATGTGGCTGATGACCTCGTTGACGTTCATGTTGGTCTGGGTGCCGCTGCCGGTCTGCCAGACCACAAGAGGAAACTCCTCATCCCACTTCCCTGTCCGGATCTCCTGACAGGCCCGCGCAATCACGTTCGCCTGCTCTTTGCTGAGCAGCCCGTCCTCAAAATTTGCCTGTGCGCAGGCCTCCTTGAGATAGGCGAAGGCGGTGATGATCTCCTGCGGCTGGCGCTGGCCGCCGATTTTGAAATTGTCCTTGCTTCGCTGGGTCTGCGCGCCCCAATGGCGCTCGGCAGGCACCTGCACCTGCCCCATGGTGTCGTGTTCGATTCGATATTTCATAGTCGTTTCCTATTTAATTTAGATACGGGCCACGCCGTCTTTCCTCGCGGCCTCTGCGGCAGCGTGAGCCACCGCGTCCCGAAGACGGGGATCAAACGCCTTGGGAAGAATGTAATCGGCGGACAGCTCCTCGTCGCTGACGAGACCGGCAATGGCATACGCGGAGGCGATCTTCATATTCTCGGTGATCTGGCTGGCCCGGACGTCCAGTGCGCCGCGGAAAATACCGGGGAAGCAGAGCACATTGTTGATCTGGTTGGGATAGTCGCTGCGGCCGGTGGACACCACCGCCGCACCAGCGGCCTTGGCCTCGTCGGGGAAGATCTCCGGCGTGGGATTGGCGCAGGCGAAGATGATGGGATCCTTGGCCATGGTGCGGATCATGTCCGCTGTCAGCACCCCCGGTGCCGAGACGCCGATAAACACGTCGGCGCCCCTGATGACCGCGGCCAGCGTACCGGACTGCTTTTCGCGGTTCGTCACGGCGGCGATAGCCTGCTTGGCGGGGTTCAGCCCCTCGCGCCCCTCATAGATGGCGCCGGAGCGGTCGGTCATGATGACGTTTTTCAGGCCCATACTCAGCATCAGCTTGATGATAGCCGTTCCTGCCGCACCCGCACCGCTGGTGACGATCTTCACGTCCTCCAGCTTTTTGCCCACCACCTTAAGGGCGTTGATGAGGCCCGCCAGCGTGATGACGGCGGTACCGTGCTGGTCGTCATGGAATACGGGGATATCGCACGCGGCCTTGAGCCGTTCCTCGATCTCGAAACAGCGGGGCGCGGAGATGTCCTCCAGATTGATACCGCCGAAGCTGCCCGCCAGCAGCAAAACCGTCTTTACAATGTCATCCACGTTTTTGCTGCGGATGCACAGCGGGATGGCGTCCACGCCGCCGAACTCCTTAAAGAGCACACATTTGCCCTCCATCACGGGCATACCGGCTTCGGGACCGATATCGCCCAGTCCCAGCACGGCGGTGCCGTCCGTGACCACCGCCACCGTGTTCCAGCGGCGGGTGAGCTCATAGCTTTTGCGGATATCCTTCTGGATCTCCAAACAGGGCTGCGCAACGCCCGGCGTATATGCGAGGGACAAGGCCTCTTTGCTGTCCACCTTTGCGCGGGAAACGATCTCGATCTTGCCGCGCAGCTGCTCATGCAGCTTCAGCGATTCTGTTGCATAATCCATGTGTTTCGCCCTTTCGTCTTGTACTTTAACCTACAAGATAAAGCCAATGGGTGTATTTGTCAAATCTTTTTTCTCCGGCCAAAGGGAAAAGCTTTCACGGCCACAAAGCGGAACACCGACCGCAAATTTTCCAAGATTGCAAGAAAAGATTCCGTATCGCTGAACGCACAGGATTGACGGAGAAACCAGATTCCATTACACTATATATTAGTATAGTTCCGGCTATTGGCAAAAGCGTACCGACGCTTTTCCTTTTTCATCGCATTATTCTATTTATAGCCTAATTAGGAGAACTGACCGTGATTTTTTACACTGCCGATCTTCATTTTCTCTATGAGCCGCTGCTGTCCTCCCGGCCCTTTGCCACGGTGGAGGAAATGGACGAGACACTGATCCGCAACTGGAACAAAACGGTATCGCCGGAGGACACCGTGTATCTGGTGGGCGATATCGGGTATAACGAGGGGCAGGTTCCCCATGCGCTGCTCTCCCGCCTGATGGGACACAAGCACCTGATCCGGGGCAACCACGATACCGGGTACGAGGATGCCGCCTCCCTCTACCGTTATTTCGAGACCATCACCGACTTCAATGAGATCGACGACGGCGAGACCCATATTCTGCTGTGCCACTACCCCATCATTTATCGCAAGCGGGGCTACATGATCCACGGCCACATTCATCAGAGCCGGGGACAGGAGTACCAGCTGCTGAAGGAGCTGCCCCGTGTGCTGAACGCCGGGGTGGATATCAATTTCTACCGCCCCGTGACGCTGGAGGAGCTGATCGAAAACAACCGCGCCTTCTACAGCGGTGAGTGGGATGACCTGATCCCTCCGCCGCCCCGCACGCCCCGGGGCGATAAGGGCTGGCTTCCGGCCACGCCGGACTTCCGCCCCATCCCGGAGCGGCCAAACGGCCAATGAAAGGAGCATGCCCCATGGAGCAGGAAAAACGGGACAGCGTGAAATCGCTGGGCAAGGCGCTACATCTGATCGACATTATCAATCAGGCCCGCACCCCCATGACCCTCATGAGCCTGAGTCAAGTCTCCGGCTTTCCCAAAAGCACCGTCTACGCGCTGCTGAACACCCTGCGCAGCTACGACTGCATCCGGCAGGGCAGCGACGGCCGCTACTATCTGGGTACGCGGCTGTTCGAGTGGGGCTGCGGCGTGTCGGCGTCGTGGGAGCTGAACAACGTGGCCCGGCCCTATCTGGAAAAGCTGGCAGCCCACACCGACGCCACGGCGCTGCTGAGCCGTATCGAGGGAAACAGCGTGGTGGTCATCGACCAGTCCACCGCCATGTGCGGCGGCATCTACGTCACCACCGAGATCGGAACCCTCCTGCCGCTGCACGCCACCTCTCAGGGGAAGCTGCTGCTGGCGGCCATGTCGGACGCCTCGGCCAAGGCATTTCTCAGCGGCGCGGGGCAGCTGGAGTCCTTCACGCCCCACACCATCGTGGAGCAGGAGAGCATCCTGCGGGAGCTGGGGCAAATTCGCGCCAACGGCTACGCCGTGGAAAACGGCGAATACAAGATCGGCCTGCGGTCGGTCTCCGCGCCGGTTTACGACCGCTGCGGCGTCATGAGCTACGCGCTCAGCGTGGTGGGACTGTTCCGCAAGGTGCGCTCTCAGGAATTTGAGGAAGTGGTGGCCTGCGTCAGCGCCACGGCACGGCAGCTGTCGGAGGCCATCGGCTACCGTGGCTACCGCACGCCGCTGCCCGGAAAGGGACAGAAACAATGACAACACGAACCAGAATTACCGCGCTGCTGGCGGCGGACGTGAATCAGGACGGCCTGCGGAACGCACAGGATTTGCAGCGGCTGTACGAACAGCTGACGGGTACTGCCTGAAACAAAAGATTCCGCAATGCGGAACAAAAATTCCGTTATACGGTGTCCGCCGCGTTGACGGAATACGGTAAAAATCGGTAAAATGTGAATAGGGCGAATGTTGCCCTATCACTTTTATACTTCGTTGTTCCGTAAAAAGAACAACGAGTAAAAAATGAAAAAGGAAAGGAAACAACACACATGAGAGTGAAACATTCTCTAAAGCGGCTGACTTCGCTGCTGCTGTGTCTGGTCATGCTGATGCAGGCAGTGGTAGTGGCATCGGCAGCTGGGTTCAACCCCAAAGCTGAGACGCCTGAACCTACGGCGGCAGACGCCTTCGAGTTCAGCAAAGGAACGATCACGGATTATGTCGGCAGCGACACCAACGTGGTCATTCCCGCCGCCATTGACGGCACGCCTGTTACCTCAATCGGACAGGCCGCGTTTATGGACAAGAGCATCGAAAATGTTGTGATCCCCAGCACTGTTAAGTATGTGGGCGACTACGCTTTCGATGCGTGCGACGATCTGAACAGCCTGTATTTCTATGGTGATGTCCCGACTAATCTGAGCAGCGCCACTTATGATATGAGCATTAGCGGCCTTATCTACTGCAAGGGTGCCTATCTGGACGACTATGAGTATGAAGTGGGCGACTATTTCTCCGTGTCCGGCAGCATCACGGGCACACTGGAAGACCCCGCCTAGGGAAGTATCATTGTCCCTGAATCGTTTCATCGCCTTATCCGTAGCAAGCGGATATTTCAGAATGGTTCGGAATCGCTACCAACCTTGCTTTCCGTGATAACCCTTGTGGGCAGGAAGTTCGTGGCGCACCTTCATCCGGCTGGGGTTTTCACCCCCGATCAGGAATGTACCTGTTGAATGTTTATTCGATTTTCAAGGTTCACGAGGGCGTCTGTTTTGTCCCTCAATAGGTAGCCAGCGAGAAGGCCCATTTTTTAACCCCCTGAACGAAAAATTTTAAAAAATTTTTTGAGCACGAAAAAGCCGCTGATTTCATTTCGAAACCAGCGGCTTGATTTGCGATGTGTTCAGCTGAAAATGGGCAAAAAAATAACGGTCACACAATCCAAAGGGACTGTGTGACCGTATTTATATCAGTTGTTTTGCCTACGCTACAAGCGTCAACTTTTTATTGGCGCTGTTCGCGGATGGCAGCCTGAGCGGCGGCCAGACGGGCGATGGGCACACGGAAGGGAGAGCAGGACACATAGTCCAGACCCACCTTGTGGCAGAACTCCACGGAGGAGGGATCGCCGCCGTGCTCGCCGCAGATGCCCAGATGCAGCTCGGGGCGGGTGGCGCGGCCCATCTTGCAGGCCATATCCACCAGCTTGCCGACGCCGGTCTGATCCAGCTTGGCAAAGGGATCGCTCTCGTAGATTTTCTTGTCGTAGTAGGCGCCCAGGAACTTACCGGCGTCGTCACGGCTGAAGCCGAAGGTCATCTGAGTCAGGTCGTTGGTACCGAAGGAGAAGAACTCGGCCTCGGTGGCGATCTGATCGGCGGTCAGGGCAGCGCGGGGGATCTCGATCATGGTGCCCACCAGATACTTCATCTTCATACCGGCGTTGGCCAGCTCCTCGTCAGCGGTCTTGACCACCACGTCCTTAACGTACTTCAGCTCCTTGACCTCGCCCACCAGCGGGATCATGATCTCGGGCTCCATCTTCCACTCGGGGTGCTTTTTCTGCACGTTGATGGCGGCGCGGATAACGGCACGGGTCTGCATCACGGCGATCTCGGGGAAGGTGACGGCCAGACGGCAACCGCGGTGACCCATCATGGGGTTGAACTCATGCAGGGAGGCGATGATGGCCTTGATCTCGGCCACGGACTTGTTCATATCCTTGGCCAGCAGCTCGATATCGGCCTCCTCGGTGGGAACGAACTCGTGCAGAGGGGGATCCAGGAAACGGATGGTGACAGGGCAGCCTTCCATGGCCTCGTAGATACCCTCGAAGTCGCCCTGCTGCATGGGCAGCAGCTTGGCCAGCGCCTTCTCACGCTGCTCCACGGTGTCGGAGCAGATCATCTCACGGATGGCGGCGATACGGTCACCCTCGAAGAACATATGCTCGGTACGGCACAGGCCGATACCTTCGGCGCCCAGCTCACGGGCCTTGGCGGCGTCGTGGGGGGTGTCGGCGTTGGTGCGGACCTTCAGGCGGCGATACTTGTCGGCCCAGCTCATGATGCGGCCGAAGTCGCCGCCCACGCTGGCGTCCACGGTAGGCATAGCGCCGTCATAGATGTTGCCGGTGGAGCCGTCCAGGCTCAGCCAGTCGCCCTCGTGATAGGTCTTACCGGCCAGAGTGAACTGCTTGTTGGCCTCGTCCATGACGATGGCGCCGCAGCCGGAGACGCAGCACTTGCCCATACCACGGGCCACAACGGCGGCGTGGGAGGTCATACCGCCGCGAACGGTCAAGATGCCCTGGGCGGCCTTCATGCCCTCGATATCCTCAGGAGAGGTCTCCAGACGAACCAGAACCACCTTCTCGCCGCGGGCAGCCCATTCCTTGGCGTCCTCAGCGGTGTACACGATCTTGCCGCAGGCAGCGCCGGGAGAGGCGGGCAGAGCCTTGCCCACGGGGGTGGTGGCCTTCAGGGCCTTGGGGTCGAACTGGGGGTGCAGCAGGGTGTCCAGATTGCGGGGATCGATCATGGCAACGGCCTGCTGCTCGGAGATCATGCCCTCGTCCACCAGATCGCAGGCGATCTTCAGGGCGGCGGGAGCGGTACGCTTGCCGTTGCGGCACTGCAGCATATACAGCTTGCCGTGCTCCACGGTGAACTCCATGTCCTGCATGTCGCGGTAGTGATCCTCCAGAATGCCGCAGACCTTCACGAACTCGTCGTAGGCCTCGGGGAACTTCTCGGCCATCTCGGCGATGGGCATGGGGGTACGGACACCGGCCACCACGTCCTCGCCCTGGGCGTTGGTCAGGAACTCGCCCATCAGCTTCTTGGCGCCGGTGGCGGGGTCACGGGTAAAGGCAACGCCGGTGCCGCAGTCGTCGCCCATGTTGCCGAAGGCCATAGACTGGACGTTGACGGCAGTACCCCAGGAGTAGGGGATATCGTTGTCGCGGCGGTACACGTTGGCGCGGGGGTTGTCCCAGGAACGGAACACGGCCTTGATGGCGCCGATCAGCTGCTCCTTGGGGTCGGTGGGGAAGTCCTCGCCGATCTTGGCCTTATACTCGGCCTTGAACTGCATGGCCAGCTCCTTCAGGTCGTTGGCGTCCAGCTCCACGTCCTGGGTCACGCCCTTCTTCTCCTTCATGGCGTCGATGAGCTGCTCGAAGTACTTCTTGCCCACCTCCATGACCACGTCGGAATACATCTGGATAAAGCGGCGATAGCAGTCCCATGCCCAGCGGGGGTTGTTGGACT
>OIZQ01000839.1_pt1 | contig 14135 bp, 11 predicted proteins | sample 1588491 | NCBI WGS metagenome assembly OIZQ01 (sample SAMN03283262) | human gut metagenome | biome: human-associated habitat; material: feces | host: Homo sapiens | place: USA | collected 2013
TTCCTCTATTATAGCAGAAACAGGGGCGTTTGGGTAGTTTTTTGACAGACTGAAAAATACCCGCATACGTCAGTATGCGGGTATTTTTGCAGCCGATTTTATCTCGAACTTGCTTTGGCAAAACTGCTTCGCACCAGAAAAGAGCGGATTTTGTGCAGAGCCAAGACGCGGCGCCGCAGGCATACTCTATGTCTGGCAAGGTGCCGCAACGCAGGTTCCTGCGCAAAAGCCGCCTTTTATGGCGTGTGTTTTCTTGTGTCAGGCGGCCTAAAGGCGGTTCTTTTTTGTCACATGTTGTGTATGTCGTTCAACAGCTCGTCCAACGACATGCGGCCCACCTTTTCGTTGGCGGCTGCGGCGGGGTTGGCCGCTTCCGCTGCCTGACGGGCCGCCTCGGCCTCTGCGGCCTGACGGCTGGCTTCCGCCGCCTGACGCTGGGCGATTTCCTGCTGCATCTTGCCGGACAGATCCTCCACAAAGGGGCTGGTCAGCGTATCGTTGGAGACATTCCGCTGTTGGGGTCGTGCGGGAGCGGCAGGTGCGGCCTTCCGCACGGGCTGTGCGGGTGCGGACTGCTGGACAGGCCGTGCCGCGGGAGCGGCTTTCGCCGGCTCGGGGCGGCTCTGCCGCGGCGCACGGTTCTGGGCTGCGGCGTTACGGTCGGGGCGGGGCGGCTGGGGCGGACGGTCATCGTCATCGCCGCTGTCGCCGTCATCGTCATATCCGCCGCCATTGTGGCCGATACGGCCCAGCAGGAAGCCCACCAGCAGCAGAATGACGACCAGCAGCGCCGCACCGATGATGGCGGCGGTGGAGGTAGCCATCTCACCCACCAACGGCAGCGTTACCGTCATGGGGATGGAATAGGTAGGCGGCTCGGGCGGCGTGTTGGGATCGACGATCGTCATGGTGGGGATGATGCCCTCGTACTTGGGCATGCGGTACACATGGACGGTATAGGTCTTGGAGGTGGTGCCGTCCTCTGCTGTGCAGGTGACGGTCATCACATTGTCCCCCTCCTGAGACAGCTGCATGGTGGCCTCGGTGACCTTCAGGGCCTTTTCGTCCTTTGCCACGCCGGAAAGCGTCGCCGACCGGGTCTCGTAGGGGACGTAGGCCACGTATTCCGTCACCGCGCCGGAGAAGGTGGGGCTGAGATAGCCCACATCCAGCGTCAGTTCCTTCAGCAGCGCGTCGGTGCTGGGCTTGTAGTTGGGATCCTGCTCACGGGTGACGGTGATGGTGTAGTTCTTTTTGGCGCCGGTGGCGGCGGTGCAGGTAACGGTGACGGTATTGCTGCCCACCACCAGCGTATTGCCGCTGACGGACACACGGGCCGAGCCATCCGCCGCCTTATAGCTGAGGTTCAGGGATTCCACCGCGTAGGGCACCGTGGCGGTGTAGTTGGTGGTGGATTTGTTGAACGCGGGGCTGAGCGTGGCGTTAGAACAGGTAAGGGAACTCAAATCGCAGTTGCTGCTGGGCGGGGTCGCCACCGAGCCGGTCCAGGACGCGCCGCTGACAGTCTCGTCCTTGGTGCCGTCGGAGACGACGATGTTCTTGAACCCGGCGGTCAGTGCGGTGCCGCTGGCCAGACCGCTCTTTACCCGGAAGGTGACGGTCAGCACGCCGGTGCTGGAATTGATGGGGTTGCTGACGCCGTACAGCAGGAAGTGGTTGCTGTTGTAGTCCATGGTCCAGCCGCTGATCTTCTGATCGTAGTTGGTGAACTCCAGCGTGTTGCTGTCATACTCCAGCGTGGCCTCGATGCCCATGACGTTGCTGCCGGAAATGCTGAGCGTCAGCGTGACGGTGCTGCCGGCCTGCACGGTGCTGTCACCGGACAGGGAGGACGAGGCCGCCTCTGCCCGTTGGGGCAGCAGCGCCGCGACGATCAGCACCAGCGTCAGCAGCAGCTTGAAAAGGGAAGAGGTATTGTGTTTCATGGCGTTATCCTCCTATCAACCGATGGTATCCTTGCCGATGATGACGCGGGCCGCCTTGACCACATCGGTCAGGGTGACATAGCCGTCGCCGTTCAGGTCGGCGGCCTCGCGGTAAGCGCCCTCCAGCGTCTTCTTGTCCAGCACGTGGGACTGCAGCGCCACCACGTCGGTCAGGGTGATCTTACCGTCGCCGTTCACGTCGCCCGTTACCACCAGCGTGTAGGACTTATTGCCCACCACGGCGGTCATGCCGGTGCTGAGGGTGCCGCTGGTCACTTCGGTCTTGCCGTCGTAGACCTTGGCGTTTTTGCCCAGCTGTTCCACGGTGCTGCCGGGCGTCAGACCCGTCCAGTAGCCGGAGATATTGTCGGGCAGCTCCGTGACCTTGGTGGCGGTAAACACAGGCTTGAAGGTCATGTCCTTGGCCTCCATCACGGTCTTGCCCTCGGTATAGCCCTCCCAGTGGCTGAACTTATAGGTATACTGGCCGTCAGGCGCCTTGGTGGGGGAGGTCTCCGGCATGGGGATCAGCTCACCCTCGGCCACGGTGCCCCGCTTGAAGATATCGCCGTCGGCGTCAAGGAAGGTGTAGGTGTACACATCCGCGTACTGGGCGTACAGCGTCAGGTCGGAAGCGATGATCTTGGTGGCGGAGGAGATCTGCTCGCCGCCCTCCTTCTCGGTGAACCAGCCGATGAAGGAGTAGCCCGTCTTGGAGGCGGTGGGCAGCTTGCCGTAGACGATATCACTGAGGGAGACGGTCTTGGTCTTGCTGCCGTTCAGCGTGCCGCCGTTGGGATCGAAGGTGATGGTGAAGGTCTCGTCGTCGTGGGCCTGACCGCTGTTGCTGCGGACGGTGAAGCTGGACTTGGCCAGCTCAAAGCTCTTGCTGTTGGACACCGCGGTCAGCGTGAAGGTGTAGTTACCGGCGGCCAGCGAGCTGTAGGCCACGGAATCGTCCAGTTTCTTCAGGTCGTAGGACATTGCGTTGGGCGAGGCGTTCTTGCTGATGACCGCCGCGCCGCTCTCCTTGGCGATGGTGATGTTGACGGAGGTGATGGGAGAGGAGCAGGAGATCACACCGCGAACGGGGAAGGAGGAGTTCTTGGCCACCAGAATATTGTCCTTGGTGGGATAGATCACGCCCCGCAGCGTCCAGTCGTCGGCGCTGTTGGCCACGGCCACCGGCTGCCACTCGGTCACGCCGCTCTCCTCGGAGGAGGCCGCCATCACCAGCGTATCATTTTCATAGCTGAGATATGTACCTGTTTTCACATTTTTCAGCGTATAGGCACTCTTGCCCTGGGTCAGCTCCCACTTCTGCCCGTCGGAGATGGAGGGAGAGGACAGGGAAACGGTGCTCTTGTCGGCACTCAGCCGCAGGGTCTTGCCGTCCACCTGCGTGCTGATGGTGTAGAACCCGCCGGCGAAGTAGTTCAGGGTGAAGACCTGATCCGTTCCCTCGGCGGAGCGGACGTCCAGCTTGGCGCTGCCGCCTGCGGCGGACACGGCGTGCTTCTGGTCACCGCTGTTCAGCAGCAGCTGATAATTGCCGTCGGCCTTCGGTGCGTCCTCGTAGCCGTTGTTCATCAGCATCACCAGCGCATCGGCCGGCTCGTTCACGCCCAGACGGCGGTAAACGCCCATCTGCACGTCGCCGGAGCTGCCGTAGAAGTACCGCAGGATCAGACCGGAGGTACCGTATTTATTGGCGGTGTCGCCGGACATGGCAGCGCCGGATTTCCCCTCGCTGCGCAGCTCCTCCGCCGTGACAAGACGGCCGGATACCGCGTAGATGGCCGAGATCAGATCGCCCTCCGGCTGGTTGGCGAAGCCGCCCAGCGAGTCGAAGGCGCGCTTGATGAGGGAGCAGGCGTCGGTGGGGCCATGCTGCACGGCCCGGCTCCAGAACACGTTTTTCAGCGCCACGGAGTATTCGTCGATATCGAAGCCGTCCACCTTGTTCTCCACCAGCGAGACCACCTTATTATAGAACTTGTCCTTGGTGTAGTCGTACTGGGCCTGTCCGAAGGTGCCCTTATAGGTGTTGGCCATGTCCTGCCACGTGGCGTCGAAGTAGGAGCCGTAGCCGTCGGAAATGCGGTGATAGGCGCTGTCCAGCGCATCGCCGATATCGCGGTAAACGCTCTTGTCGCTCTTCTTGCACCACTCGGCGAAGTCGTGGGGAACGCCGGCATTGCTGGCGAACATGTACATGCCGTAGGATTTTCCGCCGGGATCACCGGGGGTGGTGGCGATGATGCCGGGGTCATAGGACGCGCCGATCTCGTAGAAGCGGCTCAGCGCGTCGTAATCGGCGTTGTACCACTGCATGGCCGTGTCGGCGATCGCGCGGATAAGGAATCCGCTTGCCACCAGTCCCAGAACGATGGCGCAGCTCAGCAGCAGGGCGGTGCTTCTTCGTAACAGTTTCATGCTGTTTTCCTCACTCTCCGTTCAGAATACACGGACAATGCAAAGCCGGGAGAGGGAAGAATGCCTTTCTACCGCTTTACATAATGTTATTCAAAAGAAAGTATAGCATCCGCAAACGGGCTTGTCTATAAAAAACGCGAAAAAAACACAAAAAATTGGGCGTTTTTGTCGAGGAACTACCATATTTGGGGAAGATACTTTTCTATAAAACGCCCTATGAAGGAAAAATGTTCCAAAGAAAAGGGCAAAATGAAAGAGCTTGGCAAACGTTGCTTGCGTTCGGGAAAGAAGTATGGTATAATAAAAAACGCTATTGGCAGGTGTGCCATGACAAGCAGGAACACAATGTGGAGAACCAGTAACGATACAAGGGAGGAACGACTATGAGAAAGAGAGCGGCGGCCATTCTATTGGCACTGTGTATGGCACTGACCCTTTTACCCACGGCGGCCTTCGCCACGGAAGAGGGCGGCGCGGCGGCCCCTGTGGAGCAGCCCACCCAGCAGGAGGAGAAGCAGGAGGGTCAGCAGGAGCAGCCGGAGGAAACCCCGGAACAGCCGGAAGAACAACCGGAAGCGAAACCGGCGGAACAGCCGGAGCAGCAACAGGAGTCTGCGGCGCAGGGGGGACCTGCGGTGCAGTCCAATGAAACGGGCATCGCCCTGCTGGCAGATGAGCACAAGCACTGCATCTGCGGAGGCAGCGTCACGGCGGGGGATCATACCAGCCATTCCGACGTGGCCTATCAGCCGTGGAACGGCACGGACGGCATTTCGTATACGAACAATACCGCCTACGTCTATCTGACAGGCAACGCCACCATCGGCGGTCATCTGACGGTGGACGGTAAAACCCTTTACCTGTGCCTGAACGGCAAGACGCTTTCCAGCAACAATACTGCTAAAATCCAGGTCGAAAACGGCGGTCGACTTGTTCTCTGCGACTGTCAGGGTGGAGGCACCTTTAAGGGCGCGACGCAGAGTGTCTGGGGCGGTGCCTGCATTTACCTTTATACCAGTACGCTGGATATGTTCGGCGGCAAGCTCACCGGCGGCAAAGTCACCGGCAAAGGCGGCGGCGGAGCCATCGCTCTGGATGACCAGCAGTGCATATTCAACATGTACGGTGGCGAAATCTCCGGCAACAACGGCAATAACTACGGCGGCGCCATTTTCCGGAAATTCAATGCAAACGTACCGAACACCACCGGCGGCGCTTTCAATATGTACGGCGGCGTCATCAAGAACAACTCGGCCAAGAATGGTGGTGCGTTCTTCTCCACCACCGGCGGCACCATCAAGATGACCGGCGGCACCATCTCCGGGAATACAGCGACCCAAAGCAACAACGATGCCGGAGGCGGCGCCATCTATATGCGCGGCAATGGTAAGATCGACATTTCCGGCAGCGCGGAGATCACCGGCAATTCCTCCAGTCTGGACGGCGGCGCCATTCTGATGGGCTGGGGCACCATCAACATTTCCGATAGCGCAAAGATCAACAACAATACCGCCAGCCGCTGGGGCGGCGCCATCTGCCTGCGCCAAGATTCAAATCAGACGACGATACTCAACATGCGGGGCGGCGAGATCAGCGGCAACAAGGCCACAAAGGAGGGCGGCGCGGTTCATGTGCTTGACAAGCAATGCCAGTTCTTCCTCTATGACGGCAAGATCACCGGAAACACCAGCGGGGACGGCGGCGCCATCTATCTGAATCAGGAGCCGTCATGGCTGATTATGCAAGGCGGCGAGATCTCCGGCAATACGGCCACCGGCAACGGCGGCGGCGTGTATATTTACCGCTCCGGCTCGGTCTGCCAACTCTATAGCGGTAAGATCGAGAATAACAAAGCCAGCGGCAATGGCGGCGGCATTTATATCAACCCCAGCAACAGCGGCCAGCTGAGGGTCGGAAACAAGCCCCTCGTGCAGAACAACACGGTTTCCGGCAAGGCCAACAATGTGTATCTGCCCTCCGGCAAGACGCTGACCATCGAGATCGGCATGTCCAAAGGCGCGTCCATCGGCGTCACCACTGCGAATACCAGCTACCCCGTGGCATTTTCTAATAATTACAAAAAAGACTACGCGAATTACTTTTTCGCGGATGACGCCAATGCCCACGTGGAGTATAAGGATGACCAGAAGCTGTACCTTGTTTCCGGTGCGGTTGCGCGGCCCCTCACTGTGACCTTTGACCCCAACGGCGGCACGCTGGCCGAAGCGGACAGAACCAGATCGTTGATGACTGGTGAGACCTACGGTGCGCTTCCGGTTCCCAGCTATGAGGGCTACGATTTCGCCGGTTGGTACACGGAACAGAACGGCGGCACGAAGATCGAGAGCGACACCACCGTGACGGTGGCCGGTACGCAGACGCTTTACGCCCACTGGACGGAGCACGAATACACCGTCACGGTAGTTAAGATCGGCAAGTCGGAGTGGGGCTCGGTAACACCTACGAGCACAAAGGCCAAGGCAGGCGAAATGGTCACGTTGACGGCAACACCGACAACGGGTAATCAGTTTCTGGAGTGGGTTTTCCTCAACAAGTCGGAGGGCGGCGGCCGGGTCAATCCGGTGCTGACCTTCACAATGCCCGCCGAGGATCTGACCATTCAGGCAAAGTTTACTGTGAAAAATTATACCATCAGTTACACCTTGGAGGGAGTTTCCGGCGGAAGTGCCCGCATCGTCGTGTGGGGAGACAAGGTGTTTAAATATCTGCCCCAAAATCCCACATATCGCGATTGGGTATTCACCGGCTGGAAATGCGGTGATGTCACCGTTACTGAGGACATGACCTATGGCGATCTGGCAGGAAGCGACACGGTGAGTTCTATCCACATTATAGCGCAGTGGCACCAGCACGAATTCAATACCTGGACCAACGGTTATCCCGGAACACTGAAAACGCCTGCGGACTGCACCCACGATGCTGTTTACTACTGGAGATGTGTGTGCGGTGAGATCGAATACAATGACAATCATCTGTATGAGGAGCCGGGCACAGCGCTGGGCCATTTGTGGAGTTGGACGTCCAATGGCAACGGTACGCACACGCGGACATGCCAGCGTGAGAACTGCAACGCCACCGAAACCGATACTTGTTCCGGCGGCGAAGCCACCTGCACTGCCAAGGCAATCTGCGAGGTTTGCAAGAGCGAGTACGGTACGCTGAAGGCGCACGACTTCACAGCGGAGACGGCAGAGGAGGAGTACCTGAAATCCGGCTCCAGCTGCACGGAAAAAGCGGTCTACTACAAGTCCTGCACGGTTTGCGGCCTGAGCTCCAAGGGTACGGCCAGCGAGGCTACCTTTGAATCCGGCAGCGTTCTGGGCCACGACTGGGGCGCATGGACGCAGAACAGCGACGGAAGCAGCCACACCCGTATCTGCAAGCGTGACGCCAACCACACCGAGACTGAAAACTGTTCCGGCGGCGAAGCCACCTGCATTGCCAAGGCAAAGTGCAGCACCTGCAACGCCGAGTACGGCGAAACGAACCCCAACAACCACGCCGGAACACTGGGTGAGTGGCAGAGTGACGAAAACAACCACTGGAAAGAGTATTCCTGCTGTGGTGCAGAAGCTGACAGGGGGCCCCATGATTGGGACAATGGCCAGGTAACGACACAACCTACCTGTACAAATGCGGGCGAAAAAACATTTACCTGTAACGAATGCGGCAGGAAAAAGACGGAGCAAATCGACGCCACCGGCCACAGCTGGAAACAGGAGTGGAACTCCGACGAGACGCATCACTGGCATGAGTGCGTCAACGGCTGCGATGCGAAGGATGCCTATGCGGAGCACGCCGACGCCGACAAGAACCACGTCTGCGATACCTGCGGCAAGGTGCTGAGCGAGTGCGCGGATGACAACAAGGATCACAAGTGCGACTACTGCGGCAAGACGCTGAGTGAATGCGCGGATGACAACAAGGATCACAAGTGCGACTACTGCGGCAAGGTGCTGAGTGAATGCGCCGACGACAACAAGGATCACAAGTGTGATTACTGCGGCAAGACCATCTCCAACCACACCGGCGGCACGGCGGACTGCTGCCACAAGGCGGTGTGCGAGATCTGCGGCAAGGCGTATGGCGGGCTCGACCCCGACAACCATACCGACCTGAAGCACTTCCCCGCCCAAAGGGCCACCATACTGCGGGAGGGCAATATCGAGTATTGGTATTGCTCCGGCTGCGGCAAGTACTATAAGGATGCCGAAGCTACCATCGAGATCACGCAGGAGGACACCGTGATCCCCAAGGTGAAGCGCGACAACAGCGGCATTCCCTCCCACGGCGGCGAGACTGGCAAGACGGACAAGAACGATAAGACCGTCCAGTCCGTCAAAACCGGCGATGCGGGCGTTGCCCTGTACGGTGCTATGGCGCTGCTGAGCCTGACCGGCGGCGCGTGGATCGTCGGGAAGAAGAGAAGATCATAACACAAAAACGCTCCCCTACCGGGGGAGCGTTTTTCTTGCCTCCCCTGTGTAAGGGGAGGCGTCAAAAATCTTTGATTTTTGACGGAGGGGTTGTCACATGACGGACAATTCCCCAGTCAGCTTTGCTGACAGCCCCCTTTACACAAGGGGGTCGAATTACGAATTCCTACGCCAGTGTTCGCACTGGCTCGGAATGACAGAGCTTGTTGCTTTTCATCTTGCCGCTGCCGCCCAGTGGTTATCCACCAGCTTATCGAAATCCACCCACTGGTCATCAGTCAGCTCGCCCGCCTGGGTCATGACCGTCTCCAGCCGCTCCAGCGCCGCCTTCTCCATGGTCAGGGGCGTGTTCCACGCGCCGATCTCCCGGTGGCGGGCGGTGACGGCCTCCAGCGTGTCAAGGCTGGTGTCGGGGAACTGGCCGATGATGGCCTCGGCCACCTCACGGTCGGTGTGGGAATCCACCCAGTCCAGCGCCTTGGCAATGGCGCGGCAGAAGGCGGTGATCACGTCGTCATGCTCCGCCGTGTAGCTCTGGGACGCGAAATAGGCGGTATAGGGGATGGCGCCGCTCTCCGCACCGATGGAGCAGAGGATATACCCCTCGCCGGAGGTGACCACCTGCGTGGCGGCAGGCTCAAACAGCGTCACATAGTCTCCCTGCCCGCCGGTAAAGGCCCCGGCCATCATGTTGAACTGCACGCTGGTGTCCACGATCACGTCCTTCTGCGGCTCCAGACCGTGCTGGCGCAGCACGTATTCCAGCGTCATCTCCGGCACGCCGCCCTTCCGGCCGCCGATGATGGTCTTGCCCCGCAGATCCTCCCAGTTAAAGGAAACGTCCTCCCGGCCCATCAGGAACGCGCCGTCGCAGGCTGTCAGCTGGCCGAACACCACCGGATGATCGTCCTTGCCCTGATTGTAAATGTAGATGCAGCTCTCCGGCCCCGCCAGACCGATGTCGCTCTGCCCGGAGACCACGGCGGTCATCACCTTGTCGGCCCCGCCGCCGTTGGTCAGCTCAATGGCAAGGCCCTCCTCGGCGAAGAAGCCCAGCTCCATGGCCACATACTGCGGCGCGTAGAACACAGAATGGGTCACTTCGTTCAGGCGTACCGTGGTCAGTTCCGCTTCTGCCGTCCCCGTGCCGCAGCCGCAGAGCAGCGGCAGCAGCATCAGGGCGGCCAGCACCGGTGCGAAGATCTTTTTCATGCTTTTACCCCCAATAAATGATACAGTATTTTTTCCACCCACAGCACCAGCCGGTACATGACCACTGCGGCCACCAGCAGCAGCAACACGCTGGTCATCACCAGATCCATGTTGAACACCTGGGAGCCATAAACGATCAGATACCCAAGACCGGCCCGTGAGACAAGAAACTCGCCCATGATAACGCCTACCCACGAAAGGCCCACGTTGACCTTCAGGGTGTTCAGCAGCGTGGCGTAGTTGGCGGGAAACACCAGCATCCGCAAAAGCTGCCAGCGGCTGGCGCCCATGGCGGCCATCAGCCGGGTCTTCTGGGCGTCCGTGGCGCGGAAGCCCTCGTACATGTTGAGAATGGTGACGATCAGCGAGATAGCCAGCGTCATGACGATGATAGCGCCGGTTCCGGCGCCCATCCACACGATGAAGATGGGGCCGAGGGCTGTTTTCGGCAGCGCGTTCAGCACCACCAGATACGGATCCAGCACACGGCTCAGGGTGGGCCACCACCACATGGCCACGGCCACCACCGTTCCGGCGGCGGTGCCCAGCAGGAAGCCCACTGCCGTCTCCCAGCAGGAGACGCCTACGTGCAGCAGTACGTCACCGCTGCGGCACAGGCTCAGAAACGTGGCGGCGATGCGGCTGGGACTGCTGACCAGAAAGCCGTCGCTGAGACCGACGCGGCAGCTCAGCTCCCAGAAGGCGAAGAAGCCCACTAAAATTGCCAGCTGCCACAGCCGCACCCGGCGGCTCTGCCGCCGCACATCCCGCAGATACATCGCCCGCTTGGGCGACACGGCAGGTTCAATCATGCAGCTCCAGCTCCTTCCATATGGCATCGAAATACCGGGGAAAGGCGGGATTTTCCCGCCGCTTCATGGGATCCATCTGCCGCAGCTCTCCCATGTCGAACACCGCCTTGACCGTGGCGGGCCGCCGGGACAGCACCACCACCCGATCCGACATGCTGACGGCCTCGGAAATGTCGTGGGTCACCAGCAGGGCGGTCTTGCCCTCGGAGCGGATGATGCGCCAGATATCGCCGGATACCGCCAGCCGGGTCTGATAGTCCAGCGCCGAGAAGGGTTCATCCAGCAGCAGAATATCCGGCCCGGTGGCCAGCGTGCGGATCAGGGCACACCGCTGCCGCATGCCGCCGGACAGCTGGTCGGGCCGCTTGACGGCGAACTCCGACAGGTCGTAGCGCTTCAACAGCGTTTCCACGTGGTCGCGGTGGGCCGGGTCGCGGTCGCGGCGGATTTGCAGCCCCAGCATCACATTGTCCCGGATGGAGCGCCATTCAAACAGCTGATCCCGCTGGGGCATGAAGCCCATCCGGCCGCTGGCGCCCGCTACCGGCTGGCCGTACAGCGACACCGCGCCGCCGTCCAGCGTCTCCAGCCCCGCCAGCACGCCCAGCAGCGTGGATTTTCCGCAGCCGGAGGGACCCACGATGCTGACGAATTCCCCCTCCGCCACATCAAAGGATACGCCGCCCAGCGCTTCCACCTCGCCATTGCGGGCCTGATAGGTCAGGGCGGCGTCCCGGATCGAGATGATGTTGTTCATATGTGCCTCCCTTTTTCGTCCATAAGACCTTGCGGGAGAGATGCCTCTCCCTGCATCAGTATACGGCGGGGGTGCGGGATTGGTTCCTCGTTGACTTTTTGCCGCTGCTGGTGTACCATAGGAGCACAGTATATAAGAAGGAGGACGTCCCCATGAAGAAGATCATTTCCACCACCAACGCGCCCGCCGCCATCGGCCCCTATTCCCAGGCCATCGACTGCGGCACTTTTGTTGTCACCTCCGGTCAGGTGCCCTTTGATCCCGCCACCGGCGAGTTCGTCCCCGGCGGCATCACCGAGCAGACCCGTCAGGTGCTGACCAACATCAAGGCCATTCTGACCGAGGCCGGCCTGACCATGGACAACGTGGTCAAGACCACCGTGTTCCTGCAGAACATGGGCGATTTCGCCGCCATGAACGCGGTGTACGCCGAGTTCTTTACCGAGGGTCAGTATCCCGCCCGCTCCGCTGTGGAGGTCGGCGCACTGCCCAAAGGCGCTCTGGTGGAGATTGAGACCATCTGCGTCAAGTAAGCGATACAAGTATAAAGGAAATCCTCTGCTTTGCGGAGGATTTCCTTTATACTTGTACTGTTAGTAAAACTGTCATACATTATAATATTCTGTAGCTTTACTTTTCTTGTTAAATATTCTACTATACAGTCACAAAGTAAAAAACAACACAGAATACGTGTTAAGGAGGAATCTACCATGAAAAACATTTCTACCTATATCATGATCTCCATCGTCTCCCTCGTGCTGGTGGTGGCGACCGCCTTTTTGATGACTGCTGCCGACGCGCCCATCCGTGAAGCCGGCGGATATCTGCCCCTGCTGTTGGGCGCGGTGTTTACCTGGAGCACGGCCAAGGCCAACCTGATGGAGCGCGACCGCGAAGTCCGCCGCAATGCTCGTACCGCCTTCGCCCCCAGCCACGCCGCCGCGTAACGCTAATCCGGAAATTGTTTTCTCTCTCAAATAAAGAAGGAAGGACACGGATGTGTCCTTCCTTCTTTCAGTCTGTCAAAAAAGCTTCGCAGAATTCGCCGCCCGTTATGGCGGCGAACAAGTTGAATCATTTTTGCCGCGTCGGTGCGTTAAGAAAATATGCCGGTGGCATATTTTTAGCATCCGATCTCGGCGGCTGTGCCGCCGTAGCATCCGTCTTGATTTTTGCCGCGCTCCAGTAGAAAAAGCGCGGGTCGGAGCGATTCCTAATTTTGTCAAAAAAGGCATAGCCCTTTTTTGACAAGCTGAAAAGAGGGCCTTGGCCCTCTTTTTTTATGCCAATTTCGCGTCAAAGGGCGGAAAACGGCAAGTAGATGGATAAAGGCATATTTCCCCGCAGGCGAGGCATACTGGGAAAACAGCGGCGCGGCGAAACATTTTCACCGTCTGACGCGTTTACCATATGTACGTGATCCACTTTACCCCACAAGGAGCTTATCATGGCAGAATTGATCGTCAATACCGGGGCCCTCCTGCGAAATTACCGGCGCTATGCCGACGCCGGACAGGTGATCCCCGTTCTCAAGGGCAACGGCTACGGCCTTGGCGCGCAGCCGCTGCGCGCCCTGTTGGCGCGGCAGGGCGTCACCCTGTTTGCCTGTGCCACGCCGGAGGAAGCGCTGGCGCTGGCACAGCCGGAAACCGACCTGCTGCTTCTGTGCTGCGTTCACGAGCTGCCGCTGCTGCGGGCGCTGTTACAGCGGCGGGTCATTCTGTCGGTGGAGAGTCTGGCTCAGGCCCAGGCCATCGACGCGCTGCACATGGATGCGCGGGTGCATCTGGCGGTGGATTCCGGCTTTGGCCGCTTCGGCTTTCTGCCGGAGCAGACGGAGGAGATGAAGCGGGTATTCGCGCTGGACAACCTGCGGGTGCAGGGCATCTTCTCCCACTTCCGGGGCGCTGCCGCCGCGCCGGAGCAGTTTGCCCGGTTCAGCCGGGTGCTGCTGGAGCTGGACGGCTATCCCGTGGGGCTGCGGCACATCGCCGCCACCCGCACGGCGGACGTACCCCAATACCGGCTGGATGCGGTGCGCATCGGCTCTGGCCTGACTGGCTGCTGCGGCGGCACGCCTGCCGCCGTGCTGGAGGCGGAGGTCTGCACCGTGCGCCGCCTGAAAAAAGGCGACCGCGTGGGCTACGGCGACACGCTGCTGCGGCGGGATACCGAGGTGGCCGTTCTGGCGGCAGGTACCTCCGACGGCGCGTTCACCTACCGTGACCGCGGCTTGCGGGCCTTCTGGAAGCAGCGGCGGAAATACGTCCTCCTCCACGGGGCGGAGGCTCCGGTGATCGCGCCGCCGGGCCTGACCCATACCATGGTGGACGTAACGGGACTGGACTGCCATCCCGGCGACCGGGCGGTGATCCCCCACGATCTGGTGCTGATCAGCGAGCATGTCCCCCGCCGGTATACGGAAGAATAAAAAGCACCGTGGACAATGTCCACGGTGCTTCAGCTTGTCAAAAAAGTTCCACATGGAACTTTTTTGACTGCGCTTTCCGCCGAG
>OIZQ01000851.1_pt1 | contig 13873 bp, 15 predicted proteins | sample 1588491 | NCBI WGS metagenome assembly OIZQ01 (sample SAMN03283262) | human gut metagenome | biome: human-associated habitat; material: feces | host: Homo sapiens | place: USA | collected 2013
CCGTGCCGCAGCCGCCGGAGCGGTGCTTAAGCCGTAAGGCGGGAATTATGCGGTGCTGCCTTAAGGTACACCCCAGAGCACGCGTGTTTTGTATTCTGTGCCCAGTATACCGCATCTTCCCGGTTCTGAAAACCCCCGGATATAACAAAGTTATTACTTGCGTATAAAAAAGTGCTTACCCGTGATAAACAGTAGGGAATAGAGAATAAAGAATCATGTCAGTGCGCCGCTGCGGGCGGCACAAATAAAATAGGCGGTAGGCGGGTTGCTCTGGCCGGAACGCTTTTTGCCGGAGTGACTGGCCTGATTCAAATGTGACGCGGTGGGCGTCACACAAGCATTATTCTTTATTCATTGTTTTTTATTGTTCAGCTCCCTCACATCACATATCGGTCTGCCCTTACCTTGTGAGTATTCGTGTCCTCAGTGGGCTTGCCGCTGTCGTCGGAGATAACGCCCACATCTTTGGCTACCAGCTGCACAGCACCTTTTTGTGCAGCGGTGCACTGTACCATGCCGCATTCCAACAGCATCAGCTTTGCGGCAATCAGCTCCGGTTCCAGTTCCGGGGTCAGCGCCACCATGCCGCACTCTTTTACGCAAAGGCCGTCCGGGGCCTCCAGCATCCAATAGTCCACCTGTACCCTGCCCTGGCCCTGCAACAGTCTGCCACGCACTGTCTGAACTTTCTCTGCCTGCACACAGCTGGCGGAAAATGCTTTCTCCTGTGCGGCGGGCACCAGGGCGGTGCCGGTCACTTTGCAGTATTCCAGCTGGGGCAGCAGGGCGGCGCTTTCCGCCGTCAGGGTCAGCCTGCCATCCACATACAGTTTGTTGCCCTTGCGGCGGATCAGCGCGGCGGTCAGTTCGGCATCATCCTTGAGGTAGGCTGTTCCGTCCGGCACAATTTCCAGGTCGGTATCATCCTCAAACAGCGGGGCGGCCTGTGTGGCAAGGCTTTGGGCCAAAATTGCCCTGGGCGTATCGAACCGCACGCCCTGCTTTGCCAGGGCAGCGACATCCAGCGCGGGGTCCAGCATCACAACACAGCGGGCCGCCCAGTACAGGGCCGGTTTGGCCCGCAGGGCAAAAGTGCTGTCCAGCACGGCGGTGTTTTTCAGTTGCACTGCACCGTCCGGCCAGGTGATGATCTGCCCGTTCACTGCCACATTGCCCAGCTTTCCGCTCAGGCTGCGCGGGCAGTATACCTGCCCGTTTACCGTAATCTGCAGATACCGCGCCAGCACTTCGGCCGAGCCGGAAGCAATTTTCAGTTCGCCGTTCACCGTCAGCACTGTGTCTGCTTCGGGTACATCGCCGGGGGTGACCTCCGCCACGCCGTTCACACTGCGCAGGGCAATATTCGGGTTGTCCGTTGCCAGGTCACATTTTAAGGTAACGGGATAACGAGCAATCAGCTCTCTTGCGCGGTCGTTCAGCACCACCACATTGGCCCGCACTTCAATGACATCATAGGCGGCAAGGGTTTCTTCTTTCACGTTACGCAGGTCGCAAAAGTTTGCTTTAATCAGTAGTTTATTCGGCATCGTTTATTCCTCCATCAATAATTGGCTTAAGTATCGGCGGGCTTTGGCCAGCCGGGTGCGCACGGTGGCAGGCGGCAAACCGTACATTTTTCCCAGTTCCGCTGCGGTGTAGCCTTCCAGGTAGCGCTTGCGGAATAGCTCCTGCTCCGCCGGGGGCAGCAATTCCAACAGGCGGCGGGCTTCCGCTTCGGCAAAATCCGGATCTGGCGTTTCCGGTTCGGGCTCCAGCTCCGGCAGGGCGGCGGCTTCCCGCGCGGTACGGCGCATGGCATCCACAAACAAGTTGCGCGCCGTGCGGTACAGCCAGGCCCGGCGCTGGCTGGGGCCAAGGTCCTGCAATGTACCAATATTCTGCCATGCGCGCAGGAACACTTCCTGCACCATATCCTGCGCGGCCGCATCACTGCGGCACAGCCCGCGGCAATAGGCGGTCAGCTCCGCACGGTGGGCGCAAAACAGTTCTTCCAGCATGGGTTCTCCTTTGGGTCAGGCCGTGGGGCGCGGCCCGGTTTTATCTCCAGTTTTTATCCACGATAATAATTTTGATGCTGCACATGGGGGCATTCTCCTGTGTTTGTTTTTGCAAGGCCTTACACTGGGATAACGAACCGGGAGGGCAAAGTGTTTCAGCATTTGAAAAAAATATTTGTTCTGAACGTATTGTACCATGCCGGCGCCCGGCCCGCCAGCACTGCCCGCATAAACCGACGGCGCGCCGCATACCGTTGAAAAAACGGTTGGGAGGGCATGTTCTATGAAAGGTGACCCCGAAGAGCGCGCCGTGCAGATTGGGCGGTATCTGGTGCAAAGCGGCGCTACCGTGCGGGCGGCAGCGCAGGTGTTCGGCGTGAGCAAAAGTACCGTGTGGAAGGACCAGTGCCGCCTGCAGCACCTGGCCCCCGGCCTTTGGCAGGAGGTACGCGCCGTGCTGCTGTATAACAAAGCCCAGCGCCACCTGCGCGGCGGCGAAGCCACCCGCTGCAAATACCTGCACGCACAGCACAACCATGCGGATTAGGGGTTGCACCACAGCCCGCGCAACGGTATAATAGAAGCAAAAAATAAGGGCATGGGATCCATGCCTGCCGGAAGGTTGTGTATACAGCATGAAACGCAAGGATTACATCAGCTGGGACGAATACTTTATGGGTATTGCTATTTTGTCCGCCATGCGCTCCAAGGATGATTCCAGCCAGGTAGGGGCCTGCATTGTCAGCCCGGAAAACAAGATCCTTTCCCTTGGCTACAACGGCATGCCCATCGGCTGCAATGATGACGATATGCCCTGGGACCGCGAAGGTGACGAGCTGGAAACCAAATACATGTACGTCTGCCATGCGGAGCTGAACGCCATTTTGAACAGTGCTCACAGCGATCTGCGCGGTTCACGGGTGTATGTGACGCTGTTTCCCTGCAATGAGTGCGCCAAGGCCATCATCCAGAGCGGCATCCGGGAAATCATCTATCTTTCGGATAAATACCATGATACCAACGCCAGCATTGCTTCGCGGCGGCTGTTCAACATGGCGGGGGTCAAGTACCGTGCCTACCATCCGCACGGGCGTGAAATCAGTTTTGAAGTATAAAGAACAACGAGGCAGGAAAGCATGAAAAGCATGATCATTGGCATTGCCGGCGGCACCGGAAGCGGCAAAACCACCCTGACGGAGCGCCTGCGGGACCATTTTGGCGCGGATGAAGTGAGCGTGCTCAACCACGACAGCTACTATAAGCGGCATGACGAGCTGCCGTATGAAGAGCGCTGCAAGCTGAACTATGACCACCCGGATTCCTTTGATACCGAGCTGCTGGTGCAGCACCTGCAGGCTTTGCGCCGCGGCGAAAGCGTGAAGGTTCCGGTATATGATTACACCATCCACAACCGCAGCGATAAGACTATTACGGTACACCCGGCCCCGGTCATCATTGTGGAAGGCATCCTGATTTTTGCCAGCCAGGAGCTGTGCGATATGATGGATATGAAAGTGTTTGTGGATACCGATGCCGATGTGCGCATTCTGCGCCGCATTGTACGCGATGTTAAGGAGCGCGGCCGCACGCTGGACAGCGTGGTGAACCAGTACCTGACCACCGTTAAGCCGATGCACGAGCAGTTTGTGGAGCCCAGCAAACGCAAAGCCGATTTGATCGTGCCCGAAGGCGGCCGCAACATGGTGGCACTGGATATGCTGATCAAGTGGGTGGCCACCCATCTAAGCACGGTGCGGCAGTAAATAGAATATGTTTTTTCGCAGCACACGGGATTTGGGGAGAGCGTGTGCTGCGTTTTTGTTTTTATGATGGGTAAGGTACAGTTTGGTTCAAGGTACCCGCGGGACGATGCGAGCCTCGTCCCCTACAGATGATTTACAAGCTTGAGGCGAATTTGCCGTGTACAATGCAGCAGGGTTCGTCTGCGGCGGGGTGAGGTTCCCCCGCCCTACAGAGCATTTTTGTGTTTATTGCACATTATAAAATGGTTCGTCGGGAACGTTCGGGACCGTTCCCGAGCCTAGCTATATATGCCATAATGAAATTTGCCGCAAGGCCCGCCCGGGACATCGAGGACGCCGTCCCCTACTGTGGGGCAGGGCATATTATAGATTCCAGATTTTCAAATATCCCAAAGTTTCGGCGTGGTCAGGTGACCACGCCCTACCGGTTGTTTCATCCTCCATCTCACATTTCCAATAGCCTCAAACCCCATATTTTCTGAGCGGCGCACCGCGCCGTGGTCCCCCACCATTATTCTTTATTCTTTATTCTTTATTCTTTATTCATTCAAACAGCCTCCTTCAACTCCTAACTCCTCCCTCCTAACTCCTAACTTTTCTTTTTCTCTTTTTTCCCAAAAAGTTTCCCCCATTTTCGTCATTTTGTTCAAACCCCAAAAATTCATCTTGACACAGAATGTGAAACCTGCTAGAATCCATATTGTTATCAATTCACAAATGCAATGATGGGGAAAAAGCAATCTCCTTTCAGCTTCAGAGAGCCGCCGGTTGGTGCAAGGCGGTGCGGAAGGTTTTGCGTCACTGGCCCCTGAGCAGCTGCGCTGAGCGCTTTGCGTTAGGTGCAGCCGGAACCTGACCGTTATCTTGCAGGAGCGATTCACTGTTTGCTTTCTATAAAACAGCCGATCGTGCAGAGCGGCCGCCCCCTGGCGGCAATGAGAGTGGTACCGCGGGTATTTGTAAAATTTACATCCCGTCTCTCAAAGGTAAAAACGCCTTTGAGAGACGGGATTTTTATTTTGTCCGGTTTTCAGGGGCAGACAAACTTTGATGGAGGCAATAAAAAATGATGGACGCAACAAAGTATCATGTAGGTTATTATCCCCCGCCGGTTGAGCCTGGCCATGTCTATGAATGGCCCCAGAAAGACCATATCGAAAAGGCTCCCGCCTGGTGCAGCGTAGACCTGCGCGATGGCAACCAGAGCTTGATCGTTCCCATGAATCTGGAAGAAAAGCTTGAATTTTATGATATGCTCATCAGGATCGGCTTTAAGGAGATTGAGGTCGGCTTCCCGGCAGCGTCCGAGACCGAGTACGACTTCCTGCGCGCCTTGATCGATGGCAACCGCATCCCGAACGACGTCACCGTTCAGGTGCTGACCCAGTGCCGTGACCATATCATCCGTAAAACATTTGAGGCCGTTAAGGGTGCGCCGCGCGCCATCATCCACTTTTATAACTCCACCAGCGTTGCCCAGCGCGAGCAGGTATTCAAAAAGAGCAAGGAAGAGATCAAGCAAATCGCTGTTGACGGCGCAAAGCTGGTTAAAAAGCTGAGCGAAGAATACGAGGGCAACTTTCTGTTTGAATACAGCCCCGAAAGCTTTACCGGCACCGAGCCGGAATACGCCGTTGAGGTTTGCAACGCCGTATTGGATGTGATGCAGCCCACCCCGGACCGCCCGATGATCATCAATCTGCCGGTCACGGTGGAAATGAGCATGCCGCACATTTACGCCAACCAGATCGAATGGTGCTCCAAGCACCTCAAGTACCGCGACAGCGTGATCCTGTCCACCCACCCCCACAACGACCGCGGCTGCGGCGTGGCAGATGCCGAGCTGGCTGTTCTGGCCGGTGCCCAGCGCATTGAATGCTGCCTGTTCGGCAACGGCGAGCGCACCGGCAACGTGGATGCCATCACCCTGGCCATGAATATGTACAGCCACGGCGTGGACCCGCACCTCGACTTCAGCAACATGCCGGCCATCTGCGAAACGTATGAACGCGTGACCCGCATGCATGTGTACGAGCGCAGCCCGTATGCCGGTTCCCTGGTGTTTGCTGCGTTCAGCGGCAGCCACCAGGACGCCATTGCCAAGGGCATGACCTGGCGCAAGGAGCATAACCTGCACGAGTGGACCTGCCCGTACATCCCCATTGACCCGCATGACATTGGCCGCACTTACGATGCCGACGTCATCCGCATCAACAGCCAGAGCGGCAAGGGCGGCATCGGCTTCCTGCTGCAGCAGAATTACGGCTACAATCCCCCGCCGCGCATGCGGGAAGACCTTGGCTACCGCGTAAAGGATGTATCCGACCACGAGCACAAAGAGCTGAGCGTCCAGGAAGTGCTGTATGTGTTCGAGCGCGCTTACCTGAACAACAAAACCCCGCTGAATGTTCCGGAAGCACACTTTACCCAGAACCCGGATTCCACCATTACCGCCCATATTACCGTGGCTAACGGCAGCAACGCCCCCGTCACCTGCGATGCTGTCGGCAACGGCCGTCTGGATGCTGTGGCCAACGCCATCGAGCAGACCACCGGCATGCACTTCACCCTGGTGCATTACAGCGAGCACGCACTGGACAACGATACCGACTCCCGTGCTTGCTGCTATGTGGGCCTGAAATGGGCATCCGGCAAGGAGACCTGGGGCTGCGGCACCCACACCGACATCATCGTTGCCGGTATCCGCGCGCTGGTCAGTGCAATCAATAACCAGTAAGGTTGCAAATTAAAAAGAATAGAGAATAATTAAAAATGATGGTGTGCCTGCGGCACGGTTTGGATATGATGTGCGACACGTCCCGCTGTGCCTGCCTCCGAGTTATCGTTTATCCCCGTTTTTGAGCGGCGCTTGTGCGCCGCGGTCCACCACCATTATTCTTTATTCATTATTCCTTATTCTTTAATTTGTAAGATATACGTCAGAGCAAAAGGAGCAGAAATCTATGGGAATGACCATGACACAGAAGATCCTCGCTGCGCATTGCGGCGAAGCTTCGGTAACGGCCGGGCAGCTCATCAATGCCAAGTTGGACATTGTGCTTGGCAACGATATTACCACCCCGGTTGCCATCAATGAGTTCGAGAAAGCCGGGTTCAACTCGGTGTTTGATAAAACCCGCGTGAACATTGTGCTGGACCACTTTGTGCCCAACAAGGATATCAAGAGTGCCCAGCAGTCCAAGCAGTGCCGTGAGTTTGCCAACAAATACGATATCCTCAACTTTTATGATGTCGGCCAGATGGGTGTTGAACATGCCCTGCTGCCCGAAAAGGGCATTGTGACCGCCGGTGACTGCATCATTGGTGCCGACAGCCACACCTGCACGTACGGCGCGGTGGGCGCGTTTTCCACCGGCGTTGGCTCCACCGATATGGCCGCCGGTATGGCAACCGGCATGGCATGGTTCAAGGTGCCTGCCGCCATCAAGGTTGAGCTGAAAGGTGCCATCCACGCCCCTGTGTGCGGCAAGGACGTGATCCTGCACCTGATCGGCGAGATCGGCGTTTCCGGCGCGCTGTACAAGAGCCTGGAATTTGTGGGCGAGGGCGTTAAGAGCCTGACCATGGAGGATCGCCTGTGCATCTGCAACATGGCCATTGAAGCCGGTGCCAAAAACGGCATCTTCCCGGTGGACGAAACCTGCGAAGCATACCTGAAGGGCCGCAGCCAGCGTCCCTGGACCAAATACGAAGCCGACCCCGATGCCGAATATGAGCGCACCGTGGTGATCGATTTGGATACCCTGGAGCCTACCGTCAGCTACCCCCACCTGCCGGAGAACACCCACCTAGCCAAGGAGGGTGCCGACATCAAGATTGACCAGGTAGTGATCGGTTCCTGCACCAACGGCCGCATTGAGGATATGCAAGCCGCTTACAACGTGCTGAAAGGCAAGCACATTGCCAAGGGTGTGCGCGGCATCATCATTCCCGCCACGATGGCTGTTTACAAAGAGTGCATCCTGCGCGGCTACACCGAAGCGTTTATTGATGCCGGCTGCATTGTTTCCACCCCCACCTGCGGCCCCTGCCTGGGCGGCTACATGGGTATTCTGGCCGAGTACGAGCGCTGCGTTTCCACCACCAACCGCAACTTTGTCGGCCGCATGGGGCACGTTACCTCTGAAATTTATCTGGCAAGCCCCGCCACCGCCGCCGCCAGCGCACTGACCGGCCACATCACTGACCCCAGGGAGGTAGAAGCATGAACGCAAAAGGACCTGTTTTTAAGTACGGTGACAACATTGACACCGATGTGATCATTCCCGCCCGTTACCTGAACACGCAGAGCCCCGCCGAGCTGGCCGCCCACTGCATGGAGGACATTGACAAGACCTTTGTGACCCGCGTAAAGGCCGGTGACATTATGGTTGGCGGCGAAAACTTCGGCTGCGGTTCTTCCCGCGAGCATGCCCCCGTTGCCATCAAGGCCGCCGGCATTGACTGCGTGATTGCCAAGAGCTTTGCCCGTATCTTCTACCGCAACGCCATCAACATCGGCCTGCCTATTCTGGAATGCCCCGCCGCCAGCGAGGCCATCAGCGAGGGCGATGTGGTTGCCATCAACTTTGACACCGGCGTGATCACTGATGAAACCACCGGCCAGACCTTCCAGGCTGCGCCGTTCCCGCCGTTTATCCAGAAGATCATCAAGGCCGGCGGCCTGATGAAGAGCATCCAGGAGGGAAAGTAAGATGCAGAAAAACATTGCCCTGATTTATGGCGACTGCTCCAGCCCGGAGATCGTGACCCAGGCAGTGCGCGTGCTGGACAAAGTTGCTGAAAAGTTTGGCCACACCTTTACCTACACCCGCGCTTACATGGGCGGCGAAGCCATTGACAAGTTTGGCGATCCCCTGCCCCAGAGCGAGCTGGACAAGTGCCTGGCCTCGGATTCCGTTCTGCTTGGCGCCGTCGGCGGCCCCAAGTGGGAGGGCATGGCCGGTGACAAGCGCCCGGAAAAAGGCCTGCTGCGCCTGCGCGCCGGTATGGGCCTGTACGCCAACAACCGCCCGGCCAGGATCTGGCCCCAGCTGGCGGATGCTTCCCCGCTGAAGAAAGAGATCGTGGACAAAGGCATCGACTTTATTGTGGTGCGTGAGCTGATTGGCGGCGTGTATTTTGGCGAGCACAAAACCATTGAGCAGAACGGCGAAAAAGTTGCGATTGACAGCATGCCCTACTCGGAGCACGAGATCGAGCGCATTGGCCGCATTGGCTTTGAGACTGCCATGAAGCGCCGCAAAAAGCTGACCTGTGTGGATAAAGCCAACGTGCTGGATACCAGCCGCCTGTGGCGTGCCGTGATGCATCGCCTGCAGGCCGAGTACCCCGAAGTGGAGTACAGCGAGATGTTTGTGGACAACTGCGCCATGCAGATCTGCAAGAACCCCAGCCAGTTTGACGTGATTGTGACCGAGAACATGTTTGGCGATATTCTGAGCGACGAAGCCAGCGAGATCACCGGCAGCATTGGCATGGTGCCGTCCTCTTCCCTGGGTGCCACCACCTGCGGTCTGTACGAGCCCATCCATGGTTCTGCCCCGGACATTGCCGGGCAGGATGTGGTCAACCCGATTGCCTGCATCCTTTCCGCCGCCATGATGCTGCGCTACAGCTTTGGCATGGCCGCTGAGGCTGACGCCATTGAAAGCGCCGTGAACGCCGTGCTGGATGCCGGCCTGCGCACCGCCGACATGATGGCCGACGGCTGCACCAAGGTTGGCTGCACCGCCATGGGTGACGCCATTTTGGAGCGCATCTGAGTGGTTTTACGGGGGTTGCTTTATTCCTTCATTCCTTCTTTGAAAAGAAGGAACCGAAGAAACTTTAATCATATAATACCAATAATATAAGATAAAAGTCCGGTACAAGTTTTTTGGCTTGTACCGGGCTTTTGGTTTTGGGGAGATATTCGTGTGAAGGCAAGCTGTAGGGCGGCCAGCCTCCTGGCCGCCGGGGAAACGACTGGAAATTTTTGTGGTTGCCTTTGATTCACTCGCAGGGCGTGGTCACCCGACCACGCCGGACCTGCACCTTACCACACTCTACAAATTCATAATGCTCTTTCCATGACTTGTAGGGGACGGCGTCCTCGACGTCCCGGACAGATATATATATATATTTATCGGGGAATCGCAGGCAATTATGCCGCATATCGGGATTTGCTATAAAATTTCTTTACGCCATATATGGTTAGACCACGGAACGGTCACTGCGCCCGCAGGCGCGTTTCGGAGGCCAACCAGGGCAACGCCCCGGCTCTTAGGCCGGAGATAGACCGTTCCCTACCGAATACTTTACAGCGGGGAATCATTATTTAACGCATATCCCACCCGTAGGGGCACACATTGTGCGCCCACGGTCATGCGGGGAATGATGTGGTAATATATCCGGTAAAGCCCGTCATTTGGGACGATGCAAGCATCGTCCCCTACAAACCATTTTTCGGTTTGCGGCAAAAATTTCACGTTTCTTTGCGGGCGAATCATATTCGCCCCCTACAGCGTTTTTTTGACTTTCACCACACAAAAACGCGCACAGCGTCTGGTTCATCCAGCGCTGTGCGCGTTTTGCTAGCTCCTAACTCTTCTTCGCCTTCATCGTTTCCTTCATATGCCGGACGGCCAGCACGGGGTGGACGAACAGCATGCGGGGGCCGCTCCAGCGCATAACGGTGCGGATCTGCTCACGCATTTCGGGCTTGTAGCAGTGTACTTTGCAGGCGGAGCAAAAGGTTTTGGTTTCCATAAAGGGGCAGCGTTCAATGCGCTGCAAGGCGTAATCATGCAGGGCCTGGCACTGCGGGCACAGGCTGCCTTTCGCCGTATGGTGGTTTTTGCGGCAGTACAGGGCGATCATCTCGCTGACCAGCAGCTTTTCGCCGTCCCGCTTTTCTGCAACCGTCTGTTTTGCCATCAGCTCACCCTCCCGCTCTCAACAGAATATACGGTATTGGCCACCGCCATGGTGGAAGCACGGTGGCTGACCAGCAGCACGGTTTTATCCCTGCATTCTTCTTTTACGGCCTTCAGGATCACACCCTCGTTCAGGCTGTCCAGGTTGGAGGTCGGTTCGTCCATCAGCACAAAGGGAGCATCGTGCAAAAAGGCACGGGCCACGCCAATGCGCTGGCGCTCGCCGCCGGAAAGTGCACCGCCCAGTTCCCCCACCTGGGTACCATACCCCTGGGGCAGGCTGGTAATAAAATCATGCAGCGATGCCTTTTGGCAGGCTTCCACCACCTGCTCATGGGTGGCATTACGGTTGGCAATGCGCACGTTGTTTTCAATCGTATCAGCAAACAGCTCGGTATCCTGGGTAACAAAACTCTCCTGGCTGCGCAGGGCTGCTGTGTTCACGCTGCGGATGTCTGCTCCGCCAAAGGTGATTTTGCCGCTGCCTGCATCCCAAAAGCGCATGAAAAGCCGCAGCAGGGTGGATTTTCCGCTGCCGCTTTTGCCGGTAATGCCCACGATCTGCCCCTTGGGCACCGTGAGGGAAAGATCGTTCAGGATGGTTTCCTGCCCATAGGCAAAGGTCACATGGTCAGCAGCGGCGCCGGTAAAGGCGGTGTTGCCGCCGTTGATCACTTCGGGAGTAATGGGGGTTTCTTCCAGCAGGTCCAGCACGCGGTCCGCGCTGGCAAACACCTGCACCAGGTTGGCAGCCAGGTTGGCCAGCGCCACCACCGGGCCAAAGGACCCCAGCGCCGACAGCGTGCAGATCAGCACGGCTTCCCCGCCGACTGCACCGTTCCGGCACAGCACAAGCGTGGTGCCCAGCACAGTCAGGGCGGTAAGCAGGATGATGGTGTTGGTAACGGCCGTGGTCAGGCCCTCGCGGCACTTCATGGCCGTCTGCTTTTCGCCCAGGGTTTCGCTGTGGGCGGCAATCCCGGCGGCGCGGGCGGCGGCCATGTCCTCTCCGTTGGCGGAGAGGATCTCGTCCCGACGCGCCTCCAGGGCGGCGGCGTGATCCTCCAGATGGGCGGTGAGCTCCTGGACCCGGTTCTCCCCGCACACGGTGACGCCGGCGGCGATAACCTGGCGGATGGCATCATCCGTCTGGGTCTTGGTGGCGGCTACCAGCGTGACCTCCCCCGGGTCCCGCCCTGCGGTCAGGGCGGCCTGGACGATGGCCTGCCGGGCCTGGGCTACACGCCTGGCAATGGCGTTCATCGTACCACCTTCCCGTCATAGATTCCGGTGGTGTTCAGGATGATCTCATCCCCGGCCCGCAGCCGCCGGGAGGCGTCTGGGTCCGCCGGCTCCACCAGGTAAAAATTCTCATCTGTATACAGCACGTTCACCCGCTGAAGTTCCGCTTGAGTACCCACCACGGTGTACACAGCAGTATATTGGGTCTCGGTGGTCTCCCCGGTCTCCTCATCCGTCACCGTCTCAGTCAATACCCGCAGAGCCCGCCGGGGGATTCGGATGCCCTCCAATTCCTGGGTGACGATGTCCACCGTCTGCACCCGGAGCAGAGTGGTGTCCGCCAGATTAGTGCGGGAGGAAAACAGCAGGACGACCTGCCCGTTTTCCGGATCACTGATCTGTTCCAGCGTCATGTCCACCTGGCCAAACCAGTCGTAGGAGAAGGAAATCGTATAGGTTCGCCCTTCCAGCAAGCCTTTGGCATCCTCTTCCGCGAGGATTGCCGCGAAATACCAGGTGGACGAGGTGATGAGCTTGCCCACCGTGCCGCCGGGAGCAGCCACATCCCGGCCTAGCAGCCCGCTTAGCTGGGAAGGGGTCATGTCCAGGACTGAGACCGGATCAATGAGAGACTCATAGCCGTCGGCTACACCAGAAAACACCCCGGAGGCGGGGGCGGCAACAGAGGTAGCCACCTGGCTGAGACTGCTTTTCAGGGCAGCCAGTTCGGATTCCTTCTCATCGCAGAGAACGGCGAGGCCTCCTGCGGCTTCATGGTCGCCATAGGTGTAGTCCCGTTTGAACACCATAGTGCGCAGGTTGAGGGTGGAGTCCTCCAGGGAGGACAGGTCCCCGGAGGCGGTGAGAGAGCGCAGATCGGTGATACAGTCTAGCACAGCAGCGTCCAGCCGGGAGGTATCTGTGGTGTCCGTACCGGAGGACAGGGCGTAGTTGAGCTGCTCAATTTCGGCGCTGAGGGTATTGATGGCCTGGCTGGTGGCCTGGCCAGACGCATCGTGATACAGCAGGGCCACGGTCTGTCCGGCGGATACCTTTTCTCCTTCACTGGGGATCAACTCCACATAGGCGCCAGAGCCGGATAGTACCGTCTCTTCACGGACCACGATTCCGGAGGCATCCGTACCCACTTGGATGACCGCGGAATAGGCCGGGACGGTGACCGTCTCATCCTGCCAGCCGCGGACGATGTAAAAGACCAAGTAGGCGATTAAGCCTACCGCCAGGACGGATATAGTGATTTTCGTGGCTAGGTTGCTCTGTTTCATAGGGGGTCCTTTCTTTCTCTCTTTTGGCCCGCCGGAAAAGGGGCAGCTTTTTTCGGCAGGCATTTCTCCCTAGACCGGAGGCGGAGGTCAGAACTCCAGCTCGACTGCCCGCTCGGGGGTAATGGTGGAAATAGCGTGCTTATAGATGACCTGCTGCTTGTTATCGGTCATGAGGACGACAACATAGGGATCAAAGGCATGAATCACGCCACGCATTTGGTAGCCGTTCATAAGGAATACCGTCACATGGGCGGCGGAGCGGCGGGCGGCGGCCAGGAAGGTATCCTGGATATTGGGCAGCTTTGCGGTGGTAGTTAACATAAGTATACACTCCTTTTCTATTTCGGGCAAGAGGCTTGTCCGCGAGTGCAACTATTGTAAACCGGAGGCATGGACGAGTTGTGTCGAATCCTGGACGGCGGCGGAAAAATCTGGTTCCCGCTCCCAAAGCAGCCAGTGGACCTCCTGATTCCGTCGGAACCAGGTCAGCTGCCGTTTGGCATACTGCCGGGAGCGGAGCTTGACCTCATCTACTCCATCCTGGATGGGCCTCCCTGCCAGGAGGGCGGCGGCCAGCTCCTTGTAGCCGATGGCCTGCATAGCAGTACACTCCGGGGAAATACCCC
>OIZQ01000862.1_pt1 | contig 13753 bp, 16 predicted proteins | sample 1588491 | NCBI WGS metagenome assembly OIZQ01 (sample SAMN03283262) | human gut metagenome | biome: human-associated habitat; material: feces | host: Homo sapiens | place: USA | collected 2013
TGCGTTGGTAAGGGCATATCTGATTGCATAAATAACGGATGTTTTACCGGTTCCGTTATCTCCGACAAGTTCAATATTCTTACCGTCTCCGCTCCATTCCTTGATTCCGAAAAGACTCTTAATCGTGATTTTTGAAATCTTCATGGTGGATTTTCCTTTCTCTGTTTATGGGGTTCGGCAATGCCTTACCCCTAAATCGCTACTGAATTACTGTTACGTTGGATGCCTGCGGTCCCTTGGTTCCGTCAACAACGTCAAATTCTACGGGCTGTCCCTCTACGAGAGTCTTGTAACCGTCCATCTGTAATGCGCTGAAATGGCAGAACACGTCAACTCCATCTTCGCCGGTAATGAAACCGTAGCCCTTTGCGGCGTTGAACCATTTAACTGTACCTTTTCTCATGGTGCGTCTCCTTTCCTCAAAAATATCTATTAAACAATCCTTGCGGATGCTTAACCTATACCAAGTCGTTCTTTCTCCTGATCCAAAAGGTGGCGATATATGTAAAATCCCCACTTGGATTTACCCTCTCGCTTTATGGCATATCCAATAGGCAATTTCTCCCTTTTCATAAGTTCACGGAGCGTAATCACATCCATTTGCAACTCTTTCGCTGCATTTTTTGGTGTTACTCTCTCACTGTTCATTGCTTCTTACCTCAATCTGTTCGTTTTGCTGTGTCTTAGTTCGTTGTGGATTATCCTTTTCATGTTTGTTTGACTAAACTTTTTGGGTAAAAAGTTTGCTGACAGGGACATTCAAAGCCGCCGCCAACGATTTCAGAGTACCGACCATAGCCTCATGCTCTTCGTTGTTTTCAAGCAGAACTATGGTTGTTCTGCTTACGCCAGACATTTGAGCTAACTGTTCCTGGGTAAGTTTCTTCTTTTCTCTAAGTTCTCTGATTCGATACGCCATTACTGCGCCTCCTTTCTTTGTCCGATGTTTGCTCGACTGAACAATTTGAGTATAGCCGACTAAACATTTATTGTCAAGCACATTTTACAAAAAAATTGACTTTTTGTACAGTGCATTGTATAATGGACTAAACATCGAAAGGAGGTTTTCGTATGACGTTAGGGCAGATAATAAGGGCATATAGAGAAGAAAATAGCATGAGCATGGATAACTTTGCGAAAGCAAGTGGTTTGAGCAAAGGCTACATATCTCAACTCGAAAATAATGTCAATCCAAAAACCGGTGAGCCGCCAAGACCATCTGTTGAGACTATTCGCAAGGCAGCCAAGGGTATGTTTATGACATTTGACGAGGTTATGACTAATCTGGACGATGATATAAAAATCGTTGACGACAAACCGGAAGTGAAGATTGTGAAGAAAGCAATCCGTGTACCTGTTCTTGGTAATGTGGCTGCCGGAATACCCATTGAGGCTATCGAGAACGTCATAGACTATGAAGAAATTTCTGAGGAATTGGCCCATACAGGAGATTTTTTTGCATTGAAAATCAAAGGGGATTCTATGGAACCACGCATATGTAATGGGGATGTAGTAATCGTCCGTAAACAGAATTATGCAGAAAGTGGAGATCTCGTCATTGTATTGGTAAATGGAGATAGTGCTACCTGTAAGAAATTGGCAAAATATCCGAGTGGTATCAGGCTAATCCCTTTTAATCAGGCATACGAACCACTCTTCTACTCAAATGAAGAGATTGAAAACAAACCAGTGAGAATCATTGGTAGAGTCGTTGAAAATCGGCAGAAATACTAAAATAGAAAACCGCCCCTGCTGCTAACAGAGACGGCATCTATAAACACACACCGGAAAGATCCGATGAATGTTTGTCTGAACACCTTGCATTATATCATCTTCCCGGTAGAAAAACAATATACCGGGCATTTTTACGCCCATTTTTAGGAAAAGGAGGATGATATTATGCGTCTGCCAAACGGTTACGGTAGTGTAATCAAACTAAAAGGTAAGAGGCGTAAGCCTTATGCCGTCCGAACTTCTGAAATTGCGGAATTTGTAGAGATTGATGCTCCGAAAGATCCGCCGTCTAATATCCGCCGGGAACTCAACCGGTATAACTTCAAATGGAAAAGAAAAGCTCAGATGTGGGCTGCCATTTCCTCAGATGCCATCTGTGAGTTCGCTGAGACTATGATGCAAGAAGAGGGCTATGAGTATTCCATAGCTTACCGGCAAACGTTCAAATACCTTGAATACTTCGCCAAACAGGAACACGCCTATGCTTTTCTGTCGGAATTGAATAATGCCGATGTGGTTGCGGAACATATTAAATACGCCGAGACACCTACTTTTGCAGAGATGTATGGAAAGTGGAAAAATTATCGAAAGGCTCTGCCGGATAAGATTTCATCAAACACCTGGCGGAACTATGAGATTGCTTTCAACCACTTATCAGATTTGCACCACAAGAAATTTAATGCCCTACGAACTGATGAGGTCCAGGAGTGTATCAACAAATGGACCTGTAAATCAAACTCTACTGTCTCTAATATCCGCACGGTTCTTAACAATCTATACAAGTATGCCCTGATGAACAACTATATAGAAAAAGATTTGTCTCAGTTCTTTGTATACTCATGGGTTGATCCGACAGAACAAATCCATAGCAGATATACCAATGAAGAAATTGCAACCCTTTGGTCTAAACTGTATGTGATAAACAATGTGGACCTCATTCTCATTACGATCTACACCGGCCTAAGACCTACGGAACTTTTGGAGATAACCACGGATAATGTGCATCTGGATGAACAATACATGATTGGAGGAATGAAAACAGAGGCCGGCACAGACAGAACAATACCAATCGCAGACAAAATTTTGCCACTAATAAAGAATCGGTTCGATCCGAACAGAAGATTTCTTGTGAATAATAAGTACGGAAACCACTACACCTACGGTTCGTATGTGAGTGCAAATTTCAGCACCGTTATGAACAGACTCGGTATGCAGCATCTACCGCATGACGGCCGCCACACCTTTGCATCGTTGATGGATGATGCCGGAGCGAATGAGGTTTGCATCAAACTCATAATGGGTCACAGCATGAAAAACAATGTCACAAAGGGAGTGTACACACATAAAACCACACAACAGCTTATTGATGAAGTCAACAAAATTTAAGGGAGGCCATGCCTCCCTTTTACTGTATAAATATTCTAAAACAGTGCCAAAAACCAAGTATATTATGCGTATATTATGCAAAATCGTTTGTATCTTGCGTGTATATTATAAGTATATTGCCAGTATATTACTATCAAATTTTTACTCAAACTTACGAACACTTACTGTAAAAATACGCACAATAAAACCCCGGAAACATTGAATTTCCGGGGTTCGTTTTTATTGATTAGCACACACCCTGTGCTAACATAGCATCTGCAACTTTCTCAAATCCTGCAATGTTTGCACCTGCAACATAGTCACCTTCCATGTTGTAGCGTTTTGCAGCATCGTCTAAGTTGTGGAAGATATTTACCATGATGTTCTGTAATTTTGCATCTACTTCCTCGAAGGTCCAGCTTAATCTCTCGGAGTTCTGGCTCATCTCTAATGCGGATGTTGCAACACCACCTGCATTTGCAGCTTTTCCAGGTGCAAAGAGTACGTTGTTCTTCTGTAAGTACTCGGTTGCCTCTAAGGTAGTAGGCATGTTTGCTCCTTCTGCTACTGCAATACATCCGTTTGCAACAAGCTGTTTTGCATCGTCTAATAATAACTCGTTCTGAGTTGCACATGGAAGAGCTACGTCACACTTGATGCTCCATACTCCACGTCCTTCATGATATTCTGCACTTGGTCTTGCTGCAGCGTACTCTGTTAAACGTGCACGTTTTACTTCTTTTACTTCTTTTAATAATGCTACATCAATTCCTTCCGGATCATATTCCCAACCGGTAGAATCAGATACGGTAACAACCTTAGCACCTAACTGCTGTGCTTTCTGTGTTGCATAAATTGCAACATTACCGGAACCGGAAACACATACGGTCTTGCCTTTGATGTCATGTCCGTTGCATTTTAACATCTCTTCTGTTAAATATAACAGACCATATCCTGTAGCTTCTGTACGAGCTAAAGATCCGCCGTAGGATAATCCTTTTCCTGTTAATACACCTTCATAAAGACCTCTGATCTTTTTATACTGTCCGAACATGTAACCGATCTCTCTGGCACCTGTTCCGATATCTCCTGCAGGAACATCTGTATCTGCTCCTATGTATTTGCAGAGTTCTGTCATAAAGCTCTGGCAGAATGCCATAACTTCACGGTCTGATTTTCCTTTTGGATCAAAGTCAGAACCACCTTTACCGCCTCCGATTGGAAGTCCTGTTAAAGAGTTCTTGAAAATCTGCTCAAATCCTAAGAATTTGATAATACCGATATTTACGGAAGGATGTAATCTGAGTCCTCCTTTGTATGGTCCAATAGAATTATTGAACTGTACACGGTATCCTGTATTTACCTGAACCTGACCTTTGTCGTCTACCCAAGGTACTCTGAATTTAAACTGTCTGTCCGGCTCGCAAAGACGCTCTAATAAAGCTTCTCTTCTATATACTTCTTCGTTTGCATCAATGACCGGGCGTAAAGAATTTAATACTTCGGTTACTGCCTGAAGGAATTCCGGTTCAGACGCATTTTTTTCGCGTACTCTCTCAAGTACTTCATCAACATAGCTCATTTTTATATCTCCTTTACAAAATTATTTTTCACATCAACAAGTTTATTTTATATAAATCTATTGCTATAATCAAGTAATTTTTGAAAGTTTTATATAAAAAAAATTCATTTTATTTATTATCTTCATTTATATTATCCCAGTTTTGGTACTGATTCTCCTCATCATCGGAATATACCACCTTGAAATAATCCGAGAGTTTTGCAAGTGAAGTTATAAGAACTTTCATTTCGTCATCCGAAAGATCGTCCTTTATATGCTCTATCATATGACGGTGAAACTGCTCATGATGATAGTATGCACTCTTTCCCTTGTCGGTGAGTGAGAGCTTTACCACACGCTTATCCTCCTCACTGCGGATACGGTTCACGTATCCCTTGCGGGTGAGACCATCTATTGCCTTTGTCAGCGTGCCCAGAGTGATAGACATAAGCTTGGCTACGGTGCCGGAGCGCTTTGGCTCATCGACTCCTATTGCCTCTATTATATGCATATCGTTGATAGAAATATCAGAAAATTCGTCTGTTATCAGACATCTGCCCTCTATCTCTGTCAAATCCTTGAACAGACACACCAATAATTCATTTAAAGTTTCATCTGCCGTCATAAATACCTCTTTCTATTGCCACTCTATGGCGCAGGCTCCCCAAGTAAGCCCTGCTCCAAAGCCTGATAAAATTATTTTTTCCTCATGCTTTATCATACCATCTTTGCGGACTTTATCAAGCAAAATCGGCACACTTGCCGCAGAAATATTTCCACACTGCTGTAAATTGGTCGGAAATTTGTCCATAGGCTGCTTAAGCCTCTTGGCAACCGACTCAATAATACGGATATTGGCCTGATGCAGCACATAGACATCCACATCATCTGCGTTCCAGCCGATTTCATCAAGCAGCTCATTTATAGCCTTTGGCACTGTCTTTACCGCAAACTTGTATACAGCAGGACCGTCCATGGTTACATATCCACCGAGTGCAGACTGCTTTCCATTGTCGGTAAACGGATTGACTACAGGACGGTTGTCTCCGTCAAGCGCCTCACCGCCTTTTCCGTCCGAGCCCTGTACAAAGCCCTTAAAAGCATCGCCCTCGTCTGTCACAACCGCTGCTCCTGCTCCGTCTCCGAAGAGTACACAGGTGCTTCTGTCATTCCAGTCCATTATTTTTGAAAGAACCTCTGCCCCCACTACAACTGCCTTGTGAAATCTGCCGGTCTTAAAATATGCATCCGCTGTGGCAAGCCCGAATAAAAAGCCTGAGCATGCGGCATTTATGTCAAATGCCACTGCACTGCCTGCACCTATCTCAGCCTGAATTTGACATGCGAGCGATGGAACGATTTTGTCTGTGGATACGCTTGCCGCTATTATCAAGTCTATCTCACTTCCGTCAATTCCCGCATCCTGCAGCGCACTTTTTACTGCATCACAGGCAAGTGATGTGGTTGTCTCAGTCGTTGCAATGTGTCTGTTTCTTATTCCTGTACGCGAGCTGATCCACTCGTCAGATGTGTCCATTATGGCTGCCAGGTCATCGTTTGAGACCACTCTCTGTGGCAGGCAGCTTCCTGTTCCAACTATCTTCATAGAATTTCCTTTCCGGGACTAGAACTTGCGGAAACGCTTGTATCTTTCCTCCAAGAGCTGGTCCTTTGTCAATTTGCTTTCTTTTTCCAAGAATTTCTTCATGTTGCCCTTCATGTAGTTTCCGATTGATGAAAGAGCATCCTCGTCGGCTCCGCCAAACTCAGGTATTATATCATCCACGACATCAAGCTCCTTTAAGTCGTGTGCTGTAATCTTCATTACCTCTGCGGCTTCCTTTGCACGCTTTCCGTCCTTCCAGAGGATAGATGCAAAGCCTTCTGGCGAGAGGATTGAGTATGTGGCATTTTCCATCATCCACACTTCATTTCCTACAGAAAGAGCTAAAGCTCCGCCGCTTCCGCCTTCTCCTATCATGAGACAAAGGATTGGCACCTTGATGCCGCTCATCTCATAAAGGTTTCTTGCGATTGCCTCACCCTGTCCGTTTTCCTCTGCTTCCATTCCCGGATAAGCTCCTGATGTATTGACAAAGGTTATTATTGGACGGTTGAATTTCTCTGCCTGCTTCATGAGGCGCAGTGCCTTGCGGTAGCCCTCAGGTGATGGCATTCCATAGTTTCTCTTTGCGCAGTCTTCAAGGTCTTTTCCCTTGTGGACACCGATAACTGTGACCGGCTGGCCGTCTAAATATGCGATTCCGCCTACGATAGCCGGGTCATCGCGGAAATATCTGTCTCCGTGCAGCTCCATAAACTCATCAAAGATATAGTCCATATAGTCAACCGATGCAAGTCTCTTAATCTGTCTTGCGGCGCTGACCTTATCCCATACCTTAAATGGCTTAGCCTTTGCCTCGCGCTCCTTCATAAGCTCTGTCGGCTCGTAATTGTCGTCTGAGTGAAGCGGGTCAAAATTGGCATAGCCAGTAGTAGGTCTATGAGCACGTAAAATCTTGTAAAGAGTCTTCTTTAAATCCTCACGCTCAACTATCATATCCACAAAGCCGTGCTCAAGCTGGAACTCTGCCCTCTGGAAGCCCTCAGGCAGCTTCTGTCCGATGGTCTGCTCGATAACACGAGGACCCGCAAAACCGATAAGTGCCTTTGGCTCTGCAAGAATAATGTCTCCAAGCATTGCAAAGCTGGCTGTCACACCACCTGTTGTAGGATCTGTGAGTACAGGCACATATAAAAGTCCTGCCTCTGAATGACGCTTTGCTGCGGCTGAGGTCTTTGCCATCTGCATCAGTGAAATAATACCCTCCTGCATTCTGGCACCGCCTGAACAGCAGAATAATATAACAGGAAGTCTTTCCTCTGTGGCACGCTCAAATGCGCTTGTGATTTTCTCACCAACCACATGGCCCATGCTTCCCATCATAAATCTTGAATCAATTACACCAAGCACTGTCTCCTCGCCGTAAATCTTTGTCTTACCGATGACAATGCCCTCAGAAAGTCCTGTTTTCTCCTGAGTCTTTGCAATTTTCTCCTCATACTCAGGGAAATTAAGAGGATTTCCTGTTGTAAGCTCTGTAAACCATGGCTCAAATGCTTCCTTGTCGGAAACCATTCTGATTCTGTTTTTAGCACGCACACGGAAATAATAATTACACTCATAGCAGACGTATTTGTGCTGTTTTACAACTGATTTGAGCACAGTCTTGCCACACTTGGGACAAACGATTGTCTCAGGGACATCCTCTTTTGTTTCCTGTGCTGCACCGGCATTTTTGCCATCTGCGGCTGTTTTTGCGCTCTCAGCGTTCTTGGCTAAAGTCTCTTCAGCCTCTATATTTTTATCTTTCTTCTTGAATAACTTCATCATGTCTCCTTATGCAATTAACCTATTGCAAATGTAAGCTCCGCCATACAGGCGACCTTGCCGTTTACCCTGGCAACAGCCTTGCCCACACCGATAGGACCCTTAACCTTTATAATCTCAGTGGTCAGCTCCAGCGTATCTCCCGGAACCACCTTCTGCTTGAACTTGGCATTATTGATGCCTGCAAAATATGCAGTCTTGCCCTTCCACTCATCCTGACAAAGAATGGCAACTGCACCGGTCTGCGCCAAAGCCTCAATAATAAGCACTCCCGGCATCACCGGATTTCCCGGAAAATGTCCCATAAAATGCGGCTCATTCATAGTCACATTCTTCTTAGCCACACACTTTACGCCCGGCTGCAGCTCCTCAACCGTATCAATGAGAAGAAACGGACTGCGGTGCGGCAGAATATCCATAATCTGCTGCGTATTCAAAACTGACATATACATCTATCCTTTCTCAATTCGCTCTAAACTATCTACATGCTTCGCGCTTAATAACGTGGAGCCGGAAAGCACACAGTGTGTTCTGAATAAAAAATATGAACTGTCACGGCGTTCCATCCACTCCAATAGCATGAAGCACTAACACCATATCACAGCCTGTCCGTGCAAAATGCCGTGACTAATTTCATATTTTTCATGAGGAATATACTGTGTGCTCACGGACCTCACAGCCTAAATGCGCGAAGCCCCTAAAAAAGCAGAAGCTATTTATTTATAAGCCTTGAGCAGAATACTTGCATTATGTCCACCAAATCCCAGTGAATTGCTAAGTGCATACTCAACAGGCTCCTCATAGCTGTCCTTGCAGTAATTGAGGTCAATCTCCTCATCAGGAGTCTCATAGCCAACAGTCTTATGTATAAATCCATCCTGGATTTCCTTCACACATGTTATAAACTCAACAGCTCCCGCTGCTCCGAGCAGATGTCCTATCATAGATTTTGTTGAATTGATTTTAAGATTTGCAGCCTCATCACCGAACGCAAGCTTGATTGCTCTTGTCTCAAAGAGATCATTGTGATGTGTGCCTGTTCCGTGAGCATTGATGTATTTTACATCTGCCGGTGTGACACCTGCATCGCTCATGGCATTGGTCATGGCTCTTGCTGCGCCTGCGCCATCCTCCTGCGGAGATGTGATATGGTATGCATCCGATGAGCAGCCGTATCCGACTACCTCTGCATAAATCTTTGCACCTCTTGCCTTTGCATGCTCAAGCTCTTCAAGGATAACTACTCCTGCGCCCTCACCCATTACAAAACCGCTTCTGTTCTTGTCAAACGGAAGTGAACACTTTGTCGGATCATCTACTGTAGAAAGCGCTGTAAGTGCTGTAAATCCTGCGATTCCGATAGGACATACACTGCCCTCTGTACCACCGGCTACCATCACGTCAGCCTCACCGTACTGGATGCTTCTGTATGCCTCACCGATTGTGTTTGTTCCTGTAGCGCAGGCTGTTACATCATTGATACTCTTTCCCTTGAGACCGAACTGGATAGAAACATTTCCTGCTGCCATGTTACAGATCATAAGTGGAACAAGCAGAGGATTGACTCTGTTTGGTCCCTTTTCATAAAGCTTTTGTGTCTCGCGCTCCATAGCCTGAAGACTTCCGACACCTGAACCGATGGCACATCCAACCATGTATGGATCTTCCTTTTCGATATCAAGTCCGCTGTCATCAATTGCCTGCTTTGCAGCAGCTACAGCGTACTGTGAGAATGGCTCCATTCTCTTTGCAGCCTTTCTGTCCATAAAATCCTGTGGATTAAAATCCTTAAGCTCTGCTGCAATGTGACATTTATAATCTGTTGTGTCAAATTTTGTGATGTGGTCAAATCCGATTTTTCCGGCCTTTACCGATGCCCAGAAATCGTCCACATTATTTCCGATTGGTGTTACTGCTCCAAGTCCTGTTACAACTACTCTTCTACTCATATTGCCATTCCTCCGTCAACAGACAGCACCTGGCCTGTGATGTAGCCTGCTGCATCTGATGCTAAAAATAATACTGCGTTTGCGATATCCTTTGTGTTTCCCGGTCTGCCAAGCGGAATCTGTGATAAAAGATTCTCCTTTGCCGCATCGGCAAGCACATCTGTCATCTCTGTCTCTACAAAGCCCGGTGCCACTGCGTTTGCTGTGATTCCCCGGCTGGCAAGCTCTCTGGCTACAGCCTTTGTGAGTCCAATAACTCCTGCCTTGCTTGCGCTGTAGTTGGCCTGTCCTGCATTTCCGAGTATTCCGGAAACTGATGAAATATTGATAATTCTTCCTGATTTCTGCTTCAAGAAATAGCGTGACATGTGACGGATTGTGTTGAACGCACCCTTAAGGTTTGTGTCAAGCACTGCGTCATAGTCTGCCTCGCTCATCTTCATGATGAGACCGTCTCTTGTGATTCCTGCGTTGTTTACGAGGATATCTATGTGCTTGTACTCCTTGATGAGCGCTGTTATCATATTCTGGCACTCGTCAAAATCAGATACATTGCACTGATAAGAAACTGCATCACCGCCTGCTGCCTTTATCTCTGCAACAACGGCATCTGCCTTTTCCTTTGAACCATTATAATTTACTATTACAAAGGCATGTGCTGCGGCAAGTGTAAGAGCTATCTGTCTTCCAATTCCGCGGCTTGCGCCTGTAACCAGGGCATTTTTACCTGTTAACATACTTTTCAAAATCCTCCAGTTTGTCTATGTTTACGACTTTTACGTCTCTATTTATCTTTCTCATAAATCCGCTGAGTGATCGTCCCGGTCCGATTTCCACGAACTCATCTGCACCGTCTGCGATAAAGCGCTCGATGGTCTGCTGCCAGCGTACTGACGATGAAACCTGCTTTGTCAGATAATCCTTGACATCTGCCGGTGACTTCACATAGTCTGCTGTGACATTTGTGATATATGGCACCTTGATATCGTGGATTTCTACACTCTCAAGTGCATCTGCGAGCTTTTCGCCTGCACCCTTAAGCATTGCTGAGTGGAAAGGTCCGCTGACCTTGAGCGGTACGCATCTCTTGGCGCCTGCCTCGCTGCATGCTGCTGCGGCGGCATCTACTGCTGCCTTTTCTCCTGTGATAACAATCTGTCCCGGGCAGTTATAGTTGGCTACCGATACCACTGAATTTGTCTCATCTGCTGTCTTTTTGCAGATATCCTCAATGATCTGCGGATCAAGTCCTAAAACCGCTGTCATGGCTCCACCTGTAGGAACTGCCTCCTGCATGTAGATTCCTCTTTTTCTGACAACTGCGAATGCATCTGCCATAGTCATGGCTCCTGATGCGATGAGAGCACCATATTCCCCAAGGCTTAAGCCTGCTGTGACATCAGGTGTGATACCTTTGTCAATGATTGCCTGATATATAGCTGCCTCAACTGCAAGCATACATATCTGTGTGTACTCTGTAATATTCAGCTTGTCATTTTCCTCAAAGCATAATGCCGGAATATCCAAGCCTGTCTGTTCACTGGCAAGGTCGATTACTGCCTTTGCATTTGGCATTGTATCGTAAAACTCCTTACCCATTCCTATATACTGTGAGCCCTGTCCGGGAAACATAAATACTCTCTTACCCATTTTCGGTTTCTCCTTATTTCTGACAGGATACCGTAAGCCACTCTTTTCAGGCGCCCCGGTATCCTTAAATTTACATGTAAAAGTGAATACTGTCTATTTGTTCAGTCCCACTACATCCTCAATGATTTCTTTGCAGGTTTCCTCTTTCTTTACGAGGCCTGCGCTCTGACCTGCCATGACGCTGCCATATACGGTATCTCCGTCTACAACGGCTTTTCTGAGTGCGCCAAGTGTCATTTTTTCGAGCTCTTCAAATGGAGCTCCTTCCTTTTCCAGCTTGAGATATTGTCTGGTCATCTTGTTTCTGAGTACTCTGATCGGATGACCTGTGCTCATTCCTGTAACCTCAGAATCTATATCCTTGGCCTTAATGACCTTCTGCTTATAGTTTTCATGTACTATCGATTCTTTTGCGGTGACAAAGCGTGTACCCATCTGGACTGCCTCCGCACCGAGTGCAAATGCTGCATTGAAGCCTCTGTTGTCTGCAATTCCGCCTGCTGCGATAACAGGGATGCTCACTGCATCAACAACCTGTGGCACAAGTGTCATGGTAGTCTGTGCTCCGATATGTCCGCCTGACTCCATTCCCTCGGCGATTACCGCACTTGCCCCGCCTCTCTCCATGAGCTTTGCGAGTGCTACGCTTGCAACTACAGGGATTACGATGACGCCTGCTTCTTTCCACATATCCATGTACTTTGCAGGGTTTCCTGCGCCGGTGGTGACTACCTTTACCTTTTCCTCGGCGATGATTTTTGCTATCTCATCGGCCTCCGGATTCATAAGCATGAGGTTGACTCCGAACGGCTTATCTGTCTCCTTCTTTGCAGCGACTATCTGCTCCTTTACCCATGAAGCCGGGGCTCCGCCTGCTCCGATGATGCCAAGTCCGCCTGCATTGGACACAGCGCTGGCAAGCTCATGGGTTGCTACCCATGCCATGCCACCCTGAATTACCGGATATTTGATTCCAAGAAGCTTTGTTATTCTTGTCTCCATGTCTTTTAAGCCTCTACACCTTTGTTCTTAAGATACTCAATGATGTCGTTTACTGTTGCGATTTTCTCTAAATCCTCTGAAGGGATTTCTACTCCGTACTCCTCCTCGAGTGCCATTACAAGCTCGAAAAGATCTAATGAATCTGCCTCAAGATCCTCCTTGAAGTTTGACTCTAATTTGATATCATCCTCGTCGATTCCTAACTGATCTGCTACGATTTCCTTGATTTTCTCCAACATATTTCTGTTCTCCTTTTTCTGTGTTTATTTTCAGTTTTGTGTGCTGGTATATTTGCACTAGTTTGCATGTCAAATATTTTCATCATCAAATCATTTGACAGTGAAAGTATATCACATTTAAAATAGTTGTCAAGTCAAAGTATTTTTATTTTTCATTTTTTATATGATACGGGACAATGATATACAATAAAAAAAGCAGAACAAGTATTTCTACCTATTCTGCTCATTTTTACATAATTTAATTGTTTAGATATAGATTATCTACCGGCTGTTCGCCATCTGCTTCACATAGTCGAGTGCCTTCTTAACCGGTGGGATTGATATCACTATGATTGTGATAATTCCCTCTGCAGCAAGGTATGAACCATTGTAGGTCACTGAATATATGAGCGCATCTATCGTCTTGTTTCCTATCGTGACAGGTGCGTATGCTGCAAAGAACACAACTCCCGACAGCACTGCAAAGAAAAATCTACTGGGCTGCTCCGCCTCCGGTGTTACCACCGGTAGCTCCACCTGTATTACCACCGGTGTTATCTCCGGTATTTCCACCTGTTGTACCACCTGTGTTGCCACCGTTGTTTTCTCCAAGTCAGCTACCGCCGGAGTAATTGTCTCATAAACCGTAATCTTCGGTTTTGACTTCTGGTAAAGGAACACAAACGTGAAGATGAAAATGGCAGCTACAACTACCAATAACGCGATTTTCAGATACTTTTTCATACTATTATTATATTATTGTTTCTTTATTTTTATATTAGGAAATTAAGGAGTTATCGCTCCTCTTATCATTCATCCCTGATAGCCTCAATAGGTTTAATTGCCATGGCACGATAGGCCGGAGCCAAACCTGCAAGCACTC
>OIZQ01000870.1_pt1 | contig 13660 bp, 10 predicted proteins | sample 1588491 | NCBI WGS metagenome assembly OIZQ01 (sample SAMN03283262) | human gut metagenome | biome: human-associated habitat; material: feces | host: Homo sapiens | place: USA | collected 2013
GAGAGGAAATGTCTCTATCCTTTTGGTTCTCTTTTGGAATTTGCTCGTTTATAGTATCATATTCTCGATTCACAGTTTTGAAGCTGTGTTCCTTCACAAAAGCGCAAGCTGTGAAACTGATTGAGAATCTTGATTTCCGGACTGATATGCCTGAAATAAAGGAAAAATTTATTCATGAGTTGGATGATCATTTGTATCGCACCCATAATGGGTTTGCCTCAAACCCATTGCTTCTGACCATTATGCTGATGACATTTGAGCGTTACGCTGAAGTGCCATCAAAGATGCATATTTTCTATAAGGAAGCATTTGATACATTAGCCAAGGAGCATGATGCCGCCAAAGCATACTCACGTCCCCTAAAGACAGGTCTTCCGGTAGATCGATTTGAAATGTATTTTGCTGAGTTTTGTTCTCGATCTTACCATGATGAGAAGTTTGAATTTACTGAACGTGAATTTATCGAATACTATAACTCTTTATCTGAAAGAAGCCGGGATGGATACACAACAACAGCCGAAGACTTCTTATATGACGCACGAGCTAATTTGTGTCTTATGTTTTATGAAGGGGGCAAGTATTTCTTTTCTCACCGATCTTTTCAAGAATACTTCTGTGCATTTTACTTTTCAAAACAGAAGGACAAAACTCTGAATAGAATTGGCGATTTTTTTGAGCAGAGACGCTCACGAAATTACGGCGATCAAACCTTTAATATGCTTTATGACATGATACCTGGAAAGATTGAGGAATACATATTTCGTCCATTTCTTTCAAAATTGCTTAATGAATGTCAAAAAAAGAATGGATATTGGTCTTTCCTTGAAACCATGTATCCCACGATTTCATATGAAACGGGCGAAACAAATGAGGTTATATCAAATACACCGAGTTCATACTTGTATGAATTTATGAAGAGTTTGTTTTTCCCTGAAGAATGTGACTGTAGCGAATTGCCGCAATATGATTCTCTTATTGCCGCACGATATTTTCATATCGAACAAGATGGGGTTACGTCGATAGTGGAAGCATCCGATGTCAGTTATGAGTATATCTCGGAATGGGGCTATCCAGATGAGTCAGGACGGGTCTACGAGGCGGATATCCATGACATCTTGAGAACTCCAAAGGTTTATGATGAATTGTTAACCATGCTGAATGATGACTCGTTTGCATTGAAACGGGAATATGCGGCTGCATTTACATACCTTAAAGGGCTTGAAGAGCAGCAAACGCCACAAGGTGATGGACTATTCGATTTGTTTACATGAGGTGATTGAATGACTATTCTCGAAGAGCCAGAAAAGTGGGTTAACCTTGAAACCATTGCGGAACACACTGGTTTAAGCAAGGATACCATACGGAATTACATAAAAAAAGAAATGATTCCGTATTATCGCATTGGAAAACAGTACAAATTCAAGTTGTCTGAAATAGATGCTTGGATCACAAGCGGCGCAAGCGCAAAAATTGATAAATGAAAGGAGGTATCTAATATGGCTGCGAACAAAGAAACTGCCAACTATTCTGTGGTCTCCTATTTTAGCGGATGTGGTGGATTGGATTTGGGCTTCCGCGGTGGATTTAGATACCATGATGAAGAATACCCTCGGCAACCATTTGATATTATTGCAGCGTATGATTTTGAAAAGCATTGTGTGGAAACATATAATCAATACTTTGGTGAGGGCAGCGCGGCCGTTGCGGATTTGTCAAGAATTGATGTCAATACAGTCCCTGAAGCAGATTTGTTGATTGGTGGTTTCCCTTGTCAAGAATTCTCTTCTTGCGGACCTCTTGGCGGTTTAGAAAGTGAGCGCGGTAGATTATATCAGACGCTTATTACCTATATGAAAAAATACAATCCCAAAATGGTAATAGGTGAAAACGTCATAAACCTTGAGCGGATGGAGGATGGAAAGGTTATACAGAAGATCGTGTCAGATCTACATGATGCTGGTTACGCAGTCGAAGTATGGAAAATGTTTGCACCTGACTACGGTATTCCGCAAAGGAGAACCAGGCTTTTCTTCATCTGTATTAGAAATGATATCGAGCAAAAGTTTGGCTTCCCGGAAAAGCCCAAACCTACCCATGAAGGTAAATACCGTAGCATAGAGTGGGCTATTGGTGACTTGGAATCTGTAACAGATGAAAGTGTGCCAAATCAAAGCCAGTACTTTGGAGCGTCAAGGGCAAAAAACGGCAATGGTCAGGGAGACGAAAGCAACAAGAAGGATCAGCCTGCTTACACCATTCGAGCCAATCCCAAATCACGTGTTCAATTCCATTATGCTCTTGATCGAAGATTAACTGTACGCGAATGCGCACGCATTCAAACGTTCCCAGATGACTTTGTGTTTGCGCACTCAAAAACTACCAGTATTTCTGAGATTGGAAATGCTGTCCCGCCAATGTTGGCATACGTGGTGTCATCAGCGGTAAGGGATTATCTACATAGAGTCAAGGAGGCTGATTGATTTGACCATGATGAATACAATCGATATTACGCCTACTCCTCGAATTCTAAGGACGCTTGGTGAGATACCGTTTCAAACGTGGCAATGCTTAGCGGAGCTAATTGATAACGCTATTGATGCGTTTTCCTTGGACAAGGAAAACGTGCCTGACGATACCGATAAGAGGATTACGATAAATTGGTCTGCGGATACGATGGCGGCAGCTGACCGAACGATTGAAATATCAGACAACGCCTGTGGTATGTCTATATCGCAATTGCAAAACGCTGTTCGAGCTGGCTATTCGAGCAACAACCCGGTGAGTAACTTGGGTCTATTCGGAGTGGGATTTAATATTGCAACGGCCCGCCTCGGAGAAACCACAACTATCATGACGACTCGGCGTGGTGATGCTGACTGGATTTGTGTCAAAATAGATTTTGAAAGGCTCAATGAGAATAAAAACTTTCTTGCTCCGGTAGCTCGAAAGGCAAAGAACAGTCCTGATGAGTCTGGAACAAAAATTGTAATATCCAGATTGAAGACAGGCATTCTGGCAGAACTGCCCAGCAAGGAGAATGAAATTAGGCAGAGACTTGAATCTGTATATGCGCCTCTGCTGGCAACAGAAGGAATCAGTATTTATGTACGTGGAAAAATGCTGAAACCGCGTAACCACTGCGTATGGTCAGAATCTCGTTATGTTCGCTATAACGATCAGAATATTGCTGCACGTATTCCGATTGATCGAAACCTTGGATCGGCTTTGTTTGATGCACGACGGAATTGCTACTTAACACCAATCGAGGCCGAAGAATACTATTCTATGCAACAAGAAGGAAATCCCTTGCCTGACCATATCATTGAACGCAGTAAGCGTCTTACCGGTTGGTTGGGTATTCAAAGGTATGCTGATCCTAACGACTTTGGTATTGATTTTATCCGAAATGGTCGAAAAATACTGGTGTCCGATAAATCTTTGTTTCAGTATGAGAATCCCCTGACCGGACAGAAGGAACTCCAGTATCCTCTTGAATTAGGTACCTCTATTGGTGGTCGAATTGTTGGTGAGCTTCATGTTGACTATTTGCTCCCAACATATCAAAAGAACGATTTTGATAGAACGGATAATTCTTGGAAGCAGACTATTGATGCTATCTGTGGAGTGGGTCCGTTCCTGCCAAAGTCCAGAAAGAACCTTGGTTTTACTGAGCCGAATGTGTCTCCTCTTTGCGTATTAGTGAATGCGTTTAGGCGTGTAGACAAGGGCACAAAGTGTCTCTTTGCGCCGAACGATACAGCAAAGAGATATGCAAGCGAGTTCAGGAAAGGCACCAGGGATTATCTGGACGACACATTGTGGTGGAAAGCGGCTCAAGAAGAAGACCAACGGCAGAGCAGCGGCGGATCGCATATAACGACTGATGTGAATTCTGGTGATGCTCCGTCTGATGACATTTCGTCTTATCTGGGTGGTAGCTTAGGCGGTAGCAATATCGCCCCCGTAGGAACAGCTACAACGAGTGGTGGTCATTCGTCGACGACTACGCACATTCCTACGCCTGTTCAACCCACGCCCCCGGTTTCTTTAGATTCTAAACTGGACGAGCTTATTCAGAGGTCGAATGTCGTCACCCAAATGACGGGGAAAAACTACAAATATGGAAATACGGGATCACTAAACGTACGTGTTTATGAACTGTCCCAGGGGGAGATTCGTCAGCAAGGTGAACGCAAGCCATGCTTCTTCTCGTCCGATGGAATAGATTGTGATTTTGTTTATGACCCGACGCACCCGTTGCTCGCACAGTATCCTATTGCTCCTCAAATGTTGTTGCTTGTCTATCTGTCAGAAAAACTAAAGGCGAGGGATAACGTAAAGGACATTATTTCTGTCTATTCTGAGTTGATGATGACAACCATGCAGGATTCAAAGGTTGATCGTCAATCACTCCAAGATAGAGCAAGTAGTGTATTTGAATTGCTGCGCGAGAAATTGGCAAATGCGCTGAGTGTAATTCCCGAAAAAGTGATTGAGTGTATCCATGAATCCGCAGGCGAGGTTGAGGAAACCGTAACAAATTTGATTCAGACGAATCCGACATTGTTACAGGCATTCCAGAATAAAGAGGATGCTGGTTTCGATGCGATAGAGTATGTGCCTCCTAAAACTCTCTACCGCCTTGTGGATCGTTTCCCAGAGTATGTTATGGATGGAAAAGTATTCACTGCTCTATATCTGACTATTTCGCTTAGCGATGAGAACGCAACAGCACGTGCGCGTGAGGAATCGAAGGATCGAATTCTGTCGTTTATTAAGGATGCATTGAGAATGGTTGTTGGATACAGCCAACGTATCCCTAAAAACGAACTACAGAGAGCATCCTTGAGCGTGGACTTCTTACTTAAGGAGATGAACGGATGAATTTCTATACTGAGGATATCGCCAAGGGTTATAACTGGAAAGGGCTCGAAAGAGCTCTTGCAAGGCTAATGATGCATCTTGGCTGGAAAGACACAAATGTCATCGGCGGTGCCGGAGATATGGGAGGCGATATTCTCGGTACCAGGGCTGACGAGACTGGAGTTAGGGCGTGGGTTGTTCAGTCAAAAGCTGTATCTGGAGATCGCTATATTGGACCGCAGGCAATCAAAGAGGCTATTGATGCTCTAACATTTTATCAAGCGAATATTGCCGCTGTAGCAACGAATGGTGAGTTTACGAAAACAGCAAGACAACGGCAGGCTCAGTTGGAAAACAACGGGTATACGCTCAAGCTATGGAATGGAGCTTTTTTGCAAACCTTGATAAACCAAATGCCTGATGATTCTGCTGCTTTCAGAAGACTACGTCCGTACCAGCAAGGTATCGTGGACAAAGTGCTGGAATCATACGCTGCGGGTGAAAAGAGAGCCTTCTATATCGTTGCCACAGGCCTTGGCAAAACAGTAATTGCAGCAACCATTGCACGTCACTTGTGGGCGCAAGGCTGCAGAAGGATTCTGGTGCTTTGTCACGCTACAGATTTGGCACTTCAATTGGAGCAGGGCTTTTGGCCTCAGATTACCAAAGAAGTACCAACCTCTGTATTCTTTGATGGCTTGCCACCACGCAACACAGAGGGAATATGCTTTGGATTGTACCAAAGCCTATATGGATACCTGCCTGGCATTGATCCGGAACAATTCGATGTAGTCATCGTTGATGAAGCGCACCATGCATTAGCCCATGGATTTAGATCGTGTTTAGAGCATCTTAAGCCGAAATTCTTAGTGGGTATGACGGCAACACCCTGGCGTGGAGATGGTCAAAGTCTATCATCAATATTTGGTGATCCCTTGGAAAAGGTGTCGTTGGTGGATGGTATGGCAATGGGATACCTTTCAAAGGTTGATTACAGAATCTTGTGTGATAATGTAGACTGGGATAATATGCAATCACTCAGCCAGAAAAAGTTCTCTATTCGTGATTTGAACAAAAGGTTGTTCCTACCACAGCGAGATGAGGCAGTGATATCGGAAATCCAAAAAGTCATCAAAACAGTCGCCAATCCTCGTATCGCCGTTTTTTCACCGTCAGTTGAGCATAGTAACCGCTTTGCAAATATGCTATCAGCCGCTGGCATACCTTGTGCTGCGCTTTCTCAAGTAGATAAAGCAGAACGTAGGCGTCGACTTCTCGCGTTCTCGTCTGGTGCATATCAGGCAGTCAGCGCCGTTGATGTTATGAATGAAGGAATTGATATTCCTGACGTCAACATCCTTGTGTTCTTACGAGCTACACATTCGAGGCGTATTTTTGTCCAACAGCTGGGCCGTGGGCTACGTTTGTCAGAAGGAAAAGAAAAAGTCATCGTACTTGATTTCGTATCTGATATACGACGGATGGCTGAAATGATAGAAATGAATCGTGAGGGTAAAGCGAAAGGCGCAGAAAAAGAAGTGCTTTACCTGCAAGAAGGTTTTGTATCATTTTCGGATGCGAAAATGGAGAAGTTTGTTAATGTCTGGTTGGAGGATGTTGCTGATTTGGGTGACACTGATGATGAGACGCGACTCACATTTCCGGAGGGGTTCTAATGGCAAAAAAACTACCATCTGAAAAAGCGAAAAGAATCAAGCAGCTGATTTTTCAGCGAGCCGATGAGTTTGGATATGCGACAAGTGGACGGATTGAAAACGGGCGGTTTTTAGATGAATTGGTGAACGATCCGGACATTGGCGGTGTGTTAAAAGAGTATATGGAAAAGGAGCGTATCCGCACCTATATCAAGGATGGAGTTCTTAATGCATATACAAAGAAACTCACCAAAGCGGCATTGGCAATGAATTTGCCGGCTGCGATAGTTAAATCGGTATATGCTGTTGAGGCGGTTGAAATTCAGACCTATGAGCAAGTCACTGTTCTCCGGGCTCCTGAAACGGGCGCTATATATGTGATAAGCAAGGGCAGAGTTCTCAAGTGGGAAACTGCGCTAAAAAAGGCATTGGAGCTGATTGCTCGTGAACCTAATTTAGTTTCTGAAGATTCCGCCCCGGATATTTGTCTACATCTTGCTATGCTGAATTCCTCGCTGACTGATTCGGAAAAGGATTTCATCAGAACATCCCTCTCTATCATAGGGGTTAAAGCGGTCTTTTGCGGAGAATGAAGGAAGAAGGCGATAGTGTGCCACGAAACGCAGAAACAACGCACAAAATTATGTCCGCGATAAAATCGAAGGACACAGAGCCGGAACTTTTAGTGAGAAAAGCTTTATGGAAGGACGGATATAGGTATAGAATTAATGTTCGTAAACTTCCAGGGAAACCGGATATCGTGTTAACTAAGGCTAAAATTGCGGTTTTTTGTGATGGCGATTTCTGGCATGGCCATAATTGGGCTGTGCGCGGATTGCCTTCTCTGGAAGAGGAACTAAAGAAGTACAGTGAATTCTGGAAAAGCAAAATCCTGGGGAATATCGCACGTGATGAACGAAATACTCTGCAACTAAAAGAAATGGGATGGACTGTAATACGACTTTGGGAAAGCGATATCAGGAAGGATACTGATGCTTGTGTGGCACTAATCGAACAGGCTTATCATGACTCAAGTCGAACACGAAACTGACGGTTACTTCAATCCTTTGGGGGGCAGAGTGAGATGCATGTTGAATTCCAGGTTCAGAAATTGCTCGGTTCGATAGATATTAATGACAATCTTCGAGAGTTGTATGAGCGCACCATCGAAGCTGTTGTTTTGAGCCATCAGGATATTTTGAACATAGACAAGCTCGAAGGAATCATTATTCCGGATGATTTTATCGCAGGTGTAATGGAGTTCCAGAAAAACGTACTAAACGAAGACCATCCTTCTGTCACAGATAATGAGTATGGGCGTGCATATGGAAAAATGATGTATGACCCAGATGGCGACAAATATTACGTTTTCCTGGATTCTCAGTTTGCAACATTTCTGATGGGAGACGCTTTCTTTAACAGCTGTTTTCCCGAGGGGCATCCGGGAAGAGCTACTTCTCTCATGCTACGACAACAAGCTCTGAATCTTCTGTTTCATGAGATATCCCATACTGAGTTTGATCAGCGAGTACAGCGACCAGCAATAACGAAAAGCCTTGAAGGTGGGTTAACAAAGCAAGCTTATATTCTGTTAGATGAATACTACGCTTGTCGAAAAGCAGCTACAATCGCTAATGTATCTATTCATGGAGATGAGGTCGGTTTTGTTAACGATCTCGAAGAAAGAATCGATAGTGAACGTTGGCGGTATAAGCGTAGAGAAATAGATCTAAATATTTTTATTGGCATGTTTCATTCACACACGGAAATGTTGCTTATTCGATTGGCCTCTGTATTAGGCGCAAACGATGCTGTCGGGGATAAGAATCTGCCGTTTCCGGGAACTAAACTGTTCTCTGTGGGAGTAGTGCTCAATTATGTGTTTTCAAAACTCTTTGAGGCTATTGAAGCGGGAGAAACTATAGACATGCCCGTGGAGGTCAAACAAGCCATTCATTTCTACTTCCATCAGTTAGGGGTAGATATAGAGGATCGATTGAAGGGGCTATACTATAGCATTCCTGATTGAGCGTCTGAGAACAATAGCAAAGTAAAACTGTAATCAGGGCTACCGTTTTATCATGCACCCAATAGCCGGTCAAAATAAAACGGCAGGGGGATTGGGTGCAGAAAATAAAACGGTAGAAGGCTGTTGCCGTTTTATCTTGCACCCAGTCCGCAGCCGGAAAAACCTGAAAAGCTGAAAAACGCAAAGAAAAACGCATCCTGCACCCAACAACGATAGAGGGGCAAGATGTGTTTGCACCCAGCCGTGTTCAGAAAGCCTTATGGGACAAGGCTTTTCAACGCATGAAAAAACGCTAACCTTGGTATCAAGATTAGCGTTTTATTATGGCAGGGGCAGAAGGACTCGAACCCTCAACAAAGGTTTTGGAGACCCACGTGTTACCATTACACCATGCCCCTATGCGGTTCGTCCGGGATTGCCGGAACGAGATTTAGTTTAGCACTTTTTCGGGCGTTTGTCAAGCGGTTTTGCGAAAATTGTTCCGAATTGGCAGAAAATCGCCCGGTGCTTTACAAAACCCGCGGCGCATGGTATGATGAGGGCAGGAAAGTCGGCGGGAGGGACGCGCGTGCAGTGGGCGGAACGGGTTCGGGCGTATGTGCGGATGCATGGCGCGGGGTACACGCTGCACCGCGCGGGTGAAATGCTGGCGGCACGGGTGCTGCTGCGGGACGAATGGCGATTCCGGCGGGAGCGCACGTCTAAGCGCGAACTGGCGACCCAGCGCGCGCACCCCTTCCCGGATGTGCGCATCAGCGTCGTCGTCCCCGTGTTCAACACGCGCCCGAAATTCCTACGCGCGCTGGCGGATTCGCTGCTTGCCCAGACGCACGGCGCGTGGGAAGCCTGCCTGTACGATGGCGGCAGCACGTCCGCCGAGACGCGAAAGGCGCTGGAGGCAATTGCCGCGCGGGACAGCCGATTCCGCGTCGCGTTTGGGGCGGAAAACGCGGGCATATCCGGCAACACGAACCGCGCGATTAAAATGGCGACGGGGGAGTATATCGCCCTGTGCGACCACGACGATGTGCTTGCGCCGGATGCGCTCTGGCGGATTGCGGAAGCCATCGACGCGCACCACCCCGACGTGCTCTACACCGATGAGGATAAGCTGACCGCCCACGGCGCGATTCATGTTGATGCGCACCGCAAGCCGGATTTCTGCCCGGACAACCTGCGCTCCGGCAACTATATCTGCCATTTGTCGGTGATTCGGCGGACGCTGCTGGATGCCATCGGCGGATTACGACCGGCATTCGACGGGTCGCAGGATCACGATTTGCTGCTCCGCGCGTGCGAGCGGGCGGACGGCGTCATCCACATTCCACGCGTGCTGTACCACTGGCGGACGCTGCAGGGGTCGATGAGCCACACGAAATTGGCGGTTTGCCTGGACGCGGCGGCGCGGGCGGTGGAAGAGAGTATGCGACGCAACGGGTTTCCGGGAACGTGCCGGGTGGAGGACGGCGTGCTGCGGCTGCGGTATGACGTGGGGGATTTTACCGTCGCGGCACTGCGGCTTGCGCGGGATGCGTCCGCTGCGGATGTGAACCGTTTGGCGGCGGATTCGTCGGCAGACATGCTGCTGTTCCTGTGGGGAGACACGGCGGCACCTGATGCGGACGGTCTGCGGGAGATGATGATGTACGCCCAGCGCCCGGATGTGTGCGCGGTGACGCCGCTGGTGGCGGATGCGCGCAATCGGGTGCTTCATGCCGGATACGACATTCTGCCGGACGGCATAGTGCAGTCGCGAAATCGCGGCTTGCCGGTGTCGGCGGGTGGATGGCACGGCATGAACCGAACCAGCTACAATGTCACGGCGGTTTCGCCGATGTGCTTTTTGGTGCGGCGGGATGCGTTTGTGCCGCTGGCGGAAGGGGATTCGTTGGCAGTTGACTTGGCGCAGTGGTGCATGGCACGGATGCAGGAGGGGATGCGGCATGTGTATACGCCGCACTGCGTGGTGAAGGCGGATGCGGAAAGCGCATTCGAGGGCTTCCGGGTGAAAGTTCCTGCGGGGTGGCACGACCCGTGTGCGACGGGAAGCAAGCGCGCTTGATGGCGCTTTTGGTTTCTTCTACATACTTGAATTTTATTGTTGCAGGGGTTTCGCCTCTGCGGAGGCGACAAGGGGACAATGGAAACAGACGAAGTCTGCGGTCGCCCCCCCTTGACCCCTTCGCAGCGCACACCTCCATACTTGAATTTTATTGTTAGTTTTTTAGTTTGTATACCTTTAACTTATCTCGAAATCATTGGAGGTAATGATGAAAATCACAATGATAACGCTCGGCTCGACGGGCGACGTGCGACCGTACATGCTGCTGGGACGGGAGCTTCACGAGCGGGGGCATGAGGTGACGATTGCGGCGTTTGCGCCGTTTCAGGGCATGATTGAGGAAGCGGGAATGTCCTTCTATCCCATTTCCGGCGACGTGGTGGATATGATGGGGCGGCTGCTCCAGCCGGACGCGGTGGGCGTGCGGTACTTGAAGGAGTTTGAGAAGGGTATCCGCGATATTGCGCCGATGCTGCTGGATGATTTGCTGCACTGCGCGGAGGGCGCGGAAGCCATCGTCTGCACGTTCTTCGGGACGATGTTCTATTCGATTGCGGAAAAGTACGATATTCCGTGCATCCAGACGCAGTATTTCCCGATGGATCCGTGCAAGGATATGCCAATTTCATCCGCGCCGTTCCGCAAGCTCGGCAAGTGGTGGAATGTGCTGAGCTATCGCATCGGGTATCTGCTGATTTCGGCGCTGGAGCACCGCTACCTCTCGGATTGGCGTAAGGAGAACGACATGGCAAAGCGCCGCGTCCGCTTGAGACCGGATTATGACGTGAAGGGCAAGCAAGTACCCGTGATTTACGCCATGAGCCCGACGCTTGTGCCGCGCCCGGAGGATTGGGCGGACAACATCCACATGTCCGGTTTCTGGTGGGATGAGCGCCCGGTGGACTACACGCCTGACCCGGCGCTGGCGGAGTTCCTGCGCGCGGGCGACGAGCCGGTGTACATCGGCTTTGGGTCGATGGTGTCGGGCGACATGGGTGAACTGGCGGAAATCATCCGGCAGGCGGTGAAATTGTCCGGCGTGCGGGCGGTGGTGGCACTGGGCTGGGGTCAGCAGGAAGCAAAGACAAAAGATGCGAACATCTTCTATGTGAAAAGTGTGCCGCATGACTGGCTGTTCCCGCATATGGCAGGGGCGGTGCATCACGGCGGCGCGGGGACGACCGCAACCAGCCTGCGCCATGCGCTGCCGACGCTCGTTGTGCCGTTCGGCGGCGATCAGCCGTTCTGGGCGGAGCGGGTGTACGCTGCCGGGTGCGGGCCGAAAGCGATTCCGCGCGATAAGCTGACGGCAGAGAATCTGGCGGAGGGGCTGCGCGCACTCATCAGCAACCCGGAATACACGCGCAACGCGGCGTGCATCGGGGAGGCACTGCGCAATGAACACGGCTGCGCCAATGCTGCCGACTTGATTGAAAAGGCGGTTTGGGACTGGGAAAACGGGAATCCTGCGCAAGATGGGATGAATATTTGAAAAAACCGCCATTTGCCCCTTGACAAAACCTTGACTTTCGACTACACTGTTTCTTGCGTGCTTGCGAGAAGCACAACAAAATCAAAATTATGCAGAAAGGAGGCCCTCGCAATGACCATGATGATTTTAACCCTTGTATCCCGTGCCAATGGACTGACTGCGACGGCTCTTTCTGCCCATACGCGCCCGTAATAGGAAAATTCCACGCTCTTTTCCTGTTACCATGCGTTTTGTGTGCAGCACCAGCCGTTTGCATTCAGACGGATGGTGCTTTTTTCGTACCCTTTTCGAAAAAAGCATACAATGGGCAGTTATGAGTCATCAACCACTTTGTCTCTCTTGAAAGGAGTGATTTCCTACGCAGCGCACCACAACGAAACCAAAGAAGAAACAGACCCCGTTCGGCGCAATGCTCTCCCTCATCGGGCAGAACTGGACGCATTTCCTCTGGGCACTCATTGCGACCATCATGATGGTCATCATCGGCTTTTTAACGCCGCTGCTGCTCTCCGAAATCGTGGACAGCATACTGGGCAGCGAGCCGTTCACAATGCCGGATTTCCTTATGAACCCGATTAACGCCCTCGGCGGACGCGATTTCCTCCGTCAAAATCTGTGGATTCCCGCGCTGGCGCTCATCCTGATGAATGTCGTCAACGGCGTGTTCACGTTCATAAAAGGTCGTTCTTCCGCGATTGCGAGTGAAAATATCGCCCGCAAACTGCGCAATGACCTCTATCGCCACTTGCAGCACTTGCCGTTTGCGTACCACGTTAAAGCGCAGGCGGGCGAGCTGATTCAGCGCTGCACATCTGACGTGGATACGATTCGCCGCTTTCTGGCGGTTCAGGTGATGGAAGTCGTCAACACGGTGCTGATGGTCGTTATCGCCATGAGCATCCTGCTGCCGCGCTCCGTGCCGATTACGCTCTACAGCCTGATTCTTGTGCCGCCTTTGTTCTGCTTCGCGACGTGGTTCTTCAAAATGGTGCATAAGTCCTTCGAAGTGGCGGACGAAGCGGACGGTGTGCTGAACGCCGTTTTGCAGGAGAACCTTTCCGGCGTCCGCGTCGTGCGCGCCTTCGGACAGCAGGAGCGCGAGGTGGAGAAGTTCGACCGCGTGAACAACGATTTGCGCAAAAAGAACCTCCGTCTGAATGAACTGCTCGCCATCTACTGGGGCGGCGGCGATGCCATCAGCATGACGCAGACGCTGCTGACGCTGGTGGTCTGCATCATCTACGCCTGTAACGGCTGGATTACCGTCGGTACGCTGATTGTTTTCACCTCCACGCTGGGGATGCTGCTCTTCCCGATTCGTCAGCTGGGCCGTACCCTGTCCGACGCGGGCAAGGCGATGGTGTCCATGAAGCGCGTGCAGGCGATTCTGCACGAGGAAGCTGAGCCGGATGAGCCGAACGCCCTGAAGCCCGACCTGCACGGCGACATTGTGTTTGACCATGTGTCCTTCGCTTATCCGGATGACAACGTGCCGGTGCTGCGCGACGTGTCCTTCACCTTTGTAGTTGAACAACCAGACAGGTTTATCCAAACGCCGG
>OIZQ01000873.1_pt1 | contig 13602 bp, 10 predicted proteins | sample 1588491 | NCBI WGS metagenome assembly OIZQ01 (sample SAMN03283262) | human gut metagenome | biome: human-associated habitat; material: feces | host: Homo sapiens | place: USA | collected 2013
CCTCGCCGCAGTCGAACAGCAGGCTGTGCCCGCCGCATTCAGCCACCGCCGCCGTCAGGGCGCGGTCGGGCAGTGGCATGGTGGCCGCTGTGCCCAGCAGAGTAATGGTCAGCATAAAAAGTCCTCCGTATCGTTCCCCTTTAGTGTACCACACTTCGCCCCGGTGCACAATCGGCGCAGCGGGTGCATAGGCTGGGGCAGATGATGTTCCGGAAAGGAGGATGCGCCATGCAGCGCAAGCAAGGTTCCCGCAGGTCTTCCCACGCTCCCCGTCTGATGCTGCTGTTGCTCTTCGCCCTGGTGCTGGCCGTGGCGGTCGGGCTGTTCAGCTGCGCGTTCCAGCCCATGATGGCCGCCCGCGGGACGATGCTGTTCCTGCCTGGGGTGTAAAAAATTTTTCGTGAAATTTCAGATCTTCTCTTGACTCCGGCAACGAGATCTGACCGCATGAAAATAAGCCGCACCTGCGAAGGCGCGGCTTATTTTTATGCTCAGGAAAGCCGATTCAGCCGGACGGCCACATACGGGTCCGGGAGCTTGAGCTCGTCGGCCAGGTCCTCTTCGGTGTCGTATTTGTCCCCGGCCAGGCCGACGACCACACTGCACACCGCGTATCGGCCGCTGGGCGAAAGGGCGGTGATCTTTGCCTCGCCGTCGGCCACAGCCGTCACGACGCCGTTGGCGTCCACCGTGGCAACGCCCGGATTGCTGGTGACCCAGGTGATGGGCACACTGCCGCCGCTCTCCACGGCCACCGTGGCGCACAGGGCCTCCTGACTGCCCACCGTCTTGAGCAGCAGGTCTGCCTTGTTCAGTGTGACCTTTCCGACCTCGGATGTGACCGTGACGGCGCACCGCAGCGCCTGCCCGTTGGAAGCAAACGCCGTGATGGTGGCGCTGCCCGGCTTCTGGGCTGTCACGACGCCTTTGTCATCGACCGAGGCGATGTTGGGGTCGCTGCTGCGCCACTGGTACACATAAATAAAGGAATGGTCGCTGTTGGTCAGTGTGAGCTGCTTTGCGGGGTGCAGGGCATCATACTGCTGCACCAGTTCCAGACTGGTCTCGCTGAGGGTGGGTTTCTGCGCCTCGGCCTCCTCCCCCTTGCGGGTGACGGTAACTTCGCAGGCGGCGCGGTCGCCGTGGTCCGAGATGGCGGTGATGGTGGCCTTGCCCACACTGCGGGCCGTCACCTTGCCGTCACCGTCCACGGTGGCCACACTGGGGTTGCTGCTCATCCAGACGATGAAGTAATAATCGCTCTGCCCGCCGGTGTAAAGGTAGGCTTTGGGGCGCGGGTCGTCCGCCGTGATCTCCAGCTCCATCTCGGTCACTTCCAGCGCGAGCTTTGCGGAACGGTTCTCCGCACGGGGCGCTGCCTGCGCCGCCAGCGGCGAGAGGGTCAGCGTTGCCCCCAGCAGCAGGGCACAGAGCGCCCGTCCCATCGGGTGAAAAGAATGTCTCATAGGGTCGAACGTCCCTCCTTTTTCGCTTCAAAGAATTGGAGTGCCGCACACAGGTACTTTTTCCGCGTCATGATCGTTCTCACTTTCGTTTCATTGTACACAGGATGCAAATTCTTTTCAAGCCGTTCGCCCTAAGAGTTCACAATTCGAGCCGCTTTTTGTGGAAACGCATAGTTTTTTGCAGCAAAAACTGTGCAAAAAATCCCATCCGGACCGTGTCTTTAAGCCGGTTCCTCCGTGTAATATTGGGCCTGTGCGTTCCACAACTCATAGTATTTTCCGGCGGGGTCGGCCAACAGGTGCTCGTGGGTGCCCTGCTGGATGACCTCACCGTGGTCGAAGACGGCGATCTCATCGCAGAACTTGCAGGAGGACAGCCGGTGGCTGATGTAGATGGCCGTTTTGTCCCCCGCGATCTCGTTGAACTTGGCGTAGATCTCCGCCTCGGCCACGGGGTCGAGCGCGGCGGTGGGTTCATCCAGGATGATGAAGGGCGCATCCTTGTACAAAGCCCGCGCGATGGCGATCTTCTGTGCCTCGCCGCCGGAGACGGTCACGCCGTTCTCGTCCAGCTCCTGATACAGCGCCGTGTCCAGCCCCTGCGGCATCGCCGCCAGCCGTTCCCCGAAGCCCGCCTTTTGCAGGCAGTCGGTCACGCGGGCGGCATCGTATCCGGTGCAGGCCGCGACATTCTGGCCCAGCGGGAGGGCCAGCAGCCGGAAATCCTGAAAGACGACCGAGAAGATGTCCATGTACTCGTCGTAGCGGTACTTCCGGATGTCGATGCCATTCAGCAGGATGACTCCCTCGGTGGGGTCGTACAGGCGGCAGAGCAGCTTGATGAAGGTCGTTTTGCCGCTGCCGTTCATCCCCACCACGGCCAGCCGCCCGCCGACCTTGAACTTCATGTTCAGGTGGCGCAGGGCGTACTGCGCGCTGCCGGGGTAGCGGAAGGAGACATCCCGGAACTCCACCGTATACTGGCGGTCGCTCCGTTTTTCGGTGGTCAGGCTGCCCTGATACATGTTGTTGGGCAGGTCGAGGTAATCAAAGATGTTTTTCATATAGACGCCGTTGATCTCCATCTCGGCCAGCATGTTCACAAGGGTGACAACGCCCTGGAACAGGCTGGCGGCCGCACCAAGGTACTGCGTCACGGCATCCAGACCGAACGCCCCGCCGCAGGCCTTGAGGCAGACGAAGAGATAGACCAGCCCCATCAGCAGCGCCGGCACCGCCGAGGAGGCCGACAGGAAGATTCCCATCGCGCCCCGGCGCAGCCTCGCGAAGTCATCCCACAGACCCACCATATAGCCGCTGACGACATTCTGGTACTGGTCGTACATCCGCAGGTCGGGGGCGTTCTTCGGCTCTTCCGGCAGGGTGAGCTGGACGTGGAACATCCGGTTGCCCAGCTTCCCGGACTCCTGCAGCAGCGGCTCATATTTGGCCGCCTGCCCCGCGAACACGGGCGACAGGCAGGCGGTGCAGACCATCACGGCCCAGAACGCCGCCAGAAACAGCGGGTGCCCCAGAAAGGCCAGCCGCCCATCCGGCACCGCCGCGGTGAACAGCCCCCAGCAAAGCACCACGCCGCCCAAGATCTGGAACAGTGCCGTGGCGATCTTTTCCACCAGCAAAATGCAGATCGTGCCGCCCGCACCCGATAGCCTGGCGTCCTGCTGGATCTGGCTGTACATGTCATAGACCCGCTGGCTGTCCTCATCCACGTAGTCGAGGGACATCTGTTTGTCCATATACGTTCGGGTCTGCCGCTGCCAGAGGTCGTCCGTTTCCGCTTCCTTCCAGTGGAGCGCCGCTGCGCGCAGAAGGGTCAGCACGGCGGTCGTGCCCAGGGTCCAGAGCACCCAGACCATCAGCCGGTGCGGGTCCCGCCCGCCGGACAGTTCGCCCACCAGCTGGGCCGACAGCCAGACCGTGGCATAAGGGCTCAGCGCCGTGAGGGCGGCACTGGCAAAGGTAGCATAGAAAAACTTCGGCGACAGCTTCCAGAAGATGTTCCACTCCCGCCAGGCGTACCGGCACCCCTGCCGGATGGTGATCGTTTTGTTCGATGCGCTCATGCTTCGTTCTCCTCCCGGTAATACTGGCTCTGCACCTCAAACAGGTCGGCGTAGCCGCCGCCCCGTTTCAGCAGCTCTTCGTGGGTGCCTTCCTCGGCCACCCGGCCGTCCTTCAGATAGAGGATGCGGTCGCAGAAGCGGGTGGAGGCCAGCCGGTGCGAGATGAACAGGCTGGTCTTGCCTGCCGTCATCTCGTTGTATTTCTGGTAGATGTCGTTCTCGGCGATGGGGTCGAGCGCGGCGGTGGGTTCATCCAGCACCAGCACAGGCGCATCCTTGTACAGCGCACGGGCCAGCATCAGCCGCTGGGTCTGCCCGCCGGACAGCTCGACGCCGTCTTCGTAGACCTCCCGGCCGATCTGCGTTTCCAACTGTTTGGGCAGGCTCTGCACCTTTTCGATCAGGCCCGCTTCGTCCAGGCAGTGCCAGACGCGGGCCTCGTCGATGCCGGTGCGGCACTGGGCCACGTTCTCGGCCACGGTGGCCGACAGGACCGAGAAATCCTGGAACACCGCCGCGAACAGCTTGTAATAATCCCGGCGGTTATACGGGCGGATGTCCTGCCCATTGAGCAGGACACGGCCCTCGGTGGGATCGAGGAAGCCGCAGAGCAGCTTGACCAGCGTGGTCTTGCCCGCACCGTTCAGGCCCACGATGGCGAGGTTCTCGCCGGGGCGGACGGTCAGGTCGAGTTTGTGGATGGTGTCCTTCTCCGCGCCGGGGTACCGGTAGCTGACCCCTTCGAGCCGCAGCTCATAGGGGGTATCCAGCCGCTTTTCCAGCGGGAGGCCGTCCTCAAAGCGGAACGGTTCCGGATATTCGAGAAATTCCCGCACGGTAGAGATGTCGAGACACTGCTTGTGCAGTTTTGCAAATTTTTCCAGAATGCCGCTGACCCACTGGGCAAAACCGGTGGCCGCGCCGAAATAGAGCAGGAATTGCGAGACCGGCAGGCCCTGTTCCAGTGTCAGCCAGATCAGGTAGGCATAGGCCGCGCCGTTGCGCACCAGCAGCAGGGCCAGGTCGATGACATTGGCCCAGAGGTAGGCCGTCTCCCGCCGGAGCAGGAAGCCGTGGTAAAGCCGCATCGTGCTCTCCCAGAGTTCCTCCACCCACTCCCGCAGGCCGAAGATGCGGATATCCTTGCCGTACTGCCGGTCGGTGGCGACCTTCTGCACGTAGGCCAGCCGCTTCACATACCCGGCTTCCTCCTCGCGGTGGCGATAGCCCCACTCGTTGATCCGCCGGGACGCCAGATAGCTGACGACCGATGTGGCGCAGACCAGCAGGCAGAGCCAGGCGTTCAGGCCGGACAACAGCAGCAGGTAGGCCCCGAAGCCGAAGAGGTTGGTCAGGATCTCGCCCCAGCTCACCCAGAATGCTTCGACGGACTCATTGTTGGTGCATCCGGCCCGGTCGGCCTTGGCGCTCAGATCCAGGAAGCGCTTGTCCAGCAGGTTCGGGTAGGAGGTGCCGGCCCGCTTGCGGGCCGAGAGGTCCAGGATATCGACCCGGACGTTCATTTTTCCAAAGAGATTCCGTTCGCTCAGATAACTTTGCAGGAAGGTCAGTGCGACCAGCAGCACGGAAAAACCGCCAATGACCGCCAGCAGACGGCCCAGCGCCATCCCCTGTTCCAGCACCCGGAGCACCGCCGGGGCAAACAGCAGCTCCGCGATAGTCCTGCCTGCCGTGACCAGCGCCAGCGAGAGGCCGACCGTGAACACCGTCCAATGTCTGCCCCGCCATGCCACGCCCAGCATATAGGCCGTGATCTGCCAGAGGTCGTATTTTGGTTTTTGCTTCGTTTTGTTCGTTCCCGTTTCCATGTGGGATTCCCCTTTCGTTCGTCTGGGCCTATCCTACCACAAAAAATCGTCCCCGGCACAGATCGGGGACGAACGGTTCATTTTGGGGGATGAATTGCAATGGTTTCCTTGGTACAACCTCTCCGTTGTACAACCTCTCAGTCTCGCTTGCGCTCGACAGCTCTCCTGGTAGGAGAGCCTCTGGCGAAACCGGAGACGTTGCGAGGACTGCCAAAGCCTCTCCTACAAGAAGAGGTGGCAATGCGAAGCATTGACGGAGAGGTTGTACGAAGTTCCATTTTTACATTTGCGGGATCAAGATTTCCGTCGTGAAGGCTCCATCCTCGCTGTTGCGGCTGAGGTAGCCGTCCAGTTTTTCGACGATGGCGTCGATGCGCACCAGACCGAAGCCGTGGCCCGCGCCCTTGGTGGTGGCGAACCGCCCGGCAAGTTTTGTCTGCTTCTGGCTGGCCGTGAAGTTGGTGAACGAGATGTAGAGCTGGGTGCCCTTCATATCCAGATACACCCGGATGAGGCGTTCGGCTTCGGGCAGGGCGGCGCTGGCATCCATGGCGTTGTCGAACAGGTTGCCGAGGATGCAGCAGAGGTCCAACTCGCTCATCTTCAGCCGGACCGGGATATGGGCGTCGATCTGCACCGGAATGTTCCGGCTCTTCGCGAGGGAGATCTTGCTGTTGAGGATGGCATCCGCCATGGCGTTGCCCGTCTTGACCGCAAGGTCCACGGTGTTCAGGTCGGTGTCCAGCTGGTCAAGGTAAGCCCGGATGCCTTCCAGATCCCCCTGCGCCGCCAGGACCTTCATGGTCTGGATGTGGCCGCGGTAATCGTGCCGCCAGCCCCGCATCTGGCGGTACATGTTGTCCACCTCTTTGTAATGCGTCTCGATGAGCTCCCGCTGGTAGGCTTCGATGCGGTGATCCAAAAGCCTTGAAAAAAGTTTCAGCATCTGTTTTCCCTTCCTCTGCCTCATGTCCTCTCGATGATGGCCCGGTTCAGCGGCTCATAGCTGCCGCGCGGCAGGGGCAGCACTGTGCCGTCCGCCAGAACGACCTCCTTTTTGGTCACGCGGCGGATCTGCTTCAGGTTCAGGATCATCCCCCGCCCCACCCGGAAGAACTGCTCGTCCAGCTCCGCCTCGAACTCGGCCAGCGTCCGCTTGAGGGTATAGTCCTGCCTGGCGTGGACGGTCACATAGTTCTGGTGCACATCCAGATACCGCACCTCATACAGCGGCAGACGGATCATCTCGCCGGAACGTTCGAGGTTCAGGCAGCGCTCGTTCCGGCGGTGCTTCTCCCACGCGCGGTCGAGCACGGCACTGAGCTTTTCGGGGCGGACCGGCTTCATCAGGTAATGGAGCGCGGCCACGTCGTAGCCCTCGGCGATGTAATCCGAGTAGCCGGTGATGAAGACGATCTGCACGGCTTCGTTCTCCTGCCGGACCGTTTTGGCCAGCGTGACACCGTCTGCGCCGGGCATTTCTACATCCAATAGTAATAAATCAAAGCTTTTATCCTCTGCGTAGCAGAATAAGAACTGTTCCGCCGAGGAAAAGGCCCGGCATTCCAGCGCGACGCCCCGCTGCTCTGCCCAGTGCGCCACGATGCCTCGCACATAGTCCGCATCCGCTGCGCTGTCGTCGCACACCGCTGCCCGATACGCCATCCTGTTCTCTCCCCTCTGTTATCTTTTTTCCGATTATGACACATTTCCGGTGGGATTGCAACAAAAAAAGAGGCTGCAACACTCCCCCAGTCACGGCGCTGCCGTGCCAGCCCCCTCAGAGAGGGGGCCTTGGCGTGGCGGTAGGCCGGAAAAGCCTCCCTCAAAGAGGGAGGTGTCATCGCGCAAGCGATGACGAAGGGAGTATCGCAGCCTCCTGGGCTAATCGTTCGTTTTCTGTTGCTTTTGTCAGTGCTGCTTCAGTGTGCAGACAGCCAGGCTGAGGGCGCTCCACGCAGCCTGATACATCAGCACGGCGGCAACGGACAGGGTGCCGATGCTGCCCGCATAGGTCAGCAGCACACCGATAGCCACCGAGAACCAGACCGACACCAGCTGCACCGTGGTGGCAGCCGTCTCAGCGTTCTGGGCCTGCTCGGCGGCGCGGAGACCACCGATGAGGCTGACGAAGCCCTCATCGTGCAGCATACAGCAGCGGGCGGCGTTCTCCGGCTGCGCCGGGGCAGCGTTCAGGGCGTCGCACTGGTCCTGTTCCAGCAGGGTGATCATGCCCTCCGGCAGATGGTAGGCGTCGGTGATGTGCTTGGCGGTCAGGCTGGGGTCTTTGCAGGTGACCAGAAGGCGGATGTTCTCCTTCTGCAGCACTTCCAGCCCGCGGGCCGCATTCCGCCCGCCTGTGGAGCGCAGCACGAACATGGCGTGGAGATTGCCCGAAACCGCCAGATACAAGATCTGCAAGGTCCCATGCTGGGAGTGCTCTTCCTCGTACTCCGTTTCGGGCACGGGGACGCCCTCCTTTTCCATATAGGCGCGGTTGCCGATCAGGACACGGTTGTTATCGCACCAGGCCGCAAAGCCGAGACCGTAGTGGGTCTCCAGATCCTTGACGGGGTAGAGGATGTCGGTGCGGTCCTCAATGATCTGGCGGAACAGGCCGCGCAGAGTCTCGCAGCTCTGGTTCAGGATGCTGGCCGCATAGAGGATGGCGCGGTCGATGCGGCCGCCCTTGAAGATGCGGATGTCCTCCAGATTCACGCTGTCCGCAGTGAAAAGCTCGTCGGCGTCCACCTGCACGGTGTCCACGCCGCCCAGTTCTTCGATCGCGGCCCAGCCGGGAATGACCGCACCGGCAGCGGCGGCGCTCTTTTGCAGCCGCAGGGTGGCCAGACCGGCCACCAGCGTGGAGGAGAGCGGAGCGCCCATGCAAAGCATGGCGGTCATGGCCGCAGCCATGCCGTTGAGTCCGCCGCCGAACAGCAGGAACGCCAGACCGCTGAGCACCGCAGTCCCCAGCAGGATGTACGACGTCTTGCGGGCGCGGCGCTCACTGGCGCGCTCACCAAAGCTCTGTTCCAGCAGGACGTCGTCCCACTGGACCGGGCGGCTGAGCAGGACCCAGGGGTCCTGCTCGTCCAGACTGCGGGCAAGCATCCGGATCAGGTCCTTGTCCCTGACCCGGAACGCCCCCTGCAGCCCGGCCGGGTCTTTGGTGGCCAGGTCGTAGCCGTTTTTCACAGCGGCCAGCTGCACCCGGCTGCCCAGCAGGGCCATGAACAGCCCCAGCGCCGCAATGCCGGACAGCAGCGTCCAGCTGGACGTCTGGTAGCTCCTGGCGTTGAGCAGGGCGATGGCAGCTTCCAGCGCCGCACCGCAGGCGGCCAGCGCGGGCATGGTGTCTGCACTGGGGCGGCGGTCTTTTTTCAGGCCGCTCAGACCGTCCCGCAGGACGGGGTAGGCCACGGCCAGCGCCGCAGCCAGCACCAGCAGGTTGGCGGCGTAGAATGCCGCCGGAGCGACGATCGGGTCCAGCGAGGCAATGGGTGCCAGCAGGCCCGCCGCCGTCAGACCGAAGTGGAGCAGCACCACAGCCAGGATGCCGCTGAGCACACAGCGCAGCGTGAGTTCTGCGCTCATCTTATGCAGCTTCTCGTCCACGGTTTCGGGGGTAGATTCTTCGGCAGGCTCTGCGGCAGCTTCCTCTGCCGGGACCGCAGGCGTCTCGGCTGCGGATGCGTCGCCGGGTGCGGCTTTTGCAGCCGCTTCCGCAGGCTGGGCAGCTTCGGCGGGCGCGGCATCCGGTGCGGAGACCGGCGCTTCCGGCTCCTCCTCAAGGCCCACCAACGGGATGCTCATGCTGTCGTCCATGCTGGGCGGCGTCTCCCGCGTGGGGGCCGCAGGCGTGGCTTCGTCGTCGCCTTCCCCAAAGAAGCGGAACGGCTGGGTCGGCTCCGGTCGGGCCTCTTCCGGCTCCGGCTTGCGGGTCCGGTCCTCGGCGAAGACCATCTTCGGCATGGCCGCGCGGGCCTTTTCCTCGGCTTCCAATGCGGCGGTCTCGACGCCCAGCACCTCCTGCGGGGCGGGCGTGTCCGCTTCGGGCCGGGCCGGTTTCGGGGCCGGGAAGAGCAGGGCCTTGAGCTCCTGCATCTCGGCATGTTCCTTCTGCTCCTGCGGGGTCAGCGGGCCGCGCACATAGTTCTTCTCATATTTCGGCTGCTGCGGCTGCGGAGCGGGCTGCTTTTCGGCAGCCGACTTCCGCTCGGCTGGGGCAGGCTGCACCGGCAGTTCCGGCTCCTCTGCCACAAAGAAATCTGCGGCCAGCTCCAGATCGGCCTTCGGCTCCGCGGCCTCGTCCTCCCCGCCCAGCCGGATCTCACCCGTCGGCGGAAGTTCCTGCGGCATGGCAGGCTCTGCCTCCTCCTTGGCGCGGCCCAGGATGCGGCCCAGAATGCTGCTCTGGGTCTTCTGCTTTGCAGGCTCCTGCTTTTCGTCGTCCCGGTGCTTCATCTCATCGGGCACCTGCGCCACACTGGTGCTGAAAAAGGTGCGGAATTTTTCTTCCTTGGCTGCGAGGTCCTCCGGGTTCGTTTTTTCAAAGCCGTTTTTACGGGCATCATTCTTCGCCATTCGTTGTACCTCCCTGCTCAATCTCTGCGGAGCAGTCCGCGTTTATTCGCCTGCTCGCTGGCTCTGGATCTCATACAAAATGATGCCAGCCGCCACCGAGACGTTGAAGCTGTCCACGCCGGTGCCCTGTGCGGCCATATCCAGCCGCACCACACCGTCGCAGAGCTTTTTCACCAGCTGCGAGACACCGCTGCCCTCGCTGCCCAGCACCAGCGCGATGGGGCCGGTGAGGTTATTCTTGCGCAGGGGCACACCGTCCATATCGGCACAGTAGACGAAAACACCCTGGTCCTTCAGGCGGCGGATGGTCTCGCCGATGTTGGCCACGCGGGCCACGGGCAGGCGCTCCGCAGCACCGGCGCTGGATTTGATGACGGTGGGGGTCACGGAAGCGCCGCCCCGCTTGGGGATGACGATGCCGTGGGCACCGCAGAGCAGTGCGCTGCGCATCACCGCGCCCAGATTGTGGGGGTCTTCGATGCCGTCGCTCAGCACGAGGAAGGGCGGCTCCCCCTTCGCCTTGGCCGCGGCCAGCAGGTCTTCCACCGTGGCATACTCGATCTCGCTGGCAAACGCAGCCACGCCCTGGTGGCTCTCGGTGCCGGTCATCAGGCGGAGCTTGTTGGGGTGGACCCGCTTGACGGTGGCCCCGGCCTCCTTGGCCATGGCGGTGAAGTACGCCGCCACAGCGGGGGCCATGCCCTCGGCCAGCAGCACCGTGTCCACGCCGGAGCCGCTCTTGAGCAGCTCGGTCACAGGGTTCTTGCCGTAGACCAGGCTCTCATTCTTCGGCGTGTCCTCCGCAGCGCGGCGGGGGCGGCGCGGCATTTTCTGTTCATCCATTGTGTTCTCCTTCCATTTATCGAAAAGGGACAGGCCCTTTTTGTTTCACTGTTTACGAAATTCGACAGATTGTCATAGTAAAGTATAACATAACCGTCCCGCCTTTGCCATAGGATTCTCCTTTTTTCCCACCTGAATTTTGTCCCGGTCGGCAGCGGGCTGCGCCCTTGTCATTTTATCGGTATATTTTTTTCGGCAAAAGTTTTCCACATTCGAGTCCATATACACTTTGTAAAACAGGCCTTTCTTTTCCACATGTTGAAAACTCCGTTGAAAGTGTTCAAAAATCAAGCATTTGCGCCCACTTTTCGGGTGGAATTCCACACTTTCCACCGGGTTTTCAACCGTGAGGAAATTTTCCGTGCAGAAGCCGCCGTACTTTTTGTAAAATTCAAGTCGGAAATATGACTATTTTTTGAACGTCTCGTTCCCGCATTTTGCCACAATCTCCAACATCATTTTGACGAACGGGAAACCATGTTGAAAATTTGGATTGATTTTATAGTTTGTTTGGGGTATACTAGCCTTACAGGTTCGTTAAGGGATACGCAAAGTCGCATTCTCAAACGACTTTTCACCCCAATAATATGAATTTGCGGAGGTAATGAATAATGTTGGTAAATGCAACCGAAATGCTCATCAAGGCACGCGACGGCCACTACGGTGTGCCCCAGTTCAACATCAACAACCTGGAGTGGACCAAGGCTGTGCTGACTGCCTGCGAGGAGATGAAGAGCCCCGTCATCCTGGGCGTCTCCGAGGGTGCCGGCAAGTACATGACCGGTTTCAAGACCGTTGCTGCGATGGTCAGCGCAATGGTCGATTCCATGGGGATCACCGTTCCCGTTGCTCTGCATCTGGACCACGGCACCTACGAAGGCTGCAAGGCCTGCGTGGAAGCCGGTTTCTCTTCCATCATGTTCGACGGCAGCCACTACTCCATTGAGGAGAACGTGGAGAAGACCAAGGAGCTGGTCGCTCTGGCACATTCCAAGGGCCTGAGCATCGAAGCTGAGGTCGGTTCCATCGGCGGCGTCGAGGACGGCGTCGTGGGCGCTGGCGAGATCGCAGATCCTGCGGAGTGCGCAAAGATCACCGATCTGGGCATCGACTTCCTGGCAGCTGGCATCGGCAACATCCACGGTGTCTACCCGGCCAACTGGAAGGGTCTGGACTTCGAGGCTCTGGACCGCATCCACAAGGCCACGAACAACATCCCCCTGGTCCTGCACGGCGGCACCGGCATCCCCGACGAGATGATCGCAAAGGCCATCAGCCTGGGCGTCTCCAAGATCAACATCAACACCGAGTGCCAGCTGGTCTTCGCTGAGGCCACCCGCAAGTACATCGAGGCTGGCAAGGATCAGCAGGGCAAGGGCTTCGACCCCCGCAAGCTGCTGGCTCCCGGCTCTCAGGCCATCATCGACAAGTGCAAGGAGAAGATCGAGCTGTTCGGCTGCGCCGGCAAGGGCTAAATCCTCTCGCTCCACCAAAGAACAACACAGCGGCCCCGCAACGTTGGAATCTCCAACGCGGCGGGGCCGCTTTTTCTGTATGCCGTTATTGGGAGATGCGGTAATGCCCCACGATGTCTGCCCGCTTTTACACCCGTTCTTCCAACCGGGCATCTTTTCCATAACGGTCAAACCGGAGCCACAGAAAGAACGCACCGATCAGCAGATTCGCGATGGTATAGGGCCAGACCGGAATGCGGACAAAAACGATCGACCCAAGCGCCAACCGCAGGAGTTTGCCGATCTCATAAAGCACCAGAATATAGAGTACCGTAAATGCCACCGCCTTCACCTGATGCTTTCTCGGCGGAAATCCGACCTTCTCCATTGCGCTCCGATAGAGGTAATAAAATCCAAGCACACAAATACACAGCTGCAACAGAGAAGCCAGCGTAACGTCGATTTTGAAATCCGGTACGACCGCCAGAATCGAGGGTGTCATCACCAGTGAGGCGACACCGTATCCCCAAAAGCAAAGCATAGAGATCTCAAAGATCAGAAAATCGGGCCAGCGCAGCGGCTTCATGCTCGGCTTCACCTCATTCACAAAGGTTTCGGCGTCCGTAATAAACTGGAATAGCTCGCAGCCCTCTTCATTGGCTCGCATCGCGATGTCGATCAGATCGCTCTGGACGACTTCTACGCCACAGATGTCGAATGTGACACTGCGCAGATAGGCGATCACTTCTTTGAGCTGTTCCTGGCTTGTTTCAGTCAGCATTTTTGTACGCATCCGGTTTGCCTTTCGCAGTGCAAAATACTTATTCATCTGGCTCCTCCTTAAAAATTTTTTCTACCAGCTGGCAGAGCTGGCTCCAATCCTGCCGAAACTCAAACAGCGCCAGCCGCCCTTCCTCTGTTACAACGTAATATTTCCGGCTTGGCCCCTTGGGGGAAGGTCTGCGTTCTACTGTGACCTTTCCCTGTTGTTCCAACCGCAGCAGCAACGGATACAGTGTGCTTTCGCTCAGGTCTGAAAAACCGAGCTGTTTCAGGTTCATCACGATCTCATAGCCATAGGTCGGCTCTCTGCTGATAAGTTTCAGAACACAGAACTCCAAAATACCCTTGAGAAGCTGTGTGTTGTTTTCCACCGGGGACTCCTCCTTTCCGCTATTTTGTATTACGTAGTAGCTTGTCTACATTGTATTACATAGTAGTGTTTCTGTCAAGCCCTGTTGCATTCGCATTTCTACTAAAGATCATACCGCATTTTTGTGCAACAAAAACGCCCTAAGATTTCTCTTAGAGCGTTTCGATCAAGTCGGCGACTACCTAT
>OIZQ01000877.1_pt1 | contig 13573 bp, 19 predicted proteins | sample 1588491 | NCBI WGS metagenome assembly OIZQ01 (sample SAMN03283262) | human gut metagenome | biome: human-associated habitat; material: feces | host: Homo sapiens | place: USA | collected 2013
CACGGAAATAGTATAACAAGTACTGAGCCAAAAAGAAATAGCGGATTTATGTGATATAAAGTATATATATTATTTAATTTATATACTTTATATCAATTATTGATTGCTTTTGCGGGGCATATTTGCCCAAAAAATGGAAATGAGGCTGTGCGGCGTCTTCATAATAAGTGGCACAATGAAAAGGACAAGAAACAATGCAAGGAGTGAGACAATATGATTGACGAAACTGTAATTGACACGCGGAAGAAAGATAAGAACGTGGTAATCATCAGCGAGGAACGGTACGGTGAAATGGAGAAGGCTGAAAGAAACTCCGTGTATCTGCGGAAGCTGGATCGCGGCCTTACGCAGGTTCGTGCCGGGCATGGTGTCGTGAAGTCTATGGCCGAGGTGGAGGCAATGGAACGGAAATGTTGACAATGTAAATAAAATATAATACAATGAGAACGCTAAGAGCAGAAAGGAGCTGCGATAATGGCAAGCACAAATATCAATATCCGGATGGACAGCGACTTAAAAATGCAGTTTGAGGCATTTTGCGCAGATATGGGAATGACAATGACAGCCGCATTTAATATTTTTGCGAAGAAGGCGGTCCGTGAGTATCGCATTCCTTTTGAAATCGGCGGAGAAATACCGAACGCTGTAACAAGGAAAGCAATCGAGGATGCAGAGAATGGGATTGGAATGAGCAGGTCTTTTTCCTCCGTAAAAGACCTGATGGAGGATCTGAATGCTGACGATTAGGTATCAGACGGCCTTCAAGAAAGACTACAAGCGGATTGTTCGGAGAGGCTATGATGTGCGGCTGCTGGAGGAAGTAATCACTATTTTGGCTGAACAGAAGCCGCTGCCAGAAAGCTATCGGGATCATAACCTGTCCGGTGACTATATTGGATGCCGGGAGTGCCATATAACCCCAGACTGGCTCTTGATTTATGAGATCAAGAACGATGAGCTTGTTCTTTGCTTAACCAGAACAGGAACGCATAGCGATCTGTTTTGAAGAAACAACGGCAAATGTTATGTAATTTATATACTGTATATATAATATATAAAATATGTAATGTAATGCGGGAACGCCGCCAATCGACAGGATCATCCGTTGACAAAATCAGCGGAATCTGCTAAACTACAGTTGACCGAGCAAAGGCGGTTAAGAAAACTACACAAGGCGTAGCGAAGCCCTCCAGAAGTTGCAGCTTCTGGAGGGCTTCTTGTCCGTTATCGGTGGACCAGACCGTTGGGCCGGGTGCTGCGGAGTCAACTATCTCCATCCAGCCACTTGCAGATGTAGTATGAAACTACGCCTGCCAGTACGGAGATAGCAAAGGCGATTAAGTACGACAAGGCGTTCACCTCCTTCCGCTGGAAGGAGTCGCAGCGTGAGAATTATATCAAAAAAGGGAAGAAATTAAAAGCACTACATGGAAATATAGAAAAAGCAACTGTGCGTTGCCTGCGTGTAAAGTTCATGTGGTTTACACTTGAGCAGAATTATAGTTAAAATCAAGTGGAAAAGGGAGATGACTGTAAAGATTGTTGTGACGCAAAGTGCTAATGAATGATAGAGAGGATCGAATAGAGAAATGCGAATTAAAAGTGTTGTTGCATTGATGTGCATTGGGCTAATTCTGATTATGTGTGGATGTAGAGAAACGAGAGAAAAATTAAGCGTGGAGGAGTATTTCTACAAAGATGGGATGGGGGTAGATCGGGAACCTGAAATGGAAGCGGGAGGGAAAATAAAACAAGAATATGTTAGTGAGGACAAGGAGAAAGAAATCTCAGAAAACAAGGCAGTTTTATATATTTATGACGGATTGAATGGGAATAAGACGTTTGAAATTGATGAGGATGAGACCGTTACAAAACTCAGAAAAATGTTTGGAAAAGAAGCTTTGACAGAGTCAAGCCAAGGGTGGAGAGGAACGGCGAAGTATTATATAGACTTCGGGGACGGGTATGCGATTGGAGTCTATAAAAATGAGCCGTATTGTTATATTGGAACGGGGGTGTATGAACAAGATGGATATTTGATGCTTAGCGGAGATCCGGGCATATCCAAAGGGTTCGATATTCAGGAAGATGCACATGAGTATTTGCTAGATGTTGTAGATGGGCTTCTAAAAGAGAATCGATAAAACATGAAGGGAGAATGCGTGTGAAAAAGTACAGAAGAGCAATTGCGCTATTTCTCGCAATTGGGTTGATGGTTTTAATTCCAAGTGGGATGGGCGTTTCTGCAAGTGGAAATACTGTAGAAGCCAAGATGAGTGAAAATATTGCGCAGGTTCTCAGTATGACTGGGATCGAAAGAGAAGAATATAGTGATCAGCAGGTGATAGACGTTGATGGCCAGAGGGTCAGGCAATTAGTGTTTGACGACAATTTGAAGGTCGACATGGATGGTGCAAATGTAAAAGCAATTTCCCATTTTACAGCATGTACGAATGATGCAATTGTCGTTTATGGAGAAGACGACATTTCGGAGACGGTAAATAATATTGTTGAAATTTCTGATATGGACGAGAATTATGACCTTGTCGGATCTGAAGAATTTGACGATGACTATTGGCGTCTTACCTGGGTGAAGAGTTATGGATCAATTCAAAATCCGTATGAAAGTGTAAATGCTGTCGTAAATAGACGAACGCGGGAACTTACAACATATAGGAGATTTGATGAGGCTCCAAATACGATCACACCGGGCATAACACAATCCGATGCATTTGAGCGACTTACACAGCTGGACACGGTTGAAGGGTTGAACTTGTCAAATGCTGAGTGTGAGCTGACATTTACAAAAAGGAATTATTTACGCGATGAAAATTCCACGACAAGGCATTATGGCGAAGTGCGGATGGCGTATCACTTTACGATTGGAAATTATTCCGTTTATATTGATGCGGCAACGGGGGAAGATATCGCCTATTCAGAAAAGAGAATGGTGGCACGGGCATTTTCAGCAGATGGAGAGGGAGCTTTTCCAAATCCACAAAAACAGACAGCAGATGCAACGACATGCTTTAATGAGCTTGGATATACAACCTATGAACCGTGCATTAGCGCACAGTATTATTTAAGACAAAGCCTAGATGCCTTTATAGATGATGATAATGCTTACGGTTTATATCTTGCATGCCATGGTGACGAGGATCAAACTGTGCTCAGTGGACTCGGATGGACAATGGGACGCGATGATATTCATGGAAATTGGAGATTCGTTTTTTTGGATGCATGTTACTCCGCGGCAGGGACTGGATGGTCAAATCAATTCAACATTTATAGCTATTCGCAAAGTCGCGCGTTTTTAGGATGGAGTGACACAGTTGAGGGCGGGAACTCCACAGATTTTTCGTCTGCGTTTTTCCCGGAAGTAATTGCGGGAAATCACTCTAACAATATCAGAGATGCTGCGGTATGGGCGGCAGATCAGGTTCCAGGTTATCATACAGCGCCGATTAAGTTTATTGGAGATCGGACATATAGAGGGTTCGTATAGGGCTAAAAGAAGTACATAAAAGAGCCGCGCCATCAGAAACGATCTGGTGGCGCGGCCCTTTTATGTATTGACAATTATATAAAATATATATTATAAATAACGTATATAAATAAAATAAAAAGGAGATGCTGCAATGAAAGTAATCGCAATAGCAAATCAAAAAGGCGGCGTGGCGAAGACGACCACGACGCACAATTTGGGCGCTGCACTGGCTGCTGCGGGCAAGAACGTGCTGCTGATCGATCTGGACAGTCAGGCCAGCCTGACGATCAGTGTCGGCATGGAGCCGCTGGAGGTTCCGAAGACGATTGTAGACGTTCTGAAGAAAGACGGCGCGCCGATCCGCGAGTGCGTACAGAAAATCAATGACCGGCTGCACATTGTGACGTCGATTATCGATCTGGCCCCGATGGAGATGGAAATGCTTTCGCGGGCGAGCCGGGAGAAAATCCTCGACCGGGCGCTGAAGCCGATCAAAGACAGCTATGATTACATTCTGATCGATTGCCCGCCGCAGCTTTCGATTCTCACAATCAATGCGCTTTCCTGCGCGGACGGCGTTCTGATTCCTGTCAAGACAGACTACCTGGCATACCGTGGCCTGACGCAGCTGCAGGACAGCATCCGGGAGATCCAGGAGTTGATTAACCCGGATCTGAAGGTGCTGGGCGTGATTGCGACACTCTACGATGCGCGGGTATCGGACGATAAAGATATTCTTGCATTGCTGAAGGAAGAGTATAATCTCGTCGGTGTTGTGAAGCGGCTGGCGGTGGCGAAGAAAGGGATTTATGATGGTCTGGCGGTCGTGGAGCAGGCACCGAGCAGCGAAATTGCGAAAGAATACACAGCAATTGCGAAGATGATTATAAACGGAAATTTCGACCGGGAGGATATTGAAAATGGGTAATTTGAAAGATCGTGAAAGCCGGCGCAGAGCGTCTGTTGTTGGCAGCATCATTGAGCAGCAGCCGACAGAGGAACCGAAGCAGCGTAGTACTGGCCGCGGTCGGCCGAAAGAGGATCGGGAGCTGCGGAAGCGGGTGAGTTTGTCTGTGCTGCCGAGCCTGTATGAAGACATTCAAAAAATTGCTTATGTAGAAAGGCGCAGCGTCAGCGAGCTGCTTAGTGATCTGATGTTACAGTATCGAGATCAGCAGAAATCGGCACTTTCGGAGTATGAAAAGGTCAGAAAATGAAAGAGGCAACTCTGAGTTGCCTAGATGTAAACCACGTGTGGTTTACATCTAATGGGATCTGAATGTAAAATCAGGAGTGTAAAACGCATGACTCTTAGAGAAAAACTGATCGTATTAAGGGATAAGGCTGGAATAACGCAAATGGCGCTGGCTCATCAGCTCGGCGTGTCCAGACAGGCGGTTACCAGATGGGAAAGCGGAGACACAGCGCCGTCTATGGACAAGCTGAAGGCACTGGCGAAGATCTACGACGTATCGCTGGATTGGTTGTGCAGTGAAGCGGATGAGCCATATGAAAATAAAGAAAAATCGGAGTCAATACGGTTGGATGAAGATGAGCAGAAAGCAGAACCGTATGACATGAGAAATAAAAGAACATCTGTAAAGCGAACTGTTATAGTGTGCGCTGTAGTTTTGGCGGCTTTGATTTTTGCCTGCGTAGTGTTTGTGAAAGCACGACAGAAGGCAAAATCAATAGATGAGCTTCCATATAAAACAATAGAGCCAAATGACTCATCAGATGAACCCTTTGGGTTTGAGTGGTGATTTTATAGGAGGTAGACTGAAAATGAAACGAAAAAGAATCGTCGGAGTAGTATTGGCACTGGCAGTCGTTTTTAGTTGCTTTACGGTTCCAGCATTTGCGCAAGAAAACCTGCGCGAAGAGCCTCTTACATTAGAGCGGAGGGCATCAGGCCGGTTCAGCATAACGGTTAAGGCTGGTGACGTTAGAAAAGCAGACACGAGTTTCCCTCTTGAAAAGGGAGATACGGTAAGAATTAAAGCATCATATGCACCGGCAGATGCAACGGTAAACTTTGGGTTAACCGGACCGGATAATCAGTTTTATTATATTCCCGTTTCTACGGGGGCGATTGATGAAACAATTGAAGTAAATCAACACGGATATTACACGCTGACAATTGAGAACACCTCTGACTCGGACGTTACAGTAAATGGGTACGTGAATTATTGAAACCAAATTTTGGAGAATCTTTATTTAGAGATGATTGCATTGCTCTTAGTGGTATGTGTCATGTGCAGTATGCTGATTGTGACTGCATCCGCTGCGGAACCGAGGTCGATGATGCGGGTGGAAACGGTCACCAAGAGAGCGGCGAATGTCCGCAAGTACCCCAATACAAATAGCCTTGTATATGGGAATCTGATGAAGGGTGAAACTTGGAACACTACTACTCCTACGTCCAACGCTTGGTTCTACGGAACGGCTGGCTTGGAAACGGCGTTTTATGAGGAATTTGGGGATCAGCCCGGATATGTGGCAAGTAGCAATTTTGGATACTAAGATAAAAAAGTTATAAGGTTCGGAGATGATATCGTTCCCTGCGACATTTGTCGCAGGGAACGATATCATAATTGTGGGGAATATAAAGGTGTTGAAATGAATAATAAGAAACTATTTTTTTCAGTGGCAAGCGTCTTAATTGTTATGTGCGCAATCCTATCTGGATGTACAGAGAAAAATGAACGCGAACTGGAGCAGAAAGCAATAGAAAAGGAACAATGGGATATTGGAAAAAATGTAGATGAGGGGTTGCCCCAAGACAGATTAAACGAAAAAATAAAATTGACTGTTGGCGGTATTGGACTAAACGAAAGCTCGATTATGGGCAGCATAAACGAATTTAATGCGACCAATGAAAAGTATCAAATTGTGACAGAAGACTACGCCGACGCGGCGGCATCTCTGGATCAGGCTCGTACAGTTATGCAAACAAAGGCAATGGCGGGAGATGGTCCTGATATAATCAGCTTTGAAGGTATATCACCGCTTAAATGGATTGGGGCAGGAATGTTATACAATATGGATGGACTGGTAGCTGGAGATCCAGATATAAATGAAAATGATATTTTGATTTGGAATGCTTTGCACGAGTACAATGGATTATATCTTATGTCTCCTACATTTTGGACGGAAACGCTTGCGTGTTCATCTGAAACAATGCAGAAGTATGAAGGCTGGACAATAAATGATTATTTGGAAATAGAAAAAAGTTTGGATTCAAACCAGAGCATGATTTACTATATGAATCCAGAAAACTTCATCGTAAGCATTGGGGGAAGGTATTTGCAAAAGGCATTGGATCTTGTGAATGCCTCTTGCGATTTCGATAACGAGGAATTCATCTCCATTTTGGAGAGCGCCGTACAGGCTGGATGCTATGAAGCAACTTACGATCCAAATGAAACGGGACAGCAAAAGGTGATACGAGGAAAACTTATTTGCTTCTTTTCTGGGCTAATGACAGGGCAAGACGTAGCGTTTGATCGAGAAGAGTGCGGACAAACATTATCATACATTGGATGGCCGACAGTTGATGGAAGCAACGGAACGGATATAAGGTTGACGCAAGCTGTTGGAATTAACAAAGCAACAAAGAACATTGAAGGGTGTTGGGAATTTGTAAAGTATTTACTTAAAAATCCAATACTGATAGATAACGCATCTGGAATGCCGACATATGCACCACTAGTGAACGAAGACCTCAAAATGCTGAATTCTGGAGAGCCGAAATTTAAGACAACGGAAGAAGATATGGAAATAGTGATAAATCTTGCCAAAGAAAGTGAGCAGCTGACATACTACGATGAAGAAGTAATGAATATTATTTTGAATGAATCTTCTGCATTTATACAAGGAAATGCAAGCGCGAGCGAAACAGCAAAGCGCATACAGTCTCGGGTAAGCTTGTATATGAAAGAGCAGTATGAATAGAAAATTATACAATGTTGTAATAACAGGACAACATCATCTCAAATCCGATCGAGGTACGCAACCCAATTTTCAACGACTAAATTAGGCACACGCTCAAACTCTCGGACGTTGTTTGTGACCAGGATCATATCTTCAGATCTGGCGTGCGCGGCGATCAGCATATCTAATGGACCAATCGGTGTACCTCTATCTTGTAGATAGGATCGGATCTCGCCGTATTCCGAAGCTGCTGCAGCTCCGAAAGGAAGGATGCTCAATGGAATCAGGAAACGAAGCAGCGCCTGCTCGTTTTTTGCGGGATTGGAGCTGTGCTTCATCCCATACTCCAGCTCGGCCAGCGTGATGGATGAAATACAGACGCCGCTATTCAATTCTTTCTTCAGCCGCTGCAATACGTGTTCGGGTTTGTTTTTCATTGCGTAGATGCAGATATTTGTGTCCAGCATATAAGTCACAGATTTTCACGCTCCTGTTGGATGCCCTGATCCCGGCCACCCTCAAAAATATCGTCGGTGAAGCTGTTCAGTCCGTCCATAAAAGTCTGCCACATGGACTCCATCGGCACGAGGATCACGGCGTCACCGAGCTGCTGGACGATCACTTCATCCGTATTGAACCGAAATTTCTTCGGAAGCCGCACGGCCTGACTTCTTCCATTTTCAAAAATCTTTGCAGTCTCCATAACTGTCACCTCCTAATTTAATATATATCACGATATATATTATTCGTCAATAGGCTGCTGCGTATTCGTGAAATGCGCCTTAGTTGGAAATAATAAAATTTCAGGATGGCTGTACTTTTTGCAATGAAAAGTACAGCCATCCTGTTGTACAAGGCTGCGTAGTTTTGCTGGCTGAAAAAACAGCCTTGCAGAAGCATTACTGCCAGGACAATTGGAGCTGCCGGTGGTTATCGGCACAGTCTCTCAAATAGAGGTTGATCAGGGTCTGATAGGGGATGCCTTTTGCGTCGGCCAGAGACTTGAAGTAGTCGATGGTGATCTGTTTTTTCAGCCGGTTCGCGTAGGGGTTTTTTCTTGGGTTCAGCTCACTGATGTTATATTCATCTCTCATACTATCACCTCAAATTCCATCAAGCTAGATGCGTTGCTCGGTTTTGGTTGCTTGCCGTGCCGATCAAATCTTAGTGTATCTATAATTATATTATACATACTAAATAATTATTTTCAAGAAAATCAAACGGCAGTACGAAACCTGCGCGATTGGTTGTATAGGCAGCGGTGATATCGGAATTTTCTCGATGGCACGGCGAATACTCGATGTAGCGCATTGCTCGGTGGCGACAACGGACAGCCGACAGGAAAGGCGGTTCGTTGTCGCCACCGAGCAGGGGAGGCGTCCGCAGACGCCTGGGGTTTACCCCGCCCGGTGCTGCTGCGCCGGGGAACTCTGGGCATCTTGGATGCCTAATAACGGTTTACCCGTTTGCGCAATGGCGTGAACGGGTAAACCGTTATATCTGTATATACTCGGTTTATGTTGACAAAGATTTACTTTTATGCTATACTGAGAATGCGAACAAATAGGCTCGTCTGGGCGAGGGTAAATAGTAATTAGGCCCAGAGCGTCCCGGCTGCTGCCGGGGGTTTAGCAGTTTTTATTTTAGAGCCGCTAAAAAGGTATGATGCACCTTTGTGATGTGTGGGCTTGCCGTAGTAACCTTTGTGAATTGGAAAGCACATCATGGACCCTGCTGCGAGTAATCTTTGTGAAAGCGCAGGTAAGCAGAACGCATCTGTTCACCATCCACCTACTGAACGTTGCCAGTGTACTGTAGAAAGAACTGGAGAGCTGATCCCTCGGAAAAGGATTCGACAGAACCTCAACTGCCGTAGACGCTAATAAATAGGCTGCACACATAAGCAAGAAAAAAGTGTAGAAGAGAAATCTTCAAAACAGTCACACATAAGACTTAAAAAAGTGTACTTTGCTGATCGTCGAGGTTTCTTCGGAAACTGACGTGAAGCGGCTTAGCTTGAACGATGGTATAATGTAAATAATTGATATAATTGAAATAAAGTATATACGATATATAACTTATGTAAGTTATATATCGTAATGAAAAGGGGGCTACTATTTGGGGCGAAAAAACAAATCATACTCGAAGGATCTGCACCAGCAGGCGTATGAGAAATTGACATCTATGCTAGCGCTTGGCGAAAGCAAGCGCGAGGCAGTTTTGAATGGGACAGCCGATGATAAGATCTTCTCGGTCAACACATACAAGACCTACTGGAAGCACATAAAGTACTTCTTGAAGTATGTCAAGGAAAAATACCCGGAATGTACGACGCTGAAGAAAGCAAAAAGGTATGTCAACGAGTGGCTGCAGGTGCGAGTTGACCAGGATCTATCTGCATGGACGATTCAGGCCGAGGCGAAAGCCTTGGGGAAGTTGTATGGCATAAAACCAGACGATGAAGACTACTTCAAGCCGCCGAAGCGGAACCGATCAGAAATTAAACGGAGCAGGGGAGACGCCAAGCGGGATCGGCACTTCTCGGAAGCTAACAACGATGAGTTGATAAAATTCTGCCGGGGAACCGGGCTGCGGCGCAGTGAGCTGGCAGATCTGAAAGGAACGGATCTGGTGACGCGGGAACAGATCGAGGCGCAGATCACGGCGCTGGAACAGATTCCAGATCAGCAGCGGACGCCGGGTGACACGAAGCGGCTTCAGATGCTGCAGGACACGCGAATGTTTGACGGTGAGTATTTCATCCATGTGCGAAACGGAAAAGGCGGTAGGGAGCGCGTAAGCCCCATTATAGGGAAAAATCAGACACAGATCATCGACCGGATGAAGAACACGCTGCCCGATGAAAAGGTCTGGCAGTTCATTCACCAATGCGCGGATATTCATAGTTACCGCTCAGATTACGCAGTTGCTATCTACAAAGCTCATGCAAGAAAGATCAGTGAAATTCCGTTTGACCGGGTGAATAAAGGAACCGGAAAAAGATATCAGAGTGACGTCTACACTTGCCGCAAGGATGAAGCGGGCAAGAAGCTGGACAAGGCTGCTATGCTGGTCTGCAGCAAGGCGCTGGGGCATAACAGAATTAGCGTGGTCGCGGACAACTATATCCGTGGCCTTTGATGGGAGGCGAGTGAGATATCGAGTATGTAAAAAAACAGTGGACGGGTGGGTATAAACCCGTGGACAGCCTGGACGACCAGGAGTGTTCCCATGTGATTCAAACAAAGCAGGAATATGAGACACTTCTAGATCAGCGCGATAGAGCCAAGCGCGAAAAAGAGGAAGCAGAAAGAGCCGCTGCGCGGGAGATATCCAGAGTAAAACAGGAGGCGGCACACGAGGCCGACAGAGCTGCACAGAGGGCGCAAGCGCAGATAGACGACCTTTTCAGCAGGTGGAGCGGAAAACGGCTGAAATCGCCGACCAGCGCGCCCTCAACGCGAACCTTCTCAGAATTTCGCGGGAAAGAGCAAATGCGGATAGAGGGCTGCGACCGAAAAAGGTACATACCGGGTATGTTGTCGTGATGTCCTCCGAAAAAGAAATACGGTACAAAACCGGCAGGAATAAGCTGCTGACGGCAAAGGTATGGGAGACGGTACTTCAGAGTCCTTACTCGGTCGATTTTACAGAGAGCCAGGCAAGGCAGCTGATCGAGGAAGATCTTCTGGCCAGAAAAAATGGCTTGCTTGCGGACGTGGGCATTACGATGATTTGCAGCGGGAGCAGCTATGAGAATTTAATCGAAACGGAAAACTGGAAAGAAATCAAAGCAGCGCACAATACGCTATTCTCACGGCAGCTTCGGGCAAACTATAGAGTTGGCTATTGGGAATATATCATTCAGCACACAAAACCGCTTGGAATCGTCCCCGCAGATATGCGGGCTGGAACGAAAAATGGATAGCAAAATAGCCTGTCCGCAACCCTTGAAATCGCGTTTTGGACAGGCTATAATAACGGTCAAAAAATAGGGAAAAAGCTATTGATAATCTAAGCCCCCCATAGGGGTCTAAGGCTAGAACAGGGGCTGGATTTTTGTTGCGAAAAAATAAAAAATTTCTCTTTTTAGGAAGCGAGCAGGGGTCAGCAGTTTGTAGCGATTTGCTGGGTGCTGGATCGGGGGGCGCAGCCCATCCGATAGCAGGGTAGGATTTGTCCACGGTCTTTTCCAAGGTCGTCCATCAGGATTCTCCACGCCTTTATGGTGTGGGGAATCCTGTGGGCGTACCGGCAGGCGTAAGCCTGTGGGAAAGGCGGTGGGCAAATCCGGATGGTTTGGAATCCCCGCCGCAGCGGACTTTTCTTTTTGCTTCTTTTTCTTTTACTGGGAGGACTTTGTGTATGACACAGAATTACACTGAAGGATATGAGTATTTGAGTTCTCAATTTCCGGAGGTCAGCGGCTATGATTTTTACAGAGAGATGTTCCCGAATAACGAGCGATCTGACGAGCAGCATATGGATTATTCTCATCCCAACGCAATTTATCTGTATCGGGAGCAAACGTCCGATGGTTTTAATCGAATGCGCCGAAGAATCATGTTCTCCGATCAGTGGGAAAATGATTACATGGAATTTATCGAACAAAATCCGCTGACGCTGTGCAGCGGACTGTCCTATCGCGGGAAATCCAATAAGCTGGAGCACGCGCAGCGGATGAACGCACTGATCTTCGATTTGGATGGTGTTGGTCTGAAAGAGTTGCGAAATTTATTTTTGCGATTTGGCGGCGATCCGACGCGGCTTCGCCGCTTGCCGATGCCGACGTATCTCGTTCTGTCAGGGACCGGTCTGCACGTTTGCTATTTTTTCCGGGAGCCGATCGATCTATACCCGAATATTAAAATCCAGTTGAAAAGCCTAAAGTATGATCTTACGTTTCGGATGTGGGAATACAAGGCGACGTCGCAAAACAAAGAGATTCAGTATCAGTCCATCAACCAGAGCTTCCGCATGGTTGGCAGCATCAACGAAAAGCATGGCAATCAGATTGTGGCGTTTCGGACCGGCGAACCGGTGACGTTGGAATATTTGAACGCTTATGCCAGACCGGAAAATCGGGTGGATGTCAATAAGCCGTTTAGACCGTCGAAGATAACGAGAGCGGCAGCGCGGGAAGCGTATCCGGAGTGGTATGAGCGAGTTATTGTCAAGGGCGAAAAGTACCCGAAAAAATGGGACATTGCAGGAAAGGTACATGGCGACGATCCGTATGCACTTTACCATTGGTGGCTGCGGCAGATATTATCAATCCGGGGCGGACACCGGTATTTCTTTTTGATGTGTATGGCAATTTACGCCTATAAATGCGATGTTCCGAAGGCGCAGCTTCGGAAGGATATGCAGATTGCATTTGAGGATCTCCAGATGGTGCAACATGAGAATGCGTTGACTGAGGATGATATTAAGAGTGCGCTGGAGGCGTATGACCGGGAATATTACAACTTTACGATTTCCGATATAGAGGCGCTGACGGACGTTCATATAGAGCGGAACAGAAGAAACGGGCTAACGCAGGAAAAGCATCTCTATTTGGCGCGGAGGCGAAAAGAGGATATGAAAGCAATAGGGATACCAATGAAGGCTGCGGATGGTCGCCCAACGGCACAGATGAAAGTCTACGAATGGAGAAAGGCAAATCCGTCTGGTAAAAAAGCTGATTGCCATAAAGACACTGGGCTGGATCCAAAGACGATCCGAAAGTGGTGGGAAACAAAATAACGTATATACTTTGCGTAAAGTATATACGTTATATAAAATATTTACGATATATAGATTTATGACAAGGTTGCCTGATGATTGTCTCAGAAAATAACGCTACTTTTTCGATGTATCTGTGTCACCTGAGACAAAGCGGGATTCCGTTTTGCGGATGATCCGATGGAAGCTGTTTTGTTGTGCTGCCATTAATTCCGGACAGTCTACATCCGCGGTCGATGGAGAGGCTGCGAGAGCCGTTAGCATTTCTATTTGTGGCGTTGTTAGCGGTGCAGCCAAGTCAATTTCTTTGCGTGTAATCATAAATGCAGATTCCCTCCTATTACATCCTCATGGAGCGCAATCCTTCTTCTTTGCACGGAAATAGTATAACAAGTACTGAGCCAAAAAGAAATAGCGGATTTATGTGAT
>OIZQ01000891.1_pt1 | contig 13421 bp, 6 predicted proteins | sample 1588491 | NCBI WGS metagenome assembly OIZQ01 (sample SAMN03283262) | human gut metagenome | biome: human-associated habitat; material: feces | host: Homo sapiens | place: USA | collected 2013
CAAACTTCGTTTGTTTTCATGCCCTTTGGTGCGCCCGCAGGCGCATCCCCCTGCATGAAAGAAGAACTGCTCTTAGAACCCCAAACGAAAGGAACAACAATACAGAAAAAAACCTCATCTGCTTTGGGAGGTGGCAAAGCAATGTCCTACTTGCCCGATTACATCACTTGGCGCGGCGATCTTCCCTTCGCCGCTGACCCCGCCAATGACCTTGATACCCTCGTGATGGCGGCACTGTCTTACATCGACCTGCCTGCGGAAACGCAAGTCTTCGCCCAGTGCGCGAAATCTGTTCCGCCGGACGATCCGGACGACCATTTCCGGGGCGAGTGCCGCCGACTGCTTCAGCAAATCGCGAAAAGCAGCCGCTTTGGGGCATTGACGGTGCGCGACGCGGTGTCCGTCCTCAATGACGAAATCCAGTTCGCCGCCATGACGGTGGACTTGCCCGACGGAACGCATATTATTGCCTTCCGCGGCACGGACGGCAGTCTGACCGGCTGGCGGGAGGATTTCGCTATGTCGTTTGAAAGCCCCGTTCCGGCACAGGCGGCGGCGCAAAAGTACCTTGAACGCCACCTGACGCAGGATGCGGGTGACGTCATTGTGACGGGTCACAGCAAGGGCGGCAACCTCGCCGTGTATGCCGCCGCGCACACCAAGGCGGACTTGCAGGGGCGCATCCGCCGCGTCGTCAGCTTCGACGGGCCGGGTGTGGATGACGAAACCGCCGCGTCCGACGGATACGCCGCCGTGGCGAGCCGCATCATTGCCTATGTGCCGCAGTTCGCGGTTGTGGGACTGCTGATGGCGGCGCACCCGGTGCATCGTGTCGTCATGTCGGACAACAACGGCATCATGCAGCACGACCCGTTCTCGTGGGAAGTGCGGGGCAAGGATTTCTGCTATGCCGAGGATCTGGACAAGGGCAGCGTTCTGGTCAACCAGACGGTGCACCAGTGGCTGGCACAGTGCACCCGCGAGCAGCGCCGCAAGTTCGTGGATGCTATCTTCGACCTGCTGGCATCGACGCAGCGCATCAATTGGAAGGAAATGCGCAGGGACGTACACGCGGGTGTGACGGCGATTCGCGGCGTGCGGGAACAAATCGACATCGAAACGGCGCGGATGATTGCGAATCTGCTGGGGCGCTTGGCGGTTATCGGCGCAGGCAATGCGCTGGAAATGCTCCGCCAGAAGACCCCATTCCAGCAGGAATCAGCGCAGAAAGAACAGGGAGGGCTTGAACATGTTTGACGAGGCACAGAAGGAAACTTTGCGCGCGGAAATCAACCGCATTTTGGACGAAGCTGTTGGTGCGCTGATGGATGCGGGGCACCTGGAGAGCGGCAGCGTGATTGTGCTGGGCTGCTCGACGAGCGAGATTACGGGCGCGCGCATTGGCAAGGGCAGTGTGCCGGAATTAGGCGAGATTGTGGCGGAAGCGATGCTGGCGGCGTGCAAGGGGCATGGCGTTCATGCGGCGTTCCAGTGCTGCGAGCACCTGAACCGCGGGATTGTGGTGGAGAAGGCGGTGCTGAAGGAACTGGGACTGACGCAGGTGCGGGCCATTCCGCAGCCGAAAGCGGGCGGCAGTGTACCGGCAGCAGCATGGAAGAAGATGGAGAAACCTGCGCTGGCGGTGAGCATTCAGGCGGACGCGGCGATTGATATTGGCGATACGCTGGTGGGAATGCACATTCGGCCGGTAGCGGTGCCGCTGCGGATTTCGACGAGCCATGTGGGACATGCGAATTTGGTGATGGCGTATTCGCGGCTGCCGTATATCGGCGGCGCGCGTGCGGTTTACACGGAATAAGGATAAAAGCGGATAAACGCGCGGGCAAAGCATGGGATAGCGACCAACTCAATCGCGCGGAGGGGTCAACGGGGACTTCGTCCTGTTTCATTTCCCCTTGCAGGGTGTAGGGACAGCGTTCCTGCTGGGGCTTGGGGAAACGCCCAACTGTTCCGCGACCGACCAGCATGGGAGAAGGTTTTCTCTCGGTGCTGGTCTTTTTCGTTGCCGGGGGATTCGCATCTATCCCCCTCTTTTTCGGGAAAAAAGTTTCCGAAGGGTGCATTCCCTCCTTGCGCGAAGAGGAAAAGTATGCTACAATACGCACGGATAGAAGCGTTTGAAAGGGCAGAGGCATCTGCGCCTGTCCGGGAAAACGTTTTCGTAGATAATCCTGACGAAGAATTACGCAAGGAGGATTTCTCTTATGCAGTTCGGTTACTTTAGTGATGCAGCACGCGAGTACATCATCACCGACCCGCGCACGCCCATGCCGTGGGCGAACTACCTCGGCTCTCCGGAATACGGCGCGATTGTGACCCAGAATGCCGGCGGATACAGCTTCGTCAAGTCCGGCGCGGCGGGACGCATCCTGCGCTATACCTTCAACCAGTTCGACGAGCCGGGGCGCTATGTCTATCTGCGCGACGATGAAACGGGCGATTATTGGTCGGCAACGTGGCGGCCGGTGGAGAAGCCGCTGGAACAGTACAAGACCATCACCCGTCACGGCACGAGCTACACGGAGGTCGAAAGCACATACAGCGGCATCGAGAGCAAGACGCTGTACTATGTGCCGCTGGGCGCGACGCACGAGGTTTGGCGCGTGGCGGTGACGAACAAGTCCGATAAGCCCCGCACCATCTCCGTGTTCTCTTACTGCGAACTGACCACTGAGAGCAACTATGAGCAGGATTTGGTCAACCTCCAGTATACGCAGTTCATCACCACAACGACCTTCCACGGTGACCATATCATCGAGCATATCAACCAGTTCTGCGGCGTGAATGCGGATGGCGAAAACGGCCGCGAGCGCTTCTTCGGTCTGGCAGGCAGCCCGGTTAAGAGCTACACCGGCCGTCGCGAGCGCTTCCTCGGGCAAGGGCGCTTCTCCAACCCCAAGGGCGTTGTGGATGGCGATTTGGGCAATTCCCTCAACTTCAATGGCAACCCCTGCGGTTCGCTGCACACGGTGCTGACGCTCCAGCCCGGCGAGACGAAGACGATTGCCTTCCTGCTGGCGCAGAAGGGCGAAAAGGCGGCGCGTGCGCTGCTGGACAGCTATGCCAACGTCGCGGATAAGGTGGACGGCGAACTGAAAGCGCTGGTTGATTACTGGCACGGCGAGCTCTCCGGCTTGACGGTCAACACGCCTGACGCGAATTTCAACAGCATGATCAACACTTGGAATGCCTTCCAGTGCTTCACGACGTTTGTCTGGAGCCGCGCGGCGTCCCTCATCTACTGCGGTCAGCGCAACGGTCTGGGCTACCGCGACACGGTGCAGGACATTCAGGGCATCATCCACCTTGACCCGAAGATGGCGAAGGAACGCCTTGTGTTCATGCTCAGCGCGCAGGTGCATCACGGCGGCGGTCTGCCGCTGGTGAAGTTCAACCACAACGCGGGTCACGAGGATTCCCCGGAAGACGACAGCTACGTCCGCGCCACGGGTCATCCGCATTATCGCGCGGACGATGCGCTGTGGCTGTTCCCGACCGTCTACAAGTATATCGCTGAAACGGGCGATACCGCGTTCATGGACGAGGTCATCCCGTATGCGACGCACGGCGAAGGAACGGTGCTTGACCACCTGAAGCGTGCGATTGACTTCTCCATGAATCATCTGGGTGCGCACGGGATGCCGGCGGGTCTGCACGCGGACTGGAACGACTGCCTGCGTCTGGGCGCGGCGGGCGAATCCTCCTTCGTCGCCATGCAGCTGTATCTCGCCTTGCGCCTGCTGGACGAGCTGATGCCCAACAAGCCGGAGAACGACGAATACCGCGTCTACCTGCGCCAGAAGGCGGAGGAACAGAAGGCGCTCATCAACCAGCACTTCTGGGAGGATGACCGCTTCCGCCGCGGTTACAGCGAGCAGGGAAGCATTATCGGCAGCAAGAACGATCCCGAAGCGTCCATGTGGCTCAACCCGCAGTCTTGGGCGGTCATTTCCGGTCTGGCAACGCCTGAACAGGCGGAAAAGGCCATGCAGACCGCGTTCGAGCAGCTGAACACGCCCTTCGGTGTGGAAATCATGGCGCCCTGCTACAAGCAGCACGCTTTCGACGGCGCGAACATGCTGCTGTTCAATCCCACGACGAAGGAAAACGGCGGTATCTTCTGCCAGATTCAGGGCTGGGCGATTCTCGCGGAAGCCCTGCTGGGTCACGGCGACCGCGCGTTCCAGTATTTCACGGAGAGCTGCCCCGCCGCCTACAACGACCGCGCGGAGCTGCGTGAAGCGGAGCCCTATGTCCACACGCAGTTCATCGAGGGTCATGAGACGCCCCAGCCGGGCCGCGCGCATGTGCATTGGCTGACTGGCACGGCATCGACGGTCATGGTCGGCTGCGTTGAGGGTATTCTGGGTCTGCGCCCGACGCCCGAAGGACTGGTCATCAGCCCGGCGATTCCCGCGTCTTGGGACGGATTCACGATGGACAAGAGCTTCCGCGGCAAGCGGCTGCACATTGTGGTGGACAACACCGCCCACCACGAAAGCGGCGTGAAGCAGGTGCTGGTCAACGGCACGGAAGTTTCCGGCGTGCTGACCGATGCTGTGCTGACCGACGGTGCGGAAATCAAGGTTATCATGTAATTCGGATACACAACCCCCGGAGGCGGATTTTTCAGCCGCTTCCGGGGGTTCTTTATGCGCTAACGCAACAATTGCTCATTCAAAAAAGGGCACGACCTACATTGCTGCAAGCCGCGCCCTTTGATGTTTCGGGATTATGCCCAGGGATTCTCCGTGGGATAGGGCAGAGACTTCGGCTGATTCCAAGCGATGTCCTGCACGCCGAGGTACTTGAAGACCTCGAAGAGCTGCTTTGCGCAGTGGTCGAACGCCACAGCACCGTGATGCGGATAGCGCTTCTGCACCAGCACATGACGGTAGAAACGACCCATTTCGTTGATGGCGAACACGCCGATGCCGCCGAAAGAGCGGGTTGCGACGGGCAGCACTTCGCCCTCCGCAATGTAGGAGCGCACCACGCCGTCAGAATCGCACTGCAAGCGGTAGAACGTGATGGGGCTGGGCGCGATGTCGCCTTCCAGCGTGCCGCGGGTGAAGTCCGGATCGCTGCCGGCGGGCTCCAGCAGGCGGTGCTGAATCAGCTGGTACTTGACCGCGCGGTTGTCGCACATCTTGCAGGACGGCGTGTTGCCGCAGTGGAAGCCCATGAAGGTGTCCGTCAGCTTGTAATCGAACTTGCCCTTGATGTCCTCGTCGTAGATGTACTGCGGGACGGAGTTGTTGATGTCCAGCAGGGTGACAGCATCGCCGGTCACGCACGCGCCGATGTATTCGCTCAGTGCGCCGTAGATATCCACTTCGCAGGCAACCGGGATGCCGCGGGAGGCCAGACGGGAGTTGACGTAGCAGGGTTCAAAGCCAAACTGGGACGGGAACGCCGGCCAGCACTTGTCCGCAAAGACAACGTACTTACGCGCGCCCTTGTGGGCCTCTGCCCAGTCCAGCAGCGTCAGCTCGAACTGCGCCATGCGCTCGCACAGCTCCGGATAATACTTGCCCTCGCCCATTTCCTTCGCCATGTCTTCGCAGACAGCGGGGATGCGGGCGTCGCCAGCATGTTCCTTGTAGGAGACGAGCAGATCCAGCTCGGAGTTCTCTTCGATTTCCACGCCCAGCTCATACAGACCCTTAATCGGGGCATTGCAGGCGAAGAAGTCCTGAGGACGCGGGCCGAAGGTGATGATCTTGAGGTTCTTCACGCCGATGATGGCGCGGGCAATCGGGATGAATTCCGCGATCTTGTCCGCCAGTTCATCCGCCGTGCCGATGGGATATTCCGGGATGTAGCCCTTCAGGTGGCGCATACCCAGATTGTAGGAGCAGTTCAGCATACCGCAGTAAGCGTCGCCGCGGCCGTTGATCATGTCGCCGTCGCCTTCCGCCGCTGCCACAAACATGCACGGGCCGTCGAAATTCTTTGCAATCAGCGTTTCGGGGGTTTCCGGGCCGAAGTTGCCGAGGAACACGACCGCCGCGTTGCACTCGTTCGCCTTCAGTTCCTCAACCGCCTTGAGCATGTCCTTCTCGTTCTCCACCGTCGTCTTGATTTCGACGATGTCGAGCTTCTTCTGGCCGCACTTTTCCGCAATCGCGGCACGGCGCTTTTCGCTCAGCGCAATCGGGAAGCAGTCGCGGGAAACCGCAACCAGACCCAGCTTCACAACGGGAATATTCTGCATCAGAAAAGCCTCCTCTTAATGACTCTGATTCAGGGTGTACCTACTCGTAGTATACCGCGTTCGCCGTGATTCGTCAAGAGATTGCAGGCGCAATTCTTGCAAGAAAACGTGCAGATTTTGCCCAATTCATACTATTTTCAATGAAAAAGCTGTCTTATGGGGAGACTCGAAGGAAATACGGACACAGGAACCACGTCCGCAGGCGCGACTCCCCCCGCAACGAAAAAGACCAGCTGCAAAAGAACATCCATGCCTGAAAAAGGGCAGAAAAATCCCCGTGCAGTTACCCGCACGGGGAAAGAGAATTACTTGCCGAGCTTCGCCGCGATCACTTCCGCAGCCTTCTTGCCCCAGACAAGGCAGTTGCCGTGGCCCATACCGCCGATAGAGTTGCGACCGCCGACGTTCGCCATGCCGACGATTTCGCCAGCCATGTAAACGCCTTCAATCACCAGACCGTCGGAGTTCAGCACTTCGCAGTCCTTGGTCATCATCGGGCCGCCGCAGGTAATCATGACATAGGGAACGGTCTTGACCGCGTAGAACGGGCCGTTCGCCATGGCGACTTCCTGCTTGGTGCGGCCGAAGGGATCGTTGCCGTTGGCGCAGCCGTCGTTGTAAGCCGCGATGGTCGCCTTGAAGGCATCCACCGGCAGACCAACCTTTTCCGCCAGCTCTTCGATGGTGTCGGCCTTCCAAGCCAGACCCTTTTCAATCAGGGATTCCACATAGGGATCGAACTCTTCCTTCACGCTGCCCCAAGCGCCGGTGGAGAACACCTTCGCGTCCGGAATCAGCATTTCGGAGGAGAAGACCGTGTAGACGATGTTGTGGGGAGCATTCGCCCACGTTTCGCTCTTCACATGGGAGTCCGCGCCGGTTTCGTCCGCCATACGCTCGCCGTTGGTGTTAATCCACAGCGCGCCGTTGGTGGCGTTGAAGTAGCCGAAGGAGCGGAAGTCATCGCTGGTCGGGATGCCGCCCGCATACGCGGTGCAGAAGTCCATGTTCGTCAGCGGCGCGCCCAGTTTTTCCAGCCAAGCATAGCCGTCGCCGGTCACGCACGCGGGAGAGGTGGACAGCACGTTTTCAAAGTTGTACTTGTTCAGCAGCTCTTCGTTGCCGGCATAGCCGCCCGTGCAGATCACCGTCGCGGGCGCCAGCAGGGTGGTTTCGGTGCCGTCCGCCAGACGAGCCTTCGCGCCGATAACCGCACCCTCGTCATTGGTCACAAGGCCGGTGACGTAGGTGTTGAGCATCATGTACGCATTGGTGGAGAAATACTTTTCCAGTTCCGCGTACAGCGACACGACGAACGCACGAGCGCCGCCCTTGCCGGAGTAGTTGCGCGCCACGTTCAGCGGCTGATACACGCCGAAGTAGGGGACGCGGTCGCCGAAGTCGGTGCCCAGATCGTCCAGCCAGTCCACCGCTTCGCCGCTGATTTCAGCGAATTCGCGGGCAATTTCCTCGTTGAAGTTGCCAGCGCCGCCCAGACGCACGAAGTCCGCGAAGCACAGATCGGGGTCGTCCTCGATACCGGCTTCCTTCTGCATCCGCGTGCAGGTGCCCAGCAGCGTGCCGCCCGCAACGTTCGCAGAGCCGCCGTAGGTCGCAGCCTGATCGACAACCAGCACGTTCAGACCCAGCTCAGCCGCACGGGCAGCCGTCGCCAGACCTGCCATGCCCGCGCCGATGACCAGAATGTCCGGCTGCTCAAAAGGCATGGTGGCTTCTTTTGCTTCGTCGGGGTTCAGGGCGTTCTTCACCGCCTCGATGATGCCCTTGGAGGTAAAGGTCGCGCCGGAAACGATGTCCACGTCCGCAGACTGCGCTTCGACGATCGCCGCAGGAATCTTCTCAATCGCAGGATCGGAGATGCCCGCCGTCTCGGAATGCTCCAAGACCTTCACTTCGGTGATTTTGCCGCCGCTGACCGTCACAGAAACTTTAATCTGGCCGTTCAGACCAGCGCCGGTGCCTTCATAGACGCCGTCTGCCGTCTCCGCCACAGCGGGGATGCAGCACAGCACCATGACCAGCGCAAGAAGCAGGGAAAGGAACTTACGCATGATAGAAATCCTCCTTTTTTTTCTGGTGGTGCGCTCATCAAATTTGCTTGTGCAGCTTGAAAAGCGTATCACAATATCCGTATGAAAAGTATAACCTTCTGAATTGCAATTGTCAAGTAATTCACGAGGATTTTTTCGCAGTTTTCGTACTTTTTTCCGCAGTGAATTCCCACACTAACTGCAACTTCAAATGCCACTGTTGCATTTACTTTGGGAATTCACTCGCGCAAAAAGATCGTTTATTTTTTCCTATAGGTATTGATTTGTAAGCCTTTTTCTTGTATAATTTAATGGTAAAGCGTTTGGCATAATACCAAATATGGACGGGGGATACGAAACATGAAAAAGATCGCATTTGCTCTGCTCTGCGTGTTGATTCTCATAAGCTGTACCGCATTTTCCGAGCAAAATAATCCAGAAGAGTATTCAATTACTCTTGATAAAAGCACTATTACCGTTAAAAATGGGGAGTCAGTTACAGTAACAGTTCATGTTAATGCGCCAGAAGGAGCCAGTTATTCTATTGGCGGATCATATGAGAATAAATACGTTTGCTCTGCTTCACTTGGAACAAAGAATGGAAATGATACTTCTCTTGTTATTACCGGCACTGGTTATGGTGTAAGTACTGTTTCAGTATATGTAAATGGACATCCTGAAACAGAAAAAGTAATAACAGTAAATGTAACAATGTCAAACGAAGAATGGGCAAAGACTAAAAAAGTCCAATATATTTCTGATAGATCGTTCTTCTTTTACGATAACGAGGATGTTTTTGTTCTAATGTTTAGTTTCAAAGATAAGGACGAGAAACGCATTGATGCTCCTGCCAAAGTAGATATTAGAATTGAAAATGATGACGGGGTAGTGGTTTATGAAAAGACAAAATATGTAAATATGCATGACTTTGGAACATGGACGAGTGCTTTTTATGGTGAACGCTATTTAGCAGCCGTATATATTTCCCCAGAGGACATTATGGAAAGCTCTTCTTCAGACGGGAATGTCTATTTTACGGTAACAACTGGCGACTATTATTTTGATGAAAGCAAGGTCTCTGTTTCTGAGTTGCCAAAGGCTGATTTAACCAAACAATGCTCACTTGATATGCCTTCTCTCCCCCGCGATTTGACTTATAGTTCGTCATCTGGTAAGGTGTATTCAAAGGTCAATGTTACACAAATGACTTATGAGTTCAAAGAGAATTACGATGGCACTATGTGTCTCACCTTGTATTTTTCTGGTCAAAAGACATATGACTACAAGGGAGATGGTAATAGTAGTGCATGTAGAATTGGCTGGAAATTATATGACGAGGAAGGCTATGTTATAAAGACTGGCACTTGCTATACAAGCGCATTGGAAACTGGGGAAAAGTTCAAAAACGAAGAAGATTCAATTTACAACCTTGAACCAGGGCACTATTCTATCAAACTAATTAATGTTGAATAAATACACAAGTTTGAAGGCGCTGTCTCAAAATGGCTAAAGCAGGTCATGAGAGGCAGCGCCTTCCGATATTGTGGAGAGGATGATTGTGGTTTCTCATTAGAATTCATATACTACTAGAGTGTGTTTCTAAATTCGCCCAGCAGCATTTTCGGCATCTTTTCTTGCACTTCTGCGTCTTCAAACCTCGATTTACCGCCAGTAAACCTTCGTTTTTCATCCTTGAATTGCCAGAAAATCTGCTCGAAACTGCATCGGTCTCATTTTAGAAACACACGCTATGCGGATTTTACCCCTTCCGCATGACTGCCTCAATGTCCTCGACCGTGCGCGGAATCGCTGCCGAGAGGTTTTCGCAGCCGTCTTCCGTTACCAGCAGGTTGTCCTCCAAGCGGAAACCGATGCCCCATTCCTCGTGGTAGATGCCCACGTCGATGCAGAACACCATGCCCGGCTTGACCGTCAGCGGACGCTCGATAACATCATGCACGTCGTAGCCCACATGGTGTGCGCCGCCGTGCCACATATAGCGCCCGATGTTTTCCGGCTTGTCCAGCACGCCCGCGTCGCAGAGCAGCGCCGCGTTGTAGCGGCGAATCGTCGCATCCACCTCCGCCATCGAGAAGCCCGGCTTGACGATAGAGAACATGTGGTTCGACGTTTGCAGCGCACAGTTGAACAGCAGCTTCTGCTTGTCCGAGAAGCGCCCGTTGCACGGGAAACCGCGGCTGACGTCGGTCATCAGGCTGTCATGCTGCGCGCCGACGTCGTTGAGTACCATGTCGCCGTCGTGCGCCTGTCCGCGGTAGGAATAATAGTGGATGCAGAAGTTGTTCTTCCCGGCGGAAATGATGGAGGGAAATCCGGGACCGTCCGGGCCAAACTGAGCCAGCGCATAATCAAAATCCGCTTTGTACTGGTACTCATATTTCCCGGGGCGGGAAGCGTGCATCATGGCCAGAATGCCCGCCTTGGTGATCTTCTCGGCTTCACGCAGCGCCTCAATCTCGCAGGGCTGCTTTATAAGCCGCAGCTGGCGGATCAGTATGTTGGCGTTTTCCAGACGCAGGAACGGATATTCCCGCTGGATCACGTTTCGCCAGCCGTGCGCCGGGCGGTCAACGTCAGCGGGAGAGATGCGGTAGAGGTCGAGATACACAGCCCCGTAGTTTCCGCTGTTCGCCAGCGCGGAAAAATCCGTTTCCAGCGCGCCGACGAAGCGCACATCCTTAACGCCGGAAACGCTTTCCGCTTCCTGCGGCTTGATCCGAGTGCCGGTCCAGCGCTCGGCAATAGCGTCCGGCGGCAGCAGATACAGCCGCTCCGCGACACTGCCCTCGGCGTCTTTCAGCGCGAGCAGCACCGCCTGCCTGCACTTCAGCCCCGTAAAGTAGACAAAGCTCCGATCCGCGAAAAACGGGTAATATTCGTCGTTCGTTTTCCGAACCTCTTCGCCGGAAAAAAGCATCAAAAGCGAACCCGGCGGCATCATGGCATAGAGCCGTTCCCGGTTTCCCTGATAGTATGCGGTATTCATGGTTTATTCCTCCTTATTCAGACGTTCTTATTATAATGACTTGGTGAAGGTTTGAAAAGAAGAAAAACACAGGATATCTATACGGCATACGCAGCCCCATTGACAAATTTTTCATAAGCGGCTACAATGCCGCCTACCCGCGAAAAACGCAGGATATCAAACGAGAAAAACGAGGGATACCAAAGTGGAACACAGCGAACTGTTCCGAACGGAAAAAATCAGCAAAGTTCTGTTGCGTCTGGCGCCGCCGGTGATGCTCGCGCAGCTCATTCAGGCGCTTTATAATATCGTGGACAGTCTGTTTGTGGGGCGGTATTCGGAATCCGGCCTGACGGCTTTGTCCATCATCTATCCGATCCAGCTTTTGATGATCGCTCTCGCCGTCGGAACGGGCGTAGGGATCAATACGGTGATGGCGGCAAAGCTCGGCGTGGGCGAGGCGAAAAAGGCGGATGAGTATGCCGGTGTGGGAACACCGCTCGCCGCCGCGCTGTGGCTTTTGTTTGCTGCGGTCTGCTGGGCGGTCATGCCCGCCTATGCGAGAATATCCACCTCGTCTGACGCGGTGATACGCGATGTGACGGTATATGGCCGGATCGTATGCGTATTCAGCTTCGGGCTGTTCTTCGAGAGCATCTGGACAAAGGTGCTGCAATCGATCGGCGATATGAAAACGCCAATGATCGCCCAGATCCTCGGCGCGGTCACGAACATCGTTCTCGACCCGCTTTTGATTTTCGGCCTTTTCGGCCTTCCGGAAATGGGTATCGCCGGTGCTGCCGTTGCTACTGTTGCGGGGCAGATCGTGGCGGCGCTTGTCGTGATGAGAAAGGGCTTTCGCCGCTCGCCCGCGGCAATGGCGTATCCGCACCACGTCGCAAAGATCTTCCGTCTCGGCATACCGAATATCCTGATGCAGTCGGCGTACACTTTTTACATATTCGGCCTTAATCTGATTTTAGCGAGCTTCTGCGATGAGGCTGTCACCGCCCTCGGCATTTACTATAAGTGGCAGACGTTCTTCTTTATCCCGCTCGGCGCGATGCAGACGTGCATCGTTCCGGTCATCAGCTACAATTACGCCGCGCGAAACATCGACCGCTGCAAAAAGACGCTCACAGCCTCTGTTCTGTTCGGCGCGGCACTGATGGCCGTCGGCACGCTGATCTTCGTTTCTCTGCCGTTACAGCTGCTGCGGACATTCACCTCCGATGCGCTCGTGATCGAGATTGGCACGGTCGGCTTCCGCATCATCGGCCTCGGCTTTATCCCGATGGTCACATCGCTGATCTTTCCGGTGTTCTTTCAGGCGGTGGGCTCAAGTCTGAAAAGCTCGGCGCTCACGGTGATCCGGACGGTCGTGCTGTTCGTCCCGCTCGGCTATCTTTTCTCCCGCTTCGGGCTGAGCCGGTTCTGGCTGACGTATCCGGTTACGGAAATCCTGACGAGCATCGTGGGGTTTATATTCTACCGGCAGTTCCTCAAAAAGGACTATGTCAGCGAGCCGAAGCCGCTGCGCGCGGATGACGGAGACGCCGTGGCGCTCAAACCCTCGAAGCCGGGCGTCATCATCACCATCGCCCGCGAGCACGGCTCCTCCGGCAAGCAGATCGGAAAGCTCGTTGCGCAGAAGCTCGGCATCCCGTTTTACTACAAGGAGATGGTGGCGCTGGCCGCGCATGAGAGCGGGCTCGACCGCGAATTCATTTCCGATATCCACAAAAACGCTCCGGACGCGATGCGCGATCTCTATCTCAGCTCGCAGGTGGTCCAGCGGGCCATCGCGGCGCAGGATCGGATCATCCGCCGCATTGCCGACAACGGTTCGTGCGTTATCGTAGGGCGCGCCGCGGATTATGTTCTGCGGGAGCATAAAAATGTTGTCCGTGTGTTCGTTCACGCGCCGCTCGACTACCGAATCCGTCGTGTCATGGAGGTATACGGGGACACGCTGCGGGAGGCAAAACGCAATATCCGCCACTCCGACAAGGCGCGGGCGTCGTATTACCGGCACATCTCCGGCCGCCGCTGGGGCGATGCCGAAAACTATGAGCTGACGGTGGATTCCTCCGCGGGACTGGAAGAAACAGCGGCGATCATCGTCGCCTACGCCCGCGCCGCAGCG
>OIZQ01000893.1_pt1 | contig 13357 bp, 10 predicted proteins | sample 1588491 | NCBI WGS metagenome assembly OIZQ01 (sample SAMN03283262) | human gut metagenome | biome: human-associated habitat; material: feces | host: Homo sapiens | place: USA | collected 2013
ATAGTAACCTACAGTCCGACAAAGAGGATCTACGATGCGGTGAAGAAGATTCCGAAGGGATGTGTTGCAACATACGGCCAGGTTGCGGAGATGGCAGGTGACAGGAAGATGGCGAGAGCCGTGGGCAATGCACTTCATAAGAATCCTGATCCTGAGAATATACCGTGTTACCGAGTGGTGAATTCCAAGGGTGAGCTTGCGGGAGCATTTGCGTTCGGTGGAGCAAATGTCCAGGCGGACCGCCTGAGGGCAGACGGCATAGAGGTTGAAAATGACCGGGTAGACCTGAAGAAATATGGAATGAAAAACTGAGTCGCAATACAGACAGAAAGGCAATACAGAATCATGACATCTGATAACACAAAGACAAATGAAAATCAGAACAATCCCCTTGGATATGAGAATGAGGCACATCTGCTCACAACCTTTGCCATACCGTGTATCATATCCATGCTGGTGACAGCACTTTATAATATAGTTGACCAGATATTTATAGGACACGGAGTGGGAATGCTTGGAAATGCTGCGACAAATATAGCATTTCCTCTTTCAACGGCATGTACCGCGATATCGCTTCTTCTTGGCATAGGAAGTGCGACCAGCTTTTCATTGAAGCTTGGTGCCGGAGATGAGAAGAAGTCGGCTGAGGCAACAGGAAATGGAATCTGTCTCATGGCGATATTTGGCGTGGCACTTTTCCTTGTGACGACAATATTCCTGACACCTATGCTAAAGGCATTCGGCGCAACTGACAAGGTTCTGCCATTTGCACAGGAGTACACAAGGATAACAGCGATAGGTTTCCCATTCCTGATAGCGAATACCGGAATGAGCAAGCTGATCATGGCTGATGGAAGTCCGAGGTATTCAATGATATCCATGCTGACAGGTGCCATCATCAACACTATACTTGATCCGATACTTATATTCGGGCTCGATATGGGTATGCGCGGTGCGGCGCTGGCAACTATCACAGGACAGATCATATCATTTGCCATAAGCCTCAGATATATGTTCCATTTCAAGACAATACATCTTACCAGGGAAAGTTTTGTTATGCGAGGAGAGCCCTGCGGCAATATATTCAGATTCGGTGCGTCGGCGTGTTTCAATCAGATAGCCATGGCGATAGTCCAGGTTGTCATGAACAATACTTTGTCAAGATACGGAGCACAGTCGGTGTATGGAGGCGACATACCACTTGCGTGTTCAGGAATAATAAGCAAGGTAAACATGATATTCATGGCGATCGTTATAGGAATATCACAGGGAACCCAGCCGATCATAGGCTTCAACTATGGCGCAGGAAAGTACAGGAGGGTGAGAAAGACTTATCTTCTGGCGCTGGCAGCAGCATCGGCTCTGTCGGTGGTGGCATTTGCAGCATTCCAGATATTCCCTAGACAGATCATAAGCGCATTTGGAGAGGGAAGCGAGCTGTACTTCCAGTTTTCAGAGAGATACTTCAGGATATATATGTTTCTTACCATCGTAAATGGAATCCAGCCGGTGACATCAAACTTCTTCAACTCTATAGGAAAGGCGAGACTTGGTGTGTTCATGTCACTCACAAGACAGATACTATTTCTGCTTCCTCTCATCATCATATTCCCTATATTCATGGGGATCGATGGTGTCATGTATGCGGGACCGATAGCGGACGGAATAACTGCGATTGTCTGCGGTGTGTTTACGGTGAGGGAACTTAAGGAACTGACTTCTATAGACAGAGATGCACATGAAAAAGCCGTGAAAATATAGACGATAATCAGGATCTATATATTGTGCATAGAACTTATCGTGCTATAATTGAGAAAAATATCAATAAACATAAAGAGACGGCATTCGACAGACGATTTTGTGGTACTGAAAGACTGCGTGGATGAATCTGGACGAATGATGAAAGAAGGATAATCAATTATGACACTGAGAGATTTGAAGGTAGGACAGAGCGCCAGAATAAAGGCCGTTGGCGGTGAAGGAGAGCTAAGACAGCATTTTCTTGACATGGGTGTTATACCCGGTGCGGAGCTCACCCTTGTGAAGCTTGCTCCGATGGGCGATCCTATGGAGTTTCAGATCCATGGATATGAACTTACACTCAGACTGGCTGATGCAGAGCAGATAGATGCAGAGCAGATAGAGACAAGATCCAGAGCTCACACCAGAGTTGAGATCATAGAGGAGAAGGAACATCCAGGACTTGGCGAGGAAGGAAAATATCACGTCAAAGGGGATGGTGATCCGCTTCCAGAAGGAACAAGACTTACATTTGCCCTGGTTGGCAACCAGAACTGTGGAAAGACGACTCTGTTCAATCAGCTTACAGGATCAAATCAGCATATAGGCAATTTCCCTGGAGTAACTGTCGACAGAAAAGATGGTCCGATAAGGGGCAGGGAGAATACTTCCGTGACGGATCTGCCTGGAATATATTCGATGTCTCCTTATAGCAGCGAGGAGATCGTGTCCAGAAACTTTGTGCTTGATGATCACCCAAAGGCTATCATCAATATAGTAGACGCTACTAATATAGAGCGAAATATGTATCTCACAATGCAGCTTCTTGAGATGGAGATACCGGTTGTCGTCGCACTCAACATGATGGATGAGGTCACAGGCAATTCGGGTTCCATAGATGTAAATGGGATGGAGGCAATGCTTGGAACCCCGGTTGTACCCATATCTGCGGCAAAGAACGAGGGCGTGGATGAGCTTGTAAGACATGCTATACATATAGCCAAGTATCAGGAAAAGCCTGGAAGACAGGACTTCTGTGATGAGAATGAGTTTGGCGGAGCAGTACATAGATGTATACATGCTGTGGCGCATCTCATAGAGGACCATGTAAAGGCAGCAGATCTGCCGCTTAGATTCGCTGCGACCAAGATCATAGAGGGAGATCATCTCATACTTGAAAGGCTTGGACTTGATGAGAACGAGAAAGAGACGATAGAACATCTGATAATCCAGATGGAAAAAGAGAGAGGACTTGACAGGAGTGCAGCCATAGCTGATATGAGATTTAATTTCATAGAAAAGGTATGTGAAAATTGCGTAGTTAAGCCCAAGGAGAGCAAGGAGAGGATCAGAAGCGAAAAGATAGATCGCATTCTTACGGGTAAGTATACCGCAATCCCATGCTTTATAGGTATCATGCTGGCGGTGTTTTATCTGACATTTAACGTGATCGGAGCAGGTCTGCAGAAACTATTAGAGATGGGGATAGATGCGCTCACGGTTCAGGTGGGAAAGCTTCTCACCGCAGCAAATGTAAATGTGGTCGTCAAGAGCCTTGTTATGGATGGAATATTTGCGGGTGTCGGAAGTGTGCTCAGTTTTCTTCCGATCATAGTGACTCTGTTCTTTTTCCTGTCGCTCATGGAAGACAGCGGATATATCGCCAGAGTTGCATTTGTCATGGATAAGCTGCTAAGGAAGATCGGACTTTCCGGCAAGAGCATAGTTCCGATGCTGATAGGCTTTGGCTGTACGGTTCCGGCCGTCATGGCAACCAGGACACTCCCGAGTGAGAGAGACCGAAAGATGACTATTCTGCTCACTCCATACATGAGCTGTTCAGCTAAGCTTCCTATATATGCGTTCTTTGTAAGCGCATTCTTCCCTGGAAAGGGCGGCCTTATTATGGCAGGGCTTTATTTCCTTGGAATTGCGATAGGAATAATTGTGGCTATGGTTTATCGGAGCACATTGTTTAAGGGCAATGCGGTTCCTTTTGTCATGGAGCTTCCAAATTACAGACTTCCGGGTGCGAAGAACGTAGGCCAGCTCCTGTGGGAGAAGGCAAAGGACTTTCTTCAGAAGGCGTTCACAGTTATATTTCTTGCAACTATATGTATCTGGTTCTTTCAGAGCTTTGATATGCACCTCAATATGGTGAAAGACTCGCAGGACAGCATACTTGCTGCGATAGCCGGACTTTTGGTGCCGATATTTAAGCCGCTTGGACTTGGCGACTGGAGAATATGTACGTCGCTCATAAGTGGTATCATGGCGAAGGAGAGTGTGGTATCCACACTTGAGATATTGTTTAACGGATCAGTGACCGCAGCTATCACAACCAGGGCTGCAGCATCGCTGCTCGTATTCAGCCTGCTTTACTCGCCTTGTATAGCAGCCATCGCCTCCATCAAGAGAGAGATGGGACATCGCTGGGCTGTCATGGTAGTGATCTGGCAGTGCGTTGTGGCGTGGCTTGCGGCATTTGTGGTGTATATGATAGGGGGAATACTGTGATAAATGCCTGGCGTATGTCTGGTCTGATACATTCTGGAATATGTCTGGTACTAGGGTATTATCACACCAGTTTCTTCTCCGTCCACTTTCCGCTTCGCCAGCGCAGGACCATACCAACTGCGCGTACACATTCGTCACAGGTAAGGCCTATGTAGGCGCCGGTTGCAAGGAGCCCAAGGTGCAGGCCGAACATCCATGTACCGCCGACAGCACACACGTACATAAAGACAGCTGCTATGACGGCCGGGAATACCGCATCTCCGCTGGTCTTTAAGGCCTGGCCGTAGACAAGGTTTGTAACTCTGCCAACCTCGAGGATGATGTCAATAGCAAGGAGCCTTGTGACAATATGTACCATGTCCGGGTTGTCGGTGAACAGTTTCATGGCCCATGGGGCTGTGACTGCAAATAAAGTTTCAAGACAGGTCGCCACGATCACACCGATGATGGCGGCCTTTTTTGTATCTCTTTTACATGCATCTATATCGCCGGAACCGATATGCCATCCTGTCATGATGGCATTTGCCTGGGCGAGCGCTGAGCCGACGCAGTAGGAGAAGTTGCTTATCTGGACTGCGTAGGATCGTGCCGTGACATTTATTCCGTCAGTATCCATCTGGTTCAGGAACTTGACCACCAGCATCATGGCGACATTGTACAGAACGGATTCGAATGCAGATGGCAGTCCGACTCTGATGATCTGTGAAAGGACAGTTCTGTTAGAAAGCCTTTCGGGATTTTTTCCTGCTTTTACAAGGGTGCAGGAGAAAAAGATAACAATTGCAAGGTTGATAACCTTGGATATGACTGTCGCTGTAGCGACACCCTGCACCCCTTTATGCAGCGCAAAGAGAAATACTGCATTTAAGGCGAAGTTTACAAGGTTGCCGATTATGGTAGCGATGAGAGGCTGCTTTGTATGTCCAAATGCCCTGAGGTAGCTTGCAAATATTGGAATCAGCGCGTTCAGGAAGCACCCTCCGCCAACGATTTCAAGATAGCTCATGGCAGGTTCCCTGAGGTTCCCGGCTATTCCAATCAGATCAAGAATATTTCCGGAGAAAATGAACAGGAATATAGACATTCCCATACCTATGACTGAGTTGAATATAAGACCAAGCTGGCGTGCCTGATAAGCAATCCCAGGTCTGCCTGCGCCGATATTCTGAGTCATGACCGTCATCATGCCGGATGATATGATGGAGAACATGATGATGAACATTCCGATATAACTGTTGGCGGTTCCGACAGCACCCACGGCATAGTCGCCCACTGATGAGAGCATAAGTGTGTCAACCATGCCAGACAGCATATAGAATAGTGTTTCAAAACATATAGGTATAAAAAGTGCGGATAATTTCTTCATATAATCAGTACTCCTTTGGTGATGGGTATAAAATCATGAGTTATAACTAAATTGTATAATATCGCATTGATACCGCATGAATCTTGTACTATTTCAATTAAAAGTTGCACATATTCTACATATGAGTTAATATGACGAAGTTGCATGATATAAAAGGCAACACAATATATAATAAATCAATATCAGGGGATAACAATGTACGCAGAATTAAAGGAAAATCATCCACACGGGACAAGAGAATATCCATTTTGTGAGTATCATATGAGATACTGGCCACATGCATTCCAGATCCCGGTTCATTGGCATGATGAGGTGGAGATAATATATGTAAGGAAAGGTCCACTTATGGTTGAGATTGATGGACAGAAATTTATAGGGGATGACGGAGCTGTATATATAGTAAGTCCGGGAGTGCTGCATATGATGGCCGCCCCGGAAACACCGGTGGATTATTTTACATTTCTGTTTCCGATGGAATTCATATCATTTCAGACCAAGGATGAATTGGAGGATGAGATATTTTTCCCTCTTAGGAATCACACACGGGAATTCAGACCTGAAGTGACGAATCGGAATCTGCTTGAAAAACTTATACCTATTCTTGATGAGTTGTCAGAGGAAAATGGGAAATTTGGAACACACAGACAGATACAGGTGAGAATCAGACTGTTGCAGGTTGTAGATCTTTTAGTGGAATACGATCAGCTTGAAGCGAAGACAGGGAGAGCGTCAGGTGGACTGGAAAAGGAGATACTTATATATATACAGGATAATTATCATGAGCACATAAGTCTTGCTGAGCTTTCTGAACATTTTCATCTGTCGGAAAAGTACATGTCAAGATTCTTCAGTGAGAGATTTCACATGACGCTCACACAGTATGTGAACTATGTTAGACTTAAGTATGCAAGGCATCTTCTCGAGTCCACAGATCTGTCGGTTACCGAGATTGCCATGAAATCAGGTTACCCAAATGTAAGTTATTTTATCAGGAAATTTTCTGCGGCGGTGGGAGAGCCACCGTTAAGATATAGAAATGGTAAAGCTGTGAAAGATCAAAAAAACAGAATATAAAATTCGAAAAACTTGATGGCTGTTGACGGAAATTGGAGATAACAATATAATGGTAATACAGTTTTATGACGTTATATTAAGAGCATCTGAGGAGACCGTGAATGAGAATCAGACAATTTAGAGAAGACCACTGGGATAGGCTTCCCACGATAAGACTGCAGAAAGCGGTGCTTGACAACTTCAAGAGTGTGGAGCATGGAGAGATAGTATTTGCCTGTGGAAAGAAGTTTGTTCCGTATGGAACAGAATCAGATATATTGGGACTTTATGGACAGAATGGCTCGGGTAAGACGAGTTTTATAGAGGCGCTTGCCATACTGAAGCTTCTGATGATTGGAGCTGAAGTTCCGGCGGTGTATGCAGAATGTGTGGCAAAGGGTCAGGAGATGGCCAGACTGGAGTTTACATTTGACCTTCAGTACGAGGACGGACGCATCCGAAAGGTTGTGTACGAATTCCTCATGTCCGCCGTGGAGAATGAGACAAATAACGGATTCAGACAGTACGGAGGAGAGGATCAGAACAGTGGCCAGCCGAGCTACAGAGTCCGCATATCGGGTGAGAAACTGAGTATGTCAGGTGATTTTGAGGGCAGGAAGATGATACTTCAGCCTGTGATTGACACATGCACTGACGACATGCCGTTCGGGCCTGTATCGAAGCAGAAATATTTCATAACAAATGACAGAAAGTTCGTGGATGAGCTGAATGTGGTGAGAAGACTGGCGCAGGAAAAGTCGGCGTCGTTTATCTTCTCGCTCGGAACTGCAAAGGTGTGCGATGAGTGCGGGTTATACTCTGAGTTTTATCAGGTTATACTGGAGCTGGCGTACTACAGTCAGCTCTATCTTCATGTGGTAGACACGAAATCAACAGGATATATAAGACTCAACTACGGACTTCCGCTATACACACAGAGCGGTAAATTCCTTCTGAAGACGGATGTGCCGAACATCATGCCGGAGATAGTCTTCAGCGAGATAAAGAGCCAGTTTGAGAATATAAACATAGTCCTCAGCCAGATAGTTCCGGGACTTAATGTTGATCTTCACGAGCTGTCGCCTGCCCTCATGAAGGATGGCAGTATGGGACATGTGGTGGAGATAGTGTCCAGCAGAAATGAGACGGACATGAGTGTGTTCCACAATCAGGAGGCTGCGCCTGACGGAAGAGTGCACATGCCATTCAGGTACGAGTCCGACGGTATCCGCAAGATCGTGTCGGTGCTCAGTCTGATAATAGATGCGTACAATGAGCAGTCGTGCACGATAGCCATAGACGAGCTGGATGCCGGTGTGTTTGAGTATCTTCTGGGAGAGGTGCTGCAGACGTTCCAGGAGTCTGGCAAGGGGCAGTTTATATTTACATCGCATAACCTCAGACCGCTGGAGGTCATAAGCAAGGATTATATATATTTCACCACGACAAATCCGAGAAATAGGTATATCCGTATGAAGGGAATCGGAAGCAGCAACAATCTCAGAAATACTTATTTCAGGGAGATCGTGGTTGGAGAACAGGACGAGGAGCTGTATAGGAATACGAAGAGGTTCAAGATTGTATCGGCATTCAGAAAGGCAGGTATGGATCATGGGGAAACGACCTAAGAAGAAGATCTTCCTGTTCCTTGTCGAGGGAGTGTCGGACCGGAATGCTCTTGAGGTGCCATTTGGACAGCTTCTGGAGGATATAGATCCTGATATTGTTCTGGAATTTGCCATGCTCATGCAGGATGACGGAAGCTTTGGCGGTGATATAACCTCAAAGAATGGCATACATCCTGACAACATAGAGCGGTTTATAGATGAGATAATGGTCAGTCCTCTGCTAAAGAGGACGGGCCTGTATCCGAAGGACATTGTGGAGATAATTCATTTTGTGGATATGGATGGGGCGTACATAGATGACAATCTGGTCGTGACTGATGGGGGAAATGAAGACAAGCCGGTATACTACCCGGATATCATTGTGACGGCAAATCCGGATCACGTGAAGGAGCGCAATCTCTGCAAGAGTGCGAATCTGGATGTGCTCACTTCGCTGTCATCAATAAAGATAGGAAGTAAAAAGATAAAATACTCCGTATACTATTTTTCGAGCAACCTGGATCATTTCCTGTATCGTGATGCAAATTCAGATGAGCACGGCAAGGTGCGGAGGGCGGCGGAGTTCTCGATGAAGCATGAGACGTCGGGATCGCTGGAGCGTTTTTTTGAGGAGAATGAGACTGTGACTACAGATATGACTTATGGGGAGTCATGGGATTTCATAAAGAGTGGGGAAAATTCTTTGAAGAGGCACACAAATGTGAATCTGCTCATAAAGAGGCTTAAGGCTATTGCGGAAAATCACATATAAAATAAACTCATAACAATAAAACAGGAGACAGAAAAGGCTATGAAGAAGAACAAAGAAGATGACGGAATCTACAGAAAACCCACCAAAGGTTTCAGCAAGAGAACAAATATGATAGTCGGCATAGCATTTGTCATATTTGTGCTGGTGTGTTGCATAATAAGACTGTTCGTGTAAGGTTTCAGTAAAGAAAAGTGGCAGGTGTTGATTTTTATATTTAGCATGCTATACTTGGCTTAGTTAATTGAAGGTAATCAAGGAGGATAAATCCGTGTTTGGTAGCAGATCAAGCAAGAAGACGGGATTGAAGATCATAATAGTGGGCTGTGGAAAGGTTGGCGTGGCCATACTCAAGCAGCTTGCAAATGAGGGGCATGATATAACTATCATAGACAAGGATCCCCAGAAGGTCGCAACATACGCAAATCAGTATGATGTTATGGGAATAGTTGGAAACGGAGCAAATCACAGCGTGCAGCTTGAAGCGGGAATACAGAACGCAGATTTGATAGCTGCAGTCACGTCGTCGGATGAGCTCAACATCCTGTGCTGTACCATAGCCAAGCAGGTCGGAGACTGCGCGACCATAGCGAGACTCAGAGACCCGGATTACAGCAAGGAGGCAAGCTATCTCAGGGAGAAGCTTGGACTTACCATGATCATAAACCCTGAGCTTGAGACTGCAATCGAGGTGTCGAGGGTACTGTATCTGCCAACGGCTCTTGAGATAAATTCATTTGCACACGGACAGGCGGAGATGACCAGGATAAAGATCCCGGAGAAGAACGTGCTGGACAACAAGAGCATAGCTGATCTCGGTAAGGATCTTGCAAATAAACAGAAGCCGATAAATATACTTATAGCGGCAGTTGAGAGAGCCGGGGAGTTCTATATCCCTTCCGGTGATTTTGTCCTCAAGGCCGGTGACATCATGTCATGTGTGGGAACACGGCCTATGTCCAGAAAATTCATGGAGCACATAGGCTTCAAGACTGCGAGAGTCAAAAACACCATGATAATCGGTGGAGGAAATGTCGCATATTATTTGGCTGGACAGCTCGTGAACATGGGAATATCCGTCAAGATCATAGAGGAGAACAAGAAGCGCTGTGAGGAGCTTTCAGTCCTTCTGCCGAGGGCGATAATCATAAATGGTGATGGAACGGATCAGGAGACTTTGAACGAGGAGGGCCTTGCGGAGACTGAATCATAGGGAATACTCCGCTTATGTGTCTGAAAAAGTCGACAGGATACAATATATTTGCCAAGGCGGAATTTCTTAATCCTGGTGGAAGTATTAAAGACAGGATCGCAAAAAACATGCTGGAGGTTGCAGAGAGTGAGGGAAAACTCAAGCCGGGAATGACTATTATAGAGCCTACGAGCGGTAATACCGGAATAGGGCTTGCACTCTGTGGTGTTCAGAAAGGTTATAAAGTGATAATTGTGATGCCAGAGAATATGAGTGAGGAACGAAAGAAGGTTATCAGGGCATTTGGTGCTGAGCTGGTACTTACGGATCCGGTTCTAAGCATCGGTGGTGCTGTTGATAAGGCAAATGAGATAGCAGAATCTGATCCAGAGAAGTATTTCATGCCGCAGCAGTTTGTCAATCAGGCAAATCCAGATGCGCATTATCGCACAACAGCAGTTGAGATGTGTGAACAGCTTGGTCAGAAGATAGACATATATGTGTCTGGTGTTGGAAGTGGAGGTACTCTCCAAGGTATAGCTAAATATCTGTTGGAGAAAAATCCAGATACGAAGATTGTTGCCGTTGAGCCTAAGGGAGTGTCAGCGCTACATGGAGATGGCCCGGGAATCCATCAGATACAGGGTATTGGTGATGGATTTATACCGGATGTCCTGGATACATCACTGGTAACAGATGTGGTGGAAGTGGCGGATAAGGATGCCATTGAGATGGCGAGACGACTTGCCAAAGAACAGGGACTTCTTGTAGGTACGTCATCCGGTGCAAATGTATGGGCAGCTATGCAGATGGCAGAGAAGTATGGTAGGGATAAGGTTATAGCTACAGTTATGGCGGACAGGGCTGAAAGATATTTCAGTGTAGGTTTATTATAAAATAGGAAATAAATTTATTTAGGGACATTTTCAAGAGATGCTATGTATAGTACAGTGGAAATGTCTCTATTTTATTGATTTAAATGTGTTATTTGAAAGAACGCAAAATATAAACCATGTAAGTATAAAGGAGAAAAAGAGATGGATATAAATGGGAAGATGACGGGAAAAAATGTGGTTAGCGGGGCACTTGCTGCATCGAGGGAATACGAAACTCAGAATGAAATAGATAAGAATGAGCGACCGTTGTTTCATGTGACTCCGCCTGTCGGTTGGATGAATGATCCGAATGGATTTTCTGTGTATAATGGTAAGGTGCATTTGTTTTACCAGTATCATCCGTACAGTACGGAATGGGGACCTATGCATTGGGGGCATCAGGTCAGTGACGATTTGATAAGATGGGAGCAGCTTCCTGTGGCGATTGCACCTGATATGATATATGATGCCGAGGGCTGTTTCTCAGGTACGTCCATTGAAAAAGATGGAGAGCATGTCCTGATATATACCAGTGTTATGAAAAATCCCAACGGTGATGGGGTATTGCAGAACCAGAGCATAGCGGTTGGTGATGGCGTTACATATAAAAAAATACAGAATAACCCGGTGGTGACTGGAGATATGCTGCCGGAGGGATTGAGCAGAGCGGATTTCAGAGATCCGAAGGCATGGCTTGAGGATGGCAGATACTATATGGCTGCAGGCTGTGTGGATCAGGATAATAAGGGGCTTGTGGTATTACTTTCGAGCGCTGATATGGAAAGCTGGACATTTGAGAGTATCCTTGCACGGAATGAAGGTGATCTGGGCGGCGTATGGGAATGCCCTGATTTCTTCAAATTAGACGATCATCATGTACTTCTCGTATCGCCTACGGGAATGAAAGCAGAGGGATATGAATTCCACAATGGAAATAATTCTATCTATTTTGTTGGAGAATTTGATAAAGGTGAGAAGAAATTTGACGGTGGAGAGCCATTATCACTTGATTATGGAACAGATTTCTACGCGCCTCAGACTACACTTTTGCCGGATGGCAGAAGGATAATGATAGCGTGGATGCAGTCGTGGCATAATCTGTGGATACCCGGTGGACAGAAGTGGCAGGGAATGATGACGATTCCGAGGGAGATATCTCTGAAAAATGGACGCTTGATACAGAAGCCAGTGAGAGAGATAGAGAAGTATCATGCTAATATGGTCAGGTACTCAGATAAAGTAGTGAGTGGACGGCGTAGTCTGGAAGGTATAAGTGGAAGAAGTCTGGATGTGACATTTGTAATCACTGGAAACAAATACAGCAGATTTACCGTGAATCTGGCAAAGGGAAGCGGATATTATACTCGATTTATATATGACAGAGAAAATAATATAATAGAGATGGACAGGACATTTGCAGGATTTGAGAAAGATGTGGTGTGTATCAGAAGGGCCTGCGTGAAATCAGCAGAATGTTACGGGGATGTCAAGGGAAAGGTTGATGAACAGCAGGAGGCTCAAGATAGTATAAAGCTCAGATTTATACTGGACAGGAATTCGATAGAACTGTTTGTAAATGATGGAGCTATGACAATGAGCACGGCGATATATACACCTATTGAAGCGGATGGAATAGAGCTGTTATGTGAGGGACAGGCAGTCGTGGATGTGGAGAAGTATGATATCATTTAACAAAAGATGATCTTGCTCAATTGTTTAGTTGTTGCACTGCCAGGCATCAGTCTGGCGGTTCTCCAGGTTTCAGGTGCCTCCGTTCCAACATTGATATGACAAGGAAAGTTGTCAAAAGTTATTGACAACTTTCCTTGTCATTTGTTATACTCCATTGTAAAAGAAATGACAACTATAGTTGTCATTTGGCATATATAATATATATATAGCTTGAATTTGGAATGGGATTTTAGTGGTAAGAATTAAAATGGAGTTATGAGGATATGAGGAAAAAGCAAGGTGTAAATAAAAAGGACAATCTAAGTGAAAATGGTATGGATAAAGGTAATAAGAAATCTACCTGTGAAACACTACAAGCTATGTTTGAGGGCATGATCGTCTCCCAACCAGTGGACAAATTGAAGACGCAGGTCAAGGGGTATTCCGTGACACCGATCACAGAAAGAATGTTAAAGAAGCACAAGCTAGGAGATGCTATGGCTGAGGTCTGTGATATAAATGAGCTTGAGAATGAGATCCGGGAAAGTCTGAAGAAGGGGCTTCCGG
>OIZQ01000897.1_pt1 | contig 13304 bp, 15 predicted proteins | sample 1588491 | NCBI WGS metagenome assembly OIZQ01 (sample SAMN03283262) | human gut metagenome | biome: human-associated habitat; material: feces | host: Homo sapiens | place: USA | collected 2013
GAGGATCCAGGATACGCTCTCCTACCGCTGGTTTTTAGGCTATGGGCTGCTGGATAATATCCCCCACTTTGCGACGGTGAGCTATGCCTTCTGCCAGCGCTTCCAAATCTACGATGATTGGCTCATGCCGTGCGTCTTTTCTCCAACCTTCCATGAAAACACCCCCGTTTCTTCTATTATAGCAGAAGCAGGGGCGTTTGCATAGTTTTTTGACAGACTGAAAGAGGAGACAGCCATTGCGGCTGTCTCCTCTTTCGTTTATTGCTCCATGCCGTCCTTGACCCGCAGCCGCGCGATGGCGCGGGCCAGTGAAGTCTGGGCCATGTGGTATTCCCGGATGCTCTGCTTTTGCAGCAGCGCCTCTTTTGCCGCGTCCGCTGCTTCCTTGGCCCGCAGGGCGTCGATGTCCTCCGGACGCTCGGCGGTGTCCACCAGCACCAGCACCTCGCCGTTTTCGATCTTCACCAGTCCCGCGGATACCGCCGCATACTGCGGCGCTCCGCCGGGAACGCGGTAGGTCAGCTTGCCCGGCACGATGGCGCTGATGGTGTTGCAGTGTCCTGCCAGAATACCGTACTGCCCCGCAGAGGTGGGCACGATCAGCGACTCGCAGTCCCCATCGAAAAACGTGTGGGATGCCGCCAGAATATGCACACGGAAGCTGTTCATGCCTGCGCCTCCGCTTTCAGCTTCTCCGCCTTGTGCACCGCGTCGTCGATGGTGCCCACGTTATAGAAGGCCGCCTCCGGATAGTCGTCCATCTCGCCGTCCAGTATGGCGCGGAAGCCCCGCACGGTCTCCCGCAGCGGCACATACACGCCGGGAAGTCCGGTGAATTTCTCCGCCACATGGGTGGGCTGCGCCAGAAAACGCTGGATCTTCCGGGCGCGGGCCACGGTCTTTTTGTCCTCGTCGCTGAGCTCGTCCATACCCAGAATGGCAATGATGTCCTGCAGCTCGTTGTATTTCTGTAAGACCTCCTGTACACGGCGGGCTGTTTCATAATGCTCCCGGCCCACAATATCCGCCTCCAGAATACGGGAGGTGGATTCCAGCGGGTCAACAGCGGGATAGATACCCTGCTCCGCGATCTTACGGCTCAATACGGTGGTGGCATCCAGATGGGTGAAGGTGGTGGCCGGGGCAGGGTCGGTCAGGTCGTCGGCGGGAACGTACACCGCCTGCACGGAGGTGACGGAGCCGTCCTTCGTTGAGGTGATGCGCTCCTGCAGTGCGCCCATCTCCTCCGCCAGCGTCGGCTGATAGCCCACGGCGGAGGGCATGCGGCCCAGCAGCGTGGACACCTCGCTGCCCGCCTGCACGAAGCGGAAGATGTTGTCGATGAACAGCAGCACATCCTTGTGCTGTACGTCACGAAAATACTCCGCCATGGTCAGGCCGGACAGCGCCACCCGCATACGCACGCCGGGCGATTCGTTCATCTGGCCGAACACCAGCGCCGTCTTGTCAGACACGCCGCTCTCCCGCATCTCGTTCCACAGGTCGTTGCCCTCGCGGCTGCGCTCGCCAACACCGGTAAACACGGAATAGCCGCCGTGCTCCATGGCCACATTATGGATCAGCTCCTGGATCAGCACGGTCTTGCCCACGCCCGCACCGCCGAACAGACCGATCTTGCCGCCCTTGGGGTAGGGCTCCAGCAGGTCGATGACCTTGATGCCGGTCTCCAGCACCTCGGCCGTAGGCTGCTGCTGGGAGAATGCTGGGGCCTTGCGGTGGATCGTCCAGCGCTGGGTGTCGCCGGGCAGCGGCTCCTCGCCGTCAATGGGCTGACCCAGCACGTTAAACATCCGGCCCAGCGTCGCGTCCCCCACGGGGACGCTGATGCCCGTACCCAGTGTCTCCACAGTCATACCTCTGGACAGGCTCTCGCTGGCGCCCAGCAGGATACAGCGCACCGTATCGTAGCCGATATGCTGGGCCACCTCCATGACTCGTGCCCCGTCCTTCGCCGTGACCGTCAGGGCCTCCTTGATCTTCGGCAGTTGTCCTGCCGGGAAGCGGCAGTCGATGACAGGGCCGGATATGGCAATGATGCTTCCTGTATTCACAGTACGCTCACCTCCGCGTTTTGTTTCTTTTTGATGGCCTGCTTCTGGGCCTTTGCGCCGGAAGATATCTCTGTGATCTCCCGCGTGATGGCCGCCTGACGCAGACGGTTATATTGGCCGGAGAGCTGTGTCAGCAGCTTCTCCGCGTTCTGTCCGGCGGAACGCATGGCCGTCATACGGGCGTTCTGCTCGCTGCAGAAGCTGTCCACCAGGGCGCTGTAAATGTAACCGGACACATAGCTGGGGATGATGCTGTCCAGCACCACACCCACCGACGGCGTAAATTCAAAAATCGGCTGCCCGGTATGCTCCGCCGCGGCAGAGGCAAACGTGCCGCGATGGAAGGGCAGCAGCCGCTCCAGCCGCGTCTCCTCCGAAAGCCCGTTCTTCATGTCTGTATAGAGTACGAATATTTTCTGCGCAGCGCTACTGCGGAACAGCTCCAGCAATATCTCGCTGATCTCGCGGGCACGCTGCATGGTGGGATTCTGCGCGGTGTAGAGAAAGCTCCGTTCCACCGGTATCTTATGGCGGGCGAAATACTGCCGCCCATACTCCCCCACCACAAACAGCTTGGTGTCCGGATACTGTACCAGCATGGCCTCGGCCTTTTTGATCACGTTCTGGTTATACATACCCGCCAGACCCTTGTCCGCCGTGATGACCAGACAGGCATACGGGCCGTGGAGCGGCGGCTCGCCGCTGTCCGGATAGAAATACTGGCTCTGCACATCCTGCACCGTGCGGAAGATTCGCTTGATCTCGCCGCGGATGGCTTCAAAATAGGGGCGTGTGCCGTCCAGCTCCGCCTTGGCCTTGCGCATTTTCATGGAAGCGATCAGGTACATGGCGTTGGTGATCTTCCGCGTGTCGCCCACACTGCGGATGCGGTCTTTCAGTTCCTTTGCATTTGCCATACCGCCCGCCTCAGCTTTCCGGATGCTTCATCAGGTTTGCCGCCAGCGCCAATATGGCTTTCCGATCTTCGCCCGATGCCTGTCCGGTGCGGTCGATCTTCCGGCAAAGCTCCGGCAATGTGGTCTCTGCCATGTCCAGCAGCACACGGGCGGTCTTGGCGGTATCCGCCACGGGAACATCCGCAAAGGCGTGGTCCAGCGCCGCCGTCAGCAATATGACCTGCTGGTGCTGGCTGTAGGGATGGTACTGCTCCTGCCGCAGCAGACGCATCAGGCCCTGCCCGTAGTGCAGCTGCCGCTTGGTGGTGTCGTCCAGATCGCTGGAGAACTGCATGAATACCTCCATCTCGCGGTACTGGGCCAGATCAAGGCGCAGCGTACCGGAGGCTTTTTTCATAGCCTGCGTCTGTGCCGCGCCGCCCACACGGGATACGGACAGACCCACGTTGACTGCCGGGCGCTGCCCCGCGTGGAACAGACTGCTCTCCAAAAAGATCTGTCCATCCGTGATGGATATGATGTTGGTGGGGATATAGGCGGACACATCGCCCGCCTGCGTCTCCACAATGGGCAGCGCCGTCATGCTGCCGCCGCCCAGCACGTCGGACAGGTGGGCAGACCGCTCCAGCAGCCGGGAGTGCAGATAAAACACATCTCCGGGATAGGCCTCACGACCGGGGGAACGCTCCAGCAGCAGACTCAGTGCGCGGTAGGCCACGGCGTGCTTGGACAGGTCGTCGTATACGATCAGCACATCCCGGCCACGGCGCATGAAGTACTCGCCCAGCGCGCATCCGGCATAGGGCGCGATATATTGCAGCGTGGCAGAATCGCTGGCGGTGGCGGCCATTACGATGGTATAGTCCATGGCGTCGCGGCGGCGCAGCGTTTCCACCAACTGTGCCACAGAGGACGCCTTCTGTCCGATGGCCACATAGATGCAGACGATATTCTTCCCCTTCTGGTTCAGGATGGTATCCAGTGCGATGGCGGTCTTTCCCGTCTGGCGGTCACCGATGATCAGCTCTCGCTGGCCACGGCCAATGGGGAACATGGAGTCGATGGTCAGAATGCCCGTCTCCAGCGGCTGATCCACCGGCTGGCGGTCAATGATACCAGGGGCCGGGGCCTCCACCGGATAGTAGTCCTCCGCCGCGATCTCACCGGCGTCGTCTATGGGCTCGCCCAGCGCGTTGACCACACGGCCCAGAAAGCCCTCGCCCACCGGCGTGCCCGCCACCTTTCCGGTGCGGCGCACCATACTGCCCTCCACGATCTCGCTGTCGTCGCCAAAGATCACGCAGCCGATCTCGGATTCCCGCAGATCCAGGATCATGCCCTTCAGTCCGCCGTCAAACAGCAGTATCTCGCCGTATTCCGCTCCGGCAAGCCCACTGACTGTGGCGATCCCGTCGCCCACCGTCAGCACGGCGCCTACCTCATCGGCATGGGGTGCCGGTTCAAAGCCCCGGATGGTCTGCCGCACCAATGGCATCACATCGCCATGGCTGCGGACAGCCTGCGCCACCTGCTCCTTCAACTGGCGGCTTTTGCCTGCGGCGCTCCAGTCATAGATCTGATCCAACTGCCAGCGGTAAACGGAGGTACCTACCTCGATGCGAAAGCCGTCGTGGACGCTCTCGTCCTTCCGCCACACGACGCCGACGGTCTTCTGGTACTTCTTTTCCAGAAACGCCCGCAGACGATCCAACTGCTCCTGAGAAGGCTCCTTGGCACTGTAAAGATAGGCTTCGACCTCGATCTTTCTGATCTCATGCTCCGTCATGCGTCAGTCCTCCTTCTCCACCCTGTCCAGGAAATCATCCAGCGGCGCTTTTTCGGAGGGCGGCAGCAGCTTATCCACCGCCTCAGCCACAAGGGCGTCGATCTCCGTACCGGCCTCAGCCAGCACTCTGGCCTTCTCCTGTGCGGCTTCCCTCTGCGCTCTGTCCAGAATGGCGCGGCGCTCCTCCTTTGCCTGCCGGAGCTGCTCCGCCGCGGCCTGCCGCGCAGACTCCATAGCCTGCTTTTTCAGCGCATCGGCCTCATTTTCCACGTTGGCCAGATGGTCGCGGTACTGTTTCTCCTGGCGCTCTGCGTCGGCCAGCTTCCGCTTCGCCTCCGCATCCATGTCCGCGTAGTAGGCGGTACGCTTGTCCATAAATGCCTTTACAGGCCGGTACAGCAGCAGATACAGCCCGCCGAACAGAATCAGGAAGTTGAAGAGATGCAGCAATATCTGCTGCCAGTCGATATTCAGTGGTACACCCATACCGACACCTCCCGTCACAGCACGAAGATGACCAGAATGGCGATGATCAGAGCATAAATAACGACCGTTTCAATGAACACCAGGCCCAGCATCAGACTGGTACGGATATTTCCTGCGGCCTCCGGCTGGCGAGAGATGCCCTCCGCCGACTTGCCGATGGCAAGGCCCATGCCCACGGCGGCAGCCGCGGAGGCAAGGCCCACGCAGACCGCGGCGGCCACGGCCTTGCTGCCGGTGGCGCTGCCCGCCGTCTCTGTGGCGGTCTGAGCGGTTTCCGCCGCTGTATTGGCAGCGGCGTTATCGGACGTGGCGGCAAAGGCGGCCACGGTGCAGAGCGCGCAGATCAGCGCGGCCACCAGTGCCATAACGATCACTTTCTTAGAAATGGTTTTCATGTTCTTTTCCTCCGCAGTTTTGTTTTTTCTTTCGTTTTCCGCTTGGCCGGTTCCGTGACCTCGCCATAGAACATAGCGGTCAGCATCGTCAATACATAGGTCTGGATCAGTGCGTGCAGCAGCGTAAACATCACGCCCACCGCCACCGGCAGCACGAAGCTCAGGTGGATGTAGTAGTACACCAACTCCGTCACCAGCAGTCCACTCAGCAGCGCGCCGAACAGACGGAAGCTCATGGATACGGGCAGCGAGAAATCCTTCAGCGTCAGCCCGATTCCCTTGACGCCGTTTCCGGCGATGCCGCCGGACATAATGACAATGTAAGACAGGCAGCCAAGGGCGATGGCCCCGTTGATATCCGACAAGGGCGCTGGCAGCGACACGGACACGCCGCCCGTCGTCACCGCCTGAATACCGAACAGCTCAAACAGCGTCCCTGTGAAGATATACACGCCTGCCGCGAACACATACGCGCCCAGGAAGGTATTTCGGTGGGGACTGCTACTCTTCGCAAGGTTATCAAAGAAGCCCACCAGCTCCTCCAGTGCCAGCTGTAATTTTCCCGGTACCATCCGGAAACGGGGAATGACCAGCAGCCGCAGAAGCAGCGCCGCCAGCAGCAATACCCCTGATACAATCAACGCCGAAATAAACGCCGGGTCTACCGCTTTCCAGCCCAGCAGGCTGATCCTGTTGGTACCGTGCAGTACCGCGTCGCGCATCGTCTCCTTGATGGACACCGACTCACCTCCGCCGCCCACCGCCAGCGCGGCGGCCAGTGTCAGTGCGATCAAGCCCAGCCAGACCACCAGAAACCGAGTCCGTTTCTTTTTCTCCATATGCATCACTTCCTTTTACTTTTCCGGTGCGAACATCATGCTGAAGCTGACCGACAGCAGCACGCAGCAGACCCAGATCACCCGGTCACCGAACGCCGCGGCCAGAACGCTGCCCAGTCCAGCGCCGACGCCGAACACCAAAATCACGCCGAAATAGGTCAGCGCCTTCCACAATATCTCCTTATCCTTCTCCCGGAAGTAGGCACACAGCGCCTCCGTTCCGGCACGCATATTGCCGATGCACATGGTGCTGGCGTAGGCGTGGCCCCGCACCTTGTGGAAGGTCTGCACCTGCAGGGCGCAGACGAAGGACACCAGCGCGTTGGCCAGCGCGTCCACACGCCGGGGCAGGAAACCCACCGCCAGCAGCAGCACGATCTCGCACAGCAGGATGATCTGCCGCCAATGGATCTTTTCATAGTGCTTCAGCCGGATATGGACGACCTCCGCCGCCGCAATACCGATCATAAAGGACAGGATGGGGATCAGGTATTTCAGAGCCGTCGGCCACTCCCGCTGGAACAGCGCCGTACTCAGCAGCACGATATTGCCCGTCTGGGCGTTGGCAAATACGCCGCCCCGGCAGCAATAGGTGTACGCGTCCTGAAAGCCGCCGGACAGAATGATAAAGATCGCCGCCCGAAAGCTGTCCGACATCTGCCCGTGAAAGCTGACGTCATGCGCCATGGTCAACTCCGCTCCTTTTCCAGCTTCTCGATGCTGACGAGCTTGGTACACAGTGCCAGTATCGTGACGGCGGCACGGATCTCCTCCACTGTGGCAAAGGAGGGCGCAATTCGGATGTTCCGATCCTCCGGATCGCGGCCATAGGGATAGGTCGCGCCTGCCGGTGTGAACTTGACGCCATTGGCGGCGCACAGCTTCACCACCTCGGCGGCGCAGCCCGGCAGCGTGTCAAAGGAGAGAAAGTAACCACCCTTCGGCGTTGTCCACTGTGCGACGCCTGTGCCGCCCAACTCCGTGTCCAGCACCTCCAGCACCGCGTCGAACTTGGGCTTCAGGATAGCGGCATGCTTTTTCATGTGGGTCAGTAGCCCCGCGTCATTCTTGAAGAACCGCGCGTGCCGCAGTTGGTTCAGCTTGTCCGGCCCAATGGTGGACAACTGCAAAAACGACTTGATGTCGATGAGGTTCGCCGCGCTGGCAGCCACCGCCGCAATACCGGAGCCGGGGAACGTGACCTTGCTGGTGGAGCAGAACTCGTAGACCAGATCGGGATGTCCGGCCTTTTCGCACTCCGCGATGATATCCGGTATCTGAGCACACTCCCCGTCGAAGCAGTGGACGCAGTAGGCGTTATCCCAGAAGATGCGGAAATCTGCCGCTGCGGGCCGCAGATTGGCAAAGCGTCTGACCACATCATCGCTGAACACGATCCCGGTGGGGTTCTGGTATTTCGGCACGCACCAGATACCCTTCACCGTCTCGTCCTGCACCAGATGCTCCACCAGCGCCATATCCGGGCCGTTTTCATTCATCGGCACCGGGATCAACTGGAAGCCGAAATGCTCTGTGATGGCAAAGTGCCGGTCATAGCCCGGCACGGGACACAGAAACTTACGTTCTGGTACCTCCTGCCACGATGTGCCGCCGCAGATGCCCTCGGTCATGCCGTGGCTGATGATCTGATACATCAGCGTCAGGCTACTGTTGCCACCCACGATGGTGTGTGAGGCGTGGGTGCCCATCATATGGGCCAGCAGCCGCTTGGCCTCCGGAATGCCGTCAAGGCCGCCGTAGTTGCGGCAGTCCTGGCCGCTCTCGCTGTCCAGAATGCTGCGGTGATCCAGCTCGTCCAGCAGCTTCAGCGACAGCTCAAGCTGCTCCGCGGCAGGCTTGCCCCGCGACAGATCCAGCGTCAGGCCCCGTTTTTCGTATTCCTTGAGCCGGTGTAGGCATTGCTCCTTCTCCTGTGCCAGCGCCGCGCCATTCATTGATGTGTACTCCATAATGATACCTCGCTTATTCTGTTCAGGCGGCGTGCCGCCGCCCTTGACTTCCTGCAACGGGTGCATTATACTGACATCGCTTCTATATGTAAAATGTATGTTGAATATGGTTATCATATCTTGTTGACATATCTAAGTGGAGGGCATATGTATATCAGCTATGACTATTACCGGGTATTCTACTATGTGGCGAAGTATGGCAACGTGTCACAGGCGGCAAAGCTTCTGCTGAACAACCAGCCGAACCTGACGCGCACCATCCGTAATCTGGAAAGTGAGCTGGGCTGTCCGCTGTTCTCCCGGACGAACCGGGGCATGAAGCTGACACCGGAGGGTGAACGGCTGTATACCCATGTCCGCATCGCTTTCGAGCATATCGAGGCGGGCGAGGCAGAGCTTACCGAAGCCAGAAACCTACAGACCGGCACCGTCTATATCGCCGCCAGCGAGGTGGCGCTGCGTTGTCTGCTGCTGCCTGTTCTGAAGCAGTATCGTCTGCTCTATCCGGGCGTCCGTATCCGAATCAGCAACCACTCCACACCGCAGGCCATTGCCGCCTTGAAGGACGGCGCGGCAGACATTGCCGTGGTGACCACCCCCACTGTTCACTCTGCCTCACTGGCAGAGACCGTGATCCGCCCTATTCAGGAGGTGGCCGTCTGTTCCTCCGCCTTTCCGGCGCTGACCGACAGGCCCGTGGCGCTCTCGGAGCTGCTGGACTATCCCATCATCTCGCTGGGGCCGGATACCAAGTCTTTCGCATTCTATTCCGACTTTTTTACCGGTCACAGTCTGCCGTTCCACCCGGCCATTGAGGCATTTACCGCCGACCAGATCCTGCCGATGGTGGAGGCCGACCTGGGCATCGGGTTCGTGCCCAACGAATTTCTGACGCAGGAAAGCCATGTCTGCCGCATTGACCTGAAGGAGCAAATCCCGGAACGTCAGGTGGTACTGATCAAGCGGAAGGGCCAGCCGCTGAGCGTGGCCGCCAGAAAGCTGGAGCATATGATCTTGGAGGAAAAGAGCGGCACCTGATATCCATATAAAAAGCCAGAACGCCCGAAGCAGAGCCTCAGGCGTTCTGGCCAGGAACAAAAAAGAGATAGTACGGCCCCGGCCACAAGGTGGAGGCGGCCGGGGCCGTCACAGGGGGTAAGTGTCTTTCATGAGTAAGTATGGATCTCTCTCAACTGCAAATACATTATACTATGCGGTGTCATAGTTGTAAAACGCATTTTTGTCCTCGATTGCATGAGCAACTGTAATGTATTCCTGCAAAAAGAGTATCTTTACAACCATGACGCTTCATGCCATGCTGGAAATGCAGTTGGATCTTTGGATTCGTTTTTGCCCATTATGAGATGAGGGGCATCCTCCTCTCACGCCGCACCCAGACATGCCGTCTTTGCTGGGTGCGGTTTTTCTATAGGGAGAAAGGGACAGCCGTTTGGCTGTCCCTCGTATTTTATTTTGCTACCGGCGCGTCGGGCCAGTAGATCACATAGCACTCCTGCATCTCGCCCATGAAAAAGAAGATGTTTTCGCCCATCTCAATATGCTCACCGAAGGCCAGATTCGGCACGAAAAGCCGTCCGCTGGTGCACTTTAGCCCCATGATGGTAAAAAGATAAATACGGCGCTATGTCCAATGCTGCGATTTTTCCTTTGTGTAACTATCTTTATCTCTTGACTTCGCCGTTCGGCTTATATTATACTGTCACTAGAGTAATATCGCCGTTCGGCTTATTTTCTGCTTTGCTTGAAAGAATCAAGCCGTACGGAGAAATGAGGTCACTATGCGTATCTACGATGCCGCAGATCTTGGTGCGGCGATCCGCCAGCGTCGGAAAGCACTGCATTACACACAAGCCTATGTATCGGAGGCTACAGGTTTTAGCGTCAGCTTTATCTCCGACGTAGAGCGTGGAAAGTCCACTGTCGAACTGGGCAAAGTGCTCTCGCTTGCCAACCTGCTGGGATTGGATTGCGAGATGAAAGTGCGGGGTGAGTAAATGGCATACACTGTTATCATTGAAAGAAATGGCGTACCTGTGCCGGTAGGGCATATATCAAACAGCGGCTTCGCTTACGACGATGCTTATCTGCACGGTGAGGATGCACGGCCCATCTCTGTCAGCTTGCCACTGCAAGAGGAAGCTTTTTCGCCCCAGCGGACAAAGTGCTTTTTTGACGGTCTGCTGCCGGAAGGCTTCACCAGAAGAACCGTCGCACAATGGATGCACGTCAGCGAAGATGATTATCTCTCTATTCTCGCTGGGCTGGGTAAAGAGTGTCTTGGCGCTATCCAGATCATTTGTGAGCCGGATGATATCCCGGCGCATTATCAAAAGCTGACACTGCCACAGGTACAGGCCCTTGCAGCGGAGGGTGCTACTCAATCGGCCAAGTTGGTGACGGAGTCCCACCTATCCCTTACCGGTGCCTCAGGCAAGGTAGGGCTATACTATGACGCCACTAACAATGCGTGGTATCAGCCCTTTGGCGCCGCGCCCAGTACGCACATCGTCAAGCAAAGTCATGTGCGTCTGAGCGGCATTGTGGTCAACGAGCTATTATGTCTGCACACCGCGAAAAAATGCGGCATTGATGTGCCGGATTGCTTCATTCTGGACACCGGCGGCGTGGCGGACGAAAACATTCTATTTGCTACCGCCCGCTATGACCGACCTTTCAACGCAGAGAGCCGTATGATCAACGGTCTGCCCTGCCCTCAGCGGCTTCATCAGGAGGACTTCGCACAGGCCCTGGGCATCCCCGCCGCGGAGAAATATGAGCCAACTGGCGGTGCATATCTCAAGGACGCTTTTGCTCTTCTGAAGCATCGTTCAGCAAACCCGCTGGAAGATCAGTTGAAGCTCTGGGATCTGACGGTATTCAACTTTCTTATCGGCAACACCGACAATCACCTCAAGAATCTCTCGCTCCTCTACGACGCCTCGCTTGCCTCCGTCCGGCTGGCTCCAGCCTACGATGTGATCAGCACCACCGTCTATCCCGGCAGCACCCGCGATCTTTCCATGCGTATCGGTGATGCCGTTACCGTTAATGATGTTTCCGAAAGCTCCTTCCGCATGGCCGCCCGTGAGGTCGGCATCGGCGAAAAGCTGGCGATAAAGCGTTTCTTCGCCATGGCACAGCAATTTGAAGCAGCGATTACTTCCACGGCAGAAGAACTCACAGGAAAAGGTTTCACAAATGCCGCACAGCTCTGTGAGCAGATCCTTCTGACCGGCGGATACCGGCACATAGACAAATGAGTTTTCAATCGTCATCTGCGGTCAACACGCATTTTGACTCGCTTTAAGGTAAGAGAAGGCAGGAACGCAATTTGAACCGCACCCCGTCAAGAGGACAGAGAAAAAATATAAAATTTCCCCGGTCAGCAGCCGAGCGCTGCTGACCGTTTTTTATGCGGCGAGGCAAAGCGTGTGCTTTTCCATCGGCGTCAGGACGCCCAGATTACGCTGGACACGTCTCGTGTTGTAATAGCGAATATACCGCTGGATCATCTGGACAAGCTCGTGCTTGCCGGTGAACCGTCTGCCGTAATAGCGTTCCCGTTTCAGGATGCCCCAGAAGCCCTCCATCGGGCCGTTATCAATGCAATGCGCCACGCGGGACATACTCTGCGTCATCCCAGCCTGCACAAGCTTGTGGTGGAAGGTACGGTTGGTGTACTGAAACCCTCTGTCGCTGTGGAACAAAGGATGCACGTCCGGATTGGCCTGCACAGCCTTGTCGAAGGTTTTGAAAACCAATGGGTTATCGTTGTGTTCACTGAGCACGTAGGACACAATGCGCCGGTCGCAGAGGTCTAAGATGGCGCTCAGATAGAGCTTGTGGATTTCGTTTCCCTCGTACCACTTGAATTCTGTCACATCGGTAAGCCACTTTTCGTTGGGCTTTTCAGCATAAAACTTCCTGTCCAGAAGATTTTCGGCAAGGTATTGCGGATTTTTTGCGTGTCTGGTGCAGCTGCGGCTTCCGTACTTGATCGTGGAGCGGATGTCTTTGACCCGGCAGATGCGGAGCACCCGCTTGTCGTTGACATGGATGCCGCAGTCATGGCGCAGGTCATCGTTGAGCCTCCGGTAACCCTTATCCGGACTTTCCTCGTGGATTTTCTCAAGCGTGTCCGCAAGGCGTTCGTTCTCTGCAGCCCGCTGACTCAGCTTGCCAGAGGCCCACTTGTGGTAAGCCGAACGCGCCGCGTGGAGCAGCTCACAGGCCAGCTCAATGGGATATCCCTTTTCAGTGTGCGCTTCCCGGATCGCAGCATAGGTGCGGCGCTGCCTCACTTCCGAAAGGCATCTCTCCTCTCGATCTCGTCCAATTTTTTTAGCAGGTCACGCTCCATTTCTGCCAGATACAGCTTGTGCTTGAGCTGTTCGATCTCGATCTACGCCTTCTCCAGCTCGGTTCTGGGTACTTGGTTCTTCTTCCGTTTCCCGCGCCGATCCTCCAGACCGGCCTCGCCCATCTCCTCGAACCGCAGCGTCCAGGTGCGTACCTGCTGGTAGCTCACCTTGTACTTCAAGGCCATCTCGCCGTAGTTTTTTCCACTGGCCAGACAGTCCTTGACGATCTGAACACGTTCTTCCTGCGTGCTGTCCCGTCCCTGCTTCATGTAGATTCCTCCTCCGGAAAACTTGACTGAGTTGAAATCTCCATGAGCATGATACACCTTTATCCAGTTGCTGAGTTGACGTTCGTTTCGCAGCTTATATTTTTTGCTGATTTCTCTGAGACTGCCAGTCCCAGACAGGTATTCCTGTACCGCCTTTAACTTTAGTTCTGATGGATAGACGCGGTTCT
>OIZQ01000918.1_pt1 | contig 13121 bp, 9 predicted proteins | sample 1588491 | NCBI WGS metagenome assembly OIZQ01 (sample SAMN03283262) | human gut metagenome | biome: human-associated habitat; material: feces | host: Homo sapiens | place: USA | collected 2013
GTTATGTTCGGCACTCCCAAGCCCATTGACACCACCGCCAACATCGGCGTCATGGAGAAGGACAACGTCAATATCATCGTTCACGGCCACGATCCCTCTCTGTCCGAGATGATCGTGTTCTACGCCAACGACCCCGAGATGATCGCCTACGCCAAGGAAAACGGCGCCAAGGGCATCACCGTGGCCGGCGTCTGCTGTACCAGCAACGAGGTCACCATGCGTCACGGCATCCCCATGGCCGGCAACTTCCTGAATCAGGAGAACGTGGTGTTGACCGGCGCCTGCGAAGCCATCGTGGTGGACGTGCAGTGCATCTTCCCCGCGCTGGGCCCCCTGAGCAAGTGCTTCCACACCAAGTTCATCACCACCTCTCCCATCGCCCGCATTCCCGACTCTGATTTTATCGAGTTCCATGCCGAGAGCGCCGGTGAGAACGCCAGGAATATCGTCAAAACCGCTATCGAAAACTTCAAGAACCGTCGTCCCGAGCTGGTCAACATCCCCGAGCTGAAGACCAAGGCCCGCGTTGGCTACTCTCTGGAGGCCATCAAGAAGGAGCTGGACGGCGTGTGCAACTCCCACGTGGATACTTACGGCACCACCAAGCCCCTGATCGACTGCGTGAAGGCCGGCGTGCTGCGGGGCGCCGTGGCCATGGTGGGCTGCAATAACCCCAAGGTCCGTCCCGACACCGCGCATATCGAGCTGATGAAGAAGCTGCTGAAGAACGATATCATCGTCATTCTGTCCGGCTGCTCCGCTCAGGCTGCCGCCAAGGCCGGCCTGATGGATCCTGACGCCAAGGAATACTGCGGCGAGGGCCTCAAGCGCGTGTGCGAGCTGGTGGGCATTCCCCCTGTTCTGCACATGGGCTCCTGCGTGGATATCTCCCGCATGATGCTGCTGGCCTCCGATATCGCCAAGGATTGGGGCATCAACATCTCCCAGATCCCCCTGTGCGGCTGCGCACCCGAGTGGATGAGCGAGAAGGCCGTCTCCATCGGCAACTACGTGGTCGCCACCGGTATCGACACTTACCTGGGCGTGGATCCCTACACCAAGGGCTCCAGCGAGGTGGTGGAGCTGCTGCAGGGTGAGCACGGCGTGAAGGACTGGGTGGAAGCCCGCTTCATCGTGGACACCGATATCGAGAGCCTGGGCGACAAGATGATCGCCGGTATCGAGGCCAAGCGCGCCGCGCTGGGCATCTAAGTAAGAGCTGTATCTTGACTGAGGAAAGGTCGAACCAATGAAAGTAGCCATTACCGGAAAGGGCGGCGTAGGCAAAACGACGCTCTCCTCCACGCTGGCCCGCCTGTACGCCGACGAGGGCCGTACCGTGCTGGCCGCCGACGTGGATCCTGACGCCAATCTGGGATTGGCGCTGGGCCTGACGGAGGAGGAGGTCAATTCCATCACACCCATTTCCAAAATGCGTCAGCTGGTAGAGGAGCGCACCGGCGCCACCTACACCAATAAATTCTTCAAGCTGAACCCGCAGGTCAGCGATATCCCCGATAAGTTCGCCCGTGATATCAACGGCGTCAAGCTGCTGGTGATGGGCACGGTGGAGACCGGCGGCGGCGGCTGCGTCTGCCCCGAGCATGTGATGCTCAAGTCCATTCTCTCCGCGCTGGTGTTCCGCAAGGACGACGTGGTCATCATGGACATGGAGGCAGGTCTGGAGCATCTGGGCCGCGGCACCGCCGGGTGCATGGATCGCTTCATCGTGGTCATCGAGCCGGGCGCAAGAAGCGTGCAGACCTATGAAAAGGTGAAGCAGCTGGCCGCCGACCTTGGCGTCACCAAGGTGGACGTGGTGGCCAACAAGATCCGGGACGACGCGGATCGTGAATTCGTCCGCTCCCGCATCCCCGAGGAGAATCTGCTGGGCTTTATCAGCTACGACGCCGAGGTTATCGACGCCGACCGGCGCGGCCTTTCCCCTTACGATGTCAGCCCCAGGGCCGTGGAGGAGATCCGGGCCATCAAGGCGCGCATCGACGAGACTTGAATTTTTGAAAGGATGAAATAGATCAATGGGATTATTTGACAGAGTATTCAGAGGCTCCGACGAGATGTTTGCCAAGGCGGAGGCAGAGATCAACGCCGTCGTTGCCGAGCTGGGCGAGTCCGCTCCCATGAAGATGCCGGACACGGCCTACTACCTGTCCTGCATTTACGCCTATCTGGGCAAGAAGGTCACCACCTTGGGCGAGCTGCGCGACACCTTGGCCGACGTGAAGGCCATGATGACCCGCGAGTATAAGACCAAGGACATCTTCACCTCCGGCATTGGCACCGCCATCGCCGCCGAGATGATCGAGGCCTGCAAGTATGCCCGCAACCCCGATCCCTATGCCGGCACCAACTACCACGGCCACTTCACCGATGCCGAGGTGCGTACCCTGGGCGTGCCTCTGGTCACCCGCGATATCCCCGGCTTCGTGGTCATGATCGGCCCCGCTCCCACCAAGGAGGAAGCGCTGGAAACCGTCAAGGGCTACCAGTCCCGCGGTATCTTCGTGTTCCTGATCGGCGGCATCATTGACCAGCTGATCGAGTGCGGCATGACCATGAACTTCGACGTTCGCGTCGTCCCCGTGGGCGAGGATATCTGGTCCGTGGGCCACATCATCTCTCTGGTTGTCCGCGCCGCCTTCATCTTCGGCGCTGTCCAGCCCGGCGATTATGACGGCCATATCGACTACTCCTTCCACCGCATTTTCGCGTTCGTCAACGCCTACGCTCCCGTGCCCGATATCACCGTGGCCTGCGGCGCCGGTGCCATCCAGCTGGGCTTCCCCGTCATCACCAACGATACCGATGACATGTGGGCCGTTCCCAAGTCCCTCATCATCAACGAGAATACCCAGGACTGGATCGAGACCTCTCTGGAGGCTCGCGATATCAAGATCAAGGTCACCAATATCGACATTCCCGTGGCTTTCTCCAACGCCTTCGAGGGCGAGATCATCCGCAAGAACGACACCCAGATCGAGATCGACGGCTCCCGCGTGGACTGCTGCGAGTTCTGCCGCACCGAAGAAGCCCAGAATATCGAGGATCACGCCATCATTCTGGACGGCCCCGACTTCGACGAGTTCGAGCCCGGCTCCAAGATCTGCCTGACCATCACGCTGGAGGTGGCCGGCAAGTCCTGGCAGACCGACTTCGAGCCTGTGGTCGAGCGTAAGTTCCACAACTTCCTCAACTGCATCGAGGGCGTCATGCATACCGGCCAGCGCGACATGATCCGCGTCCGCGTGTCCAAGTCCGCTTTCGAGGCCGGCTTCCGCGCCCGTCATCTGGGCGAGGTGCTGTATGCCAAGGTCAAGGGCGAGTATGAGACCGTGGTGGACAAGTGCCAGGTTCGCATCTGCACCCGTCCCGAGGGCTGCAAGGAGATCCGCGCCAAGGCCAACGAGGCGTTCATCGCCCGTGACGCCCGCCTGAAGTCCATGACCGACGAGTCCGTGGATAAGTTCTACACCTGCATTCTGTGCCAGGCCTTCTCCCCCAGCCACGTCTGCATCGTCACCCCCGAGCGTCTGGGCCTGTGCGGCGCCGTGTCCTGGCTGGACGCCAAGGCCACCAATGAGCTGGACCCCAACGGCCCCTGCCAGATCGTTCCCAAGGATCGCTGCCTGGACGAGCGTCTGGGCGCCTACGAGGACGTTAACGAGGCCGTCAGCAAGTATTCTCACGGCGCGCTGGAGCGCGTGACCCTGTACTCCATCCTGGAGGATCCCATGACCTCCTGCGGCTGCTTCGAGTGCATCTGCGGCATCGAGCCCATGTCCAACGGCGTGGTCATCACCAACCGTGAGCATGTGGGCATGACCCCTCTGGGCATGAGCTTCTCCGAGATGGCGTCCATGACCGGCGGCGGCGTTCAGACCCCCGGCTTCATGGGCCACGGCAAGCAGTTCATCGCCTCCAAGAAGTTCCTGGCTGCCGAGGGCGGCATGGGCCGCATCGTCTGGCTGCCCAAGGAGCTGAAGGATCAGATGGCGGATCGCATCAACGCCACCGCCAAGGAGCTGTACGGCATTGACAACTTCACCAGCATGATCGCTGACGAGACCGTCACCACCGACATGGAGGAGCTGTATGGCTTCCTGACCGAAGTGGGCCATCCCGTTCTGGAGATGGAGCCCCTCATGTAAGGAAATCGTTCCAAATCAAAAAAGCGGTATTCGGGCTTTGCTCGAATACCGCTTTTTTCATGTACCGATAATGCCCTTTTATGTACCCATAAAGGCCGTTAATGTACCAATAAAAATCAGAATTTTGCCTGAATCTGTCCTTCTGCGGCGGACAGTATGGCGTCCGTGTTTTCGCCCAGCGTTTCCCGCAGCCACTTTTCTTCGCTGAATGTGCCCTCCACATGGGGCACCCGAAACGCCCCGGCGTCACATCCCAAGCCGATATGACCGCCCAAGTTAGCGACTTTTCGGATGTTCTCCTGGGCCGACCGGAGGATACGTTCCGCTACATCGTCCGGAAACCGCCCACTGCCGATCAGGTTGCCGATGGTGGAGAGAGTCGGTACCCAGACGGTATCGCTTTCTGCCAGAATATGGCAGGCTTCGTCGTCCAGATACGCCCCGTGCTCGATGCTGTCAACCTCTGCTGTGACGGCGTTTTTCACCGCTTTTGCTCCGTTGCAGTGGGCCATGACGGCAAAGCCCAGATCGTGGGCGGCGGCAATGAGATCATGCATCTCCGCACCGGTCAGCGGCTCCTCCGTCAGCACGCCGTAGGCGGAGAAATCCATCAGGCCGGAGACCATCAGCTTGATGAAATCCGCCCCGCTTGCCTGCGCTTCCGCCAATAATGCGCGGTATTCCGCGAAATCCGACCATCCCCGGCCAATGAAGCTGCCGTAGTGGCCTTTTTTGTAGATGGGAAACGCTGGGGTACGGTAGGTGATGCCGTATTCCGGGGCCAATTCCTTAGCCCGCAGGCAGACCCCGAACCGGTCGCCGCCATCCCGGAGATACGAAATTCCGGCAGCCTGATAAGCGGAAAGGCGGCTTCTAATTAAAATATCGTTTGGTTTCGGCTGGTGTCCGGCGATAGCGGCCTTCCAGTCGCTGCCGGACAGCAGCATGTGGATGTGTAAGTCAGCAAACATGGCGGTCTCCTTTGACGGGGGTATTTGTGATACTTCGTAGGGGAGGGGTTCTACCCCTTCCGCTCAGTAAATTAAGCAGCTCAAATAGGCGACGGGCGGGGTAGAACCCCGCCCCTACGCACAGCGCCAGAGCGGTACTTACCGCCGTTCAAATAAACCAAAGCGGCAGGAGAGCCTGCCGCTTTGGGGTCATTTGGTTTCTTCAACTGCGTTGATCACGTCGCCCAGCAGGTACAGGGAGCCGTAGCACAGCACAGTACCGTCCTTACCCGCGTGGTCGATGGCAAGGCGGACGCCGTCCGCCACCGTGTCGCAGGGGGTGACGGGCTTGCCGAAGCTGGCCAGATATTTCGCCAGCTCCTGCGCCGTCAGGGCGCGGGGATTGTCCGGGGTGACGGTGATGAACTCCACCGCGTGATCCGCCACACTGCGGTACATGCAGTGGTAATCCTTGTCGCTCAATACACCGGTCAGCACCGTCAGGGGACGGCCCGGCAGATAATCGGTGATATTCTGGGCCAGCGCCTGAATACACTGGGGATTGTGGCCGCCGTCGATGAGGAACAGCGGGTCGCGGTGAATGATCTGGAACCGGCCCGGCCACGTGACGCGGGACAGTCCCTGACGGATATCGTCCTCGGTGATGTTCCAGCTCCGCTTTTGCAGCACGTCCAGCGTGGTCAGCGCCACGGCGGCATTGTGTAGCTGATGCTTGCCCAGCAGGGGGAGATGGAGATTTTCCCTGCCGCCGAAGTCGAAGACCTGCCCCTCCAGCGAATGCTGCCGCAGGTGCAGCTGGGTAAAGTCCACCTTGTGGAGCGCTGCGCCCACCTCGCGGCAGCGCTGCTCCACCACGGCTTCCACGCCGTCGGTGGAGCGGTACAGCACCGCGTCGCAGCCGGGCTTGATGATGCCGCTCTTGGTGGCGGCGATCTTCTCCAGTGTGTCGCCCAGCACCTCCGTGTGGTCAAGGCCGATGTTGCACAGCACGGCAGCCTCGGGAGCGCCGATGACGTTGGTGGCGTCGAACTCGCCGCCCATGCCTACCTCGCACACTACGATGTCGCACTGGCGGCGGGCAAACCACGCGAAGGCAATGGCCGTGACCATCTCAAACTCGGTGGGCTGCTCGAAAATGCTGTCGGCCAGCGGCTTGATCTCCTCGGTGATGGCGCACAGCTCGTCGTCGGAGATCTGCTCGCCGTTGATCTGCATCCGCTCGTTGAAGCGGACGATGTAGGGCGAGGTGTACAGGCCGGTGCGATAGCCCGCCTGCCGCAGCACCGAGGCCACCATGGCGCAGGTGGAGCCCTTGCCGTTGGTGCCGGTGACGTGAACAAATTTCAGCGTCCGCTCCGGATGACCCATCTTGTCCAGCAGGGCGCTGATGCGCTCCAGACCGGGGATGCTGCCCTTCCAGCAGACGGCGTGGATGTAATGTAAGGCTTCGTCCAGTGTCATTGTCCTGACACTCCTTTCTGCGCCGGTTGGGCGGCGGTAGGCCACACGCCGGCGGCGGTGAATACGCGGGAGCGGCACAGCGCCCACACCAGCAGCACATCCAGCACGCCGGTGACGGCGAACTGCACGCTGCGGGTGGCCAGCTTGGTCACGAAAAAGGCCAGCTTGCTGTCGCCGCCGTAGATCAGGGCCAGCGAGCCGCTCTGATAGAGAATGGAGCCCAGCACGATGGCCGGGAGAAACGCCGCAGCGATGCGCAGCGGAGAGATCTTCTGGGTCAGCCACGGGCGAAACAGTCCGGCGCACAGGCCGTACAGAATGGGCGGCACGCAGAAGATGGGATTGTAGCCGTAGGGGGTGAACAGGCAGCCGATGAAGTCGGCGGCGAAGCCGGTGAAAGCGCCGGGCAGCGGGCCGAACAGCATGCCTGCGATGAAGATGGGCACGGCCTCGATGGAAAAGCGGGTGGTCTCGTTGGGCATGGGGATCAGCAGACGGGCCAGAATGACGCTCAGCGCCGTCAGCAGCGCGCAGATGGCGATGGAGCGCACGCTCCATCCGGACTTTTCGGGATTTTTGGACATAAAAAAGGCCTCCTAACAAAAATGTGGGAGGAGGTTGGGGAAAGGGTATGCGATTGTTCCGCGCACGGCGTACCGTACTCTGCAACAGCGGATGCGAAGATGGCATCGCGGAGCAAGCTCCTTCGTCCGGCGGCAACCTCCCATCCGACCGGCACTTAACGCGCCACTTCTACTCTTGCAGCAAGGGATGTGTTCACAGAAGGAGAAGAGTTCCGGTCTGTGCACACTGCCTGTATCATACTAGGGACGGCGGCAAAATACAAGGCAAAAATCGGAAATTTTTATTTTTCGTCAAATTGTCAAAAAATTCACATAACGATACGGCTATTTTAACAACAGCGTGTAAACGAACTGTGAAACGCGCAAAACGAAATGGTTGTTTTGTGGGATTTGCACGAAATAAAGGTTGACAAAAACGCATGGTTTCAAGTATAATTTCTAATTGTAGAAAAAATAACAAGGGGAAAAGGAGAGCGGTGAAAAGCGCCGTTACCGCCCCGGCAAATGCGCAAAGCGCACGGCCCTGTGGTGAGAAAGGCGAACAACGTTTTCTGGCACACAAGGGGGCCGTTTTCCTTTTTTTAGGAGATATCCATGAAGCGGTATGAAGTGGTGCGGGAGATCGCCAACAGCTGTGAGCGCAACCAGATGCGGGACGTGCTGTTCTTCGAGGTGGACACCGACGACCCTGTGGAATGGGTCCGGCGGGAGATCAAGGGCGGCGAGGTACACCTCACCGCCGAGGAGGGCCGCCCCGGCGAGATGACCGTGTTTGTGGAGAGCGCGGGCATGTATCAGAGGTTTTTGTTCACGGAGCTGTGAAAGCTTCGCAGAATTCGCGCTCGCAGGCGCGAAAGAATCAAATCATTTTTCTGACGACATGCGCGTCAGAAAAATACTTCTCGGCCGCCAGTGTGTCCGAAGGACGCGCGCAGCCGGCCGCAAATCTTTTGGCAGAAAAGTCGTAAGACTTTTCGCCAGCTTGAATTTGTATCTACATCCCTGACCGGGATCATGATAAATTGGATGCTAAGGAGGGAATCTATTGAGCGTGTGAAGGGTGCGTTCAGCAAAAGCTGCGTGCTCCTTCAAGGTACTTCCAGCAAAGACCGGTATGGCCTGTATCGCAGAGACTGCCGGTCGGCCGGAGCATTACATGTAACCCCTATGGCCCGCGGAGAGCGACATGCCCCGCAGGCCCCGCAAAGGATGGATCGAAACTATGGGAAAAACACATATCATTGCAGTGGCGGGCAAAGGCGGCGTCGGCAAGACGACCACCTGCGGCATGCTGATCGACTATCTGTGCAAGGCGGGAAAGGGCCCGCTGCTGGTCGTGGACGCCGACGCCAACTCCAACCTGAATGAAGTGCTGGGCGTGGAAGTGGAGACCACGCTGGGCGACATTCGCGAGGAGATGGCCCAGGCGGAGAAAAACGGCACCGTGCCGCCCAGCATGACAAAGGCGGATTACGCCGAAATGAAGTTCAGCTCCGCGCTGGTGGAGGAGGACGACTATGACATGCTGGTCATGGGCCGCACACAGGGAAAGGGCTGCTACTGCTTTGTCAACGGCGTACTGAAGACGCAGATCGACAAGTACGTGGGCAACTACAAGTATATGGTCATCGACAACGAGGCCGGACTGGAGCATATCAGCCGCGGTACCCTGCCTCATGTGGATACCATGCTGCTGATCTCCGACTGCTCCCGGCGGGGCATTCAGGCGGCGGGCCGCCTGGCCGAGATGATCCGCGAGCTGGAGCTGAAGCCCGGCACCATGAAGCTGATCGTCAACCGCGCGCCCAACGGCGAGCTGAATCCCGGCGTGGCGGAGGAGATCGAAAAATACCACCTGGAGCTGGCTGGCGTACTGCCCCAGGACGAAACGGTTTACGCTTATGACTGCGAGGGAAGACCTAGTTCCCAGGTGCCCGACGACGCGCCCGTGAAAAAGGCGCTGGCCGGGATCATCAAGGAGCTGAAACTTTAAACAACATCTACAAGGGGGATTTGTCAAGATGTCTTTCGTACCCAAAAAGCATACCTACAACGCCCACATCAACGAAGTGGTGCTGGGTGTAGGCGACAAGGCCGTCACCATCGGCGGCCAGAACGTGCTGGCATTCCACACGTTTGACGGCGAGATCACCAACGCGCCCAAGATCGGCGTGGAGCTGACCGACGCCGGTATGGCCATGTGCACCATGCCCGGAGAGCAGAAGTTCTATGAGGGCTGCGCTACCGTGGCCGACATGGCCAAGCGGGCCTCTGCCATGGAGGGCGCGTCCTTCATTTGCCTGCATCTGGAGGGCGCGGATCCCAACGGCGAGAACAAGTCCGTTGACGAGTGCGTGGAGCTGGCCAAGTCCGTGGCCGACGCTACCGACATGCCGTTGGTGGTGATGGGCTGCAAGAATATCGAGAAGGATACTGAGCTGTTCAACAAAATCGCCGAGGCGCTGGCAGGCAAGAATATTCTGGTGCTGTCCGCCCGCGACGAGAACTACAAAGCCATTGGCGCTGGCGCAGGTCTGGCCTACGGCCAGAAGGTGGGCGCGGAGTCCGCCGTGGACATCAACCTGGCCAAGCAGCTGAACACCGTCATGACCCAGCTGGGCGTCAGCGCCCAGTCCATCGTGATGAATATCGGCTCCGCTGCCGCCGGTTACGGCTTCGAGTATGTGGCCTCCACGCTGGACCGCGTGAAGGACGCCGCCCTGAGCCAGTCCGACGCCATGCTGCAGATGCCCATCATCACCCCCGTGTCCGCCGACACTTGGGGCGTGAAGGAAGCGATCATGCCTGAGGCCGATATGCCCGAGTGGGGCTCTCAGGAGGAGCGCGGCATTGAGATGGAGATCGTGACCGCCGCCGCCGTGCTGGCCAGCGGTTCCGACGCTGTGATCATGCGCCACCCCGAAGCCATCCGTACCATCGCCGCCATGATCGGCGAGTTGGTCTGACGCGGAAAGGAGGAAGCGAACAATGGCTGTTAAAGGTTTAGATATTTTCAAGCTGTCTCCCAAGAAGAACTGCAAGGAGTGCGGCGTTCCCACTTGTATGGCATTCTGTATGAAGGTGGCGCAGGGCGCGCTGCCCATCGAGAAGTGCCCCTATATGTCCGACGAGGCCATCGCCCTGCTGAGCGAGGCTACCGCGCCCCCCATGAAGGCCATCGAGGTGGGCGGCATGAAGCTGGGCGGCGAGACCGTCATGATGCGTCATGAAAAGACCTTCGTCAACCGCAACCGCTTTGCCGTGTCTCTGTGCACCTGCATGGACGACGCCGCTGTGGACGCCAAGCTGGCCGAGATGAAGGCCGTGGATTACGAGCGTATCGGCGAGCGTGAGTATGTGGAGTTCCTGCTGGTTCACGACGGCGGCGACGGCGCACGTCTGGCCGACCTGTGCAAGAAGGCTGCCGCTACCGAGCGTGCCGTCATCATCGACACCGACAGCGTGGACAACGCCAAGCTGGCGCTGGCCGCCATCGGCGATACCAAGCCCGTGCTGAACGGCGCCAATAAGGACAACTACGAGGCCATGAGCGCCCTGGCCGTGGAGGCCGGTGTGGTGCTGGGCGTCAAGGGCACCGATCTGGCCGAGATCCACGACACCGTGGCCGCGCTGGAGAAGCTGGAGAACAAGAATCTGGTCATCGACGTGACCGGCGCCACCATCAAGGAAACCTTCGCCAACGCCGTGCTGGTGCGCCGTACCGCCCTGAAGGACGGCGACCGCACCTTCGGTTATCCCTCTCTGGTCAATCTGGCCAAGCTGTGCCACGGCGACGTGCACATGGAGACCGCGCTGGCGGCCCTGTTCACCATGAAGTACGGCTCCATCGTGGTCATGGAGACCATGCGCTATGCCGAGGCGCTGCCGCTGTACGGTCTGCGCCAGAACGTGTTCACCGATCCTCAGAAGCCCATGAAGGTGGAGCCGGGCATCTATCCCATCAACGGCGCGACCCCCGACGATCCCTGCGCCCTGACCGTGGACTTCGCCCTGACCTACTTCCTGGTGTCCGGCGAGCTGGAGCGCTCCAAGGTGCCCGTCAACCTGCTGATTACCGACGCGTCCGGCATGTCCGTGCTGACCGCGTGGGCCGCCGGTAAGTTCTCCTCCGGCTCCATCAAGAAGTTCTTCGACGAGTACGATATCGCCGGTAAGATCAACAACCGCACCCTGATTATCCCCGGCAAGGCCGCCGTGATGAAGGGCGACATTCAGGATAAGCTGCCTGACTGGAACGTGGTGGTCGGCACCCGCGAGGCCGTGGAGCTGGTGAAGTACCTGCGCGACGGCGAGTACATCAAGGCTGCCGAGGCGGTTGCCGCTTCCAAGAAGCCTGCCGAGGAGAAGAAGGCCGTGGACGTGGACGCGCCGCTGGACTTCGAGAAGATCTCTATGTCCATCCCCAAGATCGACGTGGTGGACATGGGCGTGACCTACAAGCAGCGTGACCCCAACTCCCCCAAGTTCGTCACCATCGGCGAGCGCATCCACTGCATCAGCCCCGTGATCCGCGAGGCTATGAACACCATGAACCCCGAGCCCATCCTGAAGCGTGCCGCCGAGCAGATCAAGGCCGGCGCTACCTATCTGGACGTGAACATCGGCCCTGCCGAGTCCAACGGCCCCGAGCTGATGACCTGGGCGGTCAAGCTGCTGCAGGAGAACTTCAACAACGTGCCTCTGGCTCTCGATACCGCCAACAAGAAGGCCATCGAAGCCGGTATCCACGTCTATAACCGCACCAACGGCAAGCCCATCGTCAACTCCGCCGACGCCGGTTCCCGTATCTCCAACATCGATCTGGCCGCCGCCAACGACGCCATCGTTATCGCCCTGTGCTCCGCCGACGGTATCGCCAAGGACAACGAGGAGCGCATGATGCACTGCCACCACATGCTGGAGCGCGGCCTGAGCCTGGGCATGGACGCTTCCGACCTGTGGTTCGACCCCCTGTTCCTGGTGGTCAAGGGCATGCAGGATAAGCAGATGGACGTGCTGAACGCCATCAAGATGTTCGCCGACGAGGGTCTGAAGTCCACCGGCGGCCTCAGCAACAACTCCAACGGCGCTCCCAAGGCTGTCCGTCCCATTCTGGACTCCACGCTGGTGGCCATGGCCATGATGCAGGGTCTGACCTCCGCCATCGTCAACCCCAACGACCTGCGGCTGATGGAGACCATCAAGTCCTGCGATATCTTCAAGAACCACGTGCTGTATTCCGACAGCTATCTGGACGAGTAAAAAACCTGTTTCTTTTCCCGCCGCCGCGATGCGGCGGCGGGAAAAGTTGCATCCCCGGCATCTCGCTCCGCCTTGGGACGGAGGGAGAAAGTGTTGCAGATTCTGTAATTTTGATAGAGGAGGAACAACATTATGAGCGTATTGACCGACCTGATTTATGGTGGTTCCAACGCCGTGGCCGGCCTGACGGAAGGTGCCGTCAACGACGCGATCGCCAAATACGGCGCAGACAAGGAGATCGCATTCCCTGATACCGCGTATTTTTTTCCCACCATTTACGCCGCCACCGGCGTGAAGGTGAAAACACTGGGCGACCTGCCCGCCTGCGTAGGCGTACTGAAAAGCCTGATCACCAACCAGGAGGATCTGGGTCAGGCGCTGAACGCCGGTCTTGCTACCGCTGTGGGCGCTGAAATTCTCGAGGGTCTGAAGTTCGTGGAGCCCAAGGACGCCTATGAGGAAGCCACGGTTCCCGGCATCGGCTTCGTGCCCGATCCCATCATCCGCTCTCTGGGCGTGCCGCTGGTCACCGGCGACATCCCCGGCGTGGCCGTGGTGCTGGGCAAGGCCGAGAATCCTGAGGACGCCGTGAAGGTGGTCAAGGACTATCAGTCCAAGGGCATCATGACCTTCATGGTGGGCGACGTCATCGAGCAGTGCGCCGAGGGCGGCGT
>OIZQ01000925.1_pt1 | contig 13059 bp, 7 predicted proteins | sample 1588491 | NCBI WGS metagenome assembly OIZQ01 (sample SAMN03283262) | human gut metagenome | biome: human-associated habitat; material: feces | host: Homo sapiens | place: USA | collected 2013
CGCCCTCTCCAAACTCCACATCAATGTGGATATAACTGTCGGCTTTTTTGTGGGACAAAAGAACTACCGTCTCCACATGTGCCGTTCTTGGGAACAGATCCACAGCAACGGCGCGGACGGCGGTATAGCCGTGCTCCGCAAAGCGCTTCACGTCCCGGCCCAGCGTGGCCGGGTCACAGGACACATACACGATCCGCCGGGGCGACATGGCGGCGGCCGCCTCCACCACCTCCGGAGCAAGCCCCTTTCGGGGCGGGTCGACGCAGATCACGTCAGGCCGCAGCCCACGGCGAGCCAATTCCGCCGCCGTTTCCTTGGCATCGCCGCAGAAGAACTCCACGTTCTCCACGCCGTTGGACTTGGCGTTCTGCCATGCGTCGTCAATGGCCTCCGGCACGATCTCCGCGCCGATGGCCTGCTTGCAGTGCTGGGCCATGCACAGGGTGATGGTGCCCACCCCGCAATAGAGGTCAAGCACCGTCTCCTCCCCCGTCAGGGCGGCGAACTCCACCGCCTTGCGGTACAGCACCTCCGCCTGTGCCCGGTTCACCTGATAGAAGGACGGCACGCTGAGCCGGAACGTCAGCCCCCACAGGGTGTCCCGCAGGGTATTCTCCCCCCAGAGGGTGCGGTAGCTGTCGCCCAGGATCACATTGCCCTTTTTGCGGTTGACGCCCCAGACGATACCCACCGCGCCGGGAACAGCCTGCCGCAGCAACTCCACCAACTCCGGTTCACGGGGTGCCCGTTCCCCGTTGCCCAGCAGGCAGATCAGGCTCTCCCCCGCCCCGTTGGTACGGACATACAGATGCCGCAGCAGGCCCCGACCCGTTTTCTCGTCATAGCAGGGCACCCGGAACTGCCGGATATACTGCCGCACCGCTTGGGCCGCCGCATCCGCCTGCGGCATTTGCAGGCGGCACCGCTCCACGCCGATGACCTCGTGGCTGCGGGCGCGGTAAAAGCCCACCGTACCGTTGGGCGCGATGGGATACTGGCTCTTGTTGCGGTAGCAGTCCGTGTCCGGCGCACCCAGAATCTCCTCCACCTGTACATCGCTGCCGCCGAGACGGGTCAGGGCGTCCTGCACCCGCTGGCGTTTGGCGGCCAGTTCCTCGGCATAGTCCATGTGGCGGAAGTCGCAGCCGCCGCACCTGCCGTAGTAGGGGCAGTCCGGCTCCTGCCGGTGCTCGGACGGCGTATGGATGGCCGTCACCTTGCCGAAGGCGGCGTGCTTCAGCACCTTCATGATGAGGATATCGCAATCCTCGCCCCGGATGGCCCGGTGGACGAACACCACCTGTCCATTGACACGGGCGATGCCCAGCCCCTCGGAGGAATAGCCCTCGATGACCGCCCGGACGGTCTGGTTTTTTTGCAGCGCTTCCATGTGACCTCTTTCTCAAAAATAGGGGAAGCCACCGGCTTCCCCTATTTTCATGTTCTATTAAAACTCGAATTTCTCTGTGACCTTGCGGATGGCCTCGGCCATGGCGCCAAGGGTCTTGTTGTCCCGGCCCTTGCTGCGGCGCACCAGTGCCTGCAGAGCGTCCAGCGCCTGCAAAAGCTTCTGATAGACCACACCGGCCCGGCTGCCCTGACCGTCGAACACGGTTTTCTTCCGCTCCGGCAGGAAGCCCTTTGCCAGCTGGGTGCAGGTGATCAGGTCGTACTCCTCCGTATACTGGGGCGCGTGGGCGTTGAAGCCCATGGCGCTAACCGTCTCGGCAAACAGGGGCGCTACCTCCCGGTCGCCGTGGACGATGAACACGTGCTGGGGCTTGGGTTCCTTGAAGTGGGAGATCCAGTCCAGCAGATGATCCCGGTCAGCGTGGGAGCTGAGGCCCTGGAAATTGACGATCTTGGCCCGGACAGCCACATCCTCGCCGAACAGCTTCACGCTGGCGGCGCCGTCCAGCAGGGTACGGCCCAGCGTACCGGGGGACTGGAAGCCCACGAACACCACAGCGCTGTCAGCGCGCCACAGGTTATACTTCAGGTGGTGGCGGATACGGCCCGCGTCGCACATGCCGCTGGCGGAGATGATGACCTTGGGGGTGCCGTCCATGTTCAGCAGCTTGGACTCCTCCACCGATTCCGTCAGGTGCAGGCCGGGGAAGCTGAACATATGGGTGCCGTCCTGCACCAGTGCCAGCGCTTCCTCGTCCAGATAGCCCCGGAGATCACCGCAGAAAATGCGGGTGGCGGACTTGGCCAGCGGCGAGTCCACATACACCGGGAAGTCCTGCACGGAGGTCACCAAATGACGATCCTTGATCTCCCGAATGAAGTACAAAAGCTCCTGAGTGCGGCCCACGGCGAAGGAGGGGATCACCACATTGCCGCCCCGGCCCAGCGTCTCGTCGATGATCTGGGCCAGATCGTCGGTATAGCTCCACACCTCGGTGTGGTTGCGGTTGCCGTAGGTGCTCTCCATCACCACATAGTCCGCCCCGCCGAAGAACTGAGGATCCCGGATGATGGGCTGATCCACGTTGCCGATATCGCCGGAGAACACGATGTTGCGCTTCTCGCCGCCCTCGGTCAGCTCCATGAGGATGGAGGCGCTGCCCAGCAGATGGCCCGCGTCGATAAACGTGGCCTTCACGCCCTCGCACACGTCCACGGTCTGGTGATACTCGCAGGTCTGCAAAAATTCCGGCACACGCATGGCGTCCGCCACGGTGTACAGCGGCTCCACGTTGGGGCGGCCGGCGCGCTGGTTCTTGCGGTTCTGATACTCGGCGTCGCTCTCCTGAATGTGGGCAGAGTCCGCCAGCATGATATTCAGCAGATTGGCCGTCAGCCGGGTGGTGATGATCTTCCCCTGAAAGCCGTTCTTGATCAGCATGGGGATACGGCCGGAGTGGTCGATATGGGCGTGTGTCACCAGCACGGCGTCGATGCTGCCGGGGTGGAAGGGCAGCGTGGCGTTGTCCACCTCGTCCCGTCCCTGCTGCAAGCCGCAGTCGATGAGAATGTGCTTCCCGTTGACCTCCAGACAATGGCAGCTGCCGGTGACGCACTGGTCAGCGCCGAAAAAGCTCAGCTTCATGGCGTACATCCTTTCCAAAAAGTTCACAGATTTGGTCAAATTTTCTGCTATGATAAGTTACCTGTTATCATACCACGTTTCCCCGCCGTAGGCAAGCCGTAATTCCCCTTAAACAGCACTGGGGCGGCGGTTCGTCAAATTTCCTTTGCATCTGGCACGTAAGTATGATATACTGATATTTGTATTACTATGTGATGCATGAATTCTTTTCACAGAAAGGATCAAAATACATGGGACTGATCACCAAAATTTTCGGAACCTATTCCGAACGTGAGCTGAAATCCATCTGGCCCATCGTCCACCAGATCGAGGGCATGGAGGCCGAGTACAAGGCCATGACCGACGCCCAGCTTCAGGCCAAGACGCCGGAGTTCAAGGAGCGTCTCGCCAACGGCGAAACGCTGGACGACATTCTGCCGGAGGCCTTTGCCACCGTCCGCGAGGCAGCGGACCGCGTGCTGGGTCTGCGCCCCTATCCGGTGCAGCTGGTGGGCGGCATCGTGCTGCATCAGGGCCGCATCGCCGAGATGAAGACCGGTGAAGGTAAGACGCTGGTTGCCACGCTGCCCGCCTATCTGAACGCGCTGACCGGCAAGGGCGTCCATATCGTCACCGTCAACGATTATCTGGCCAAGCGTGACTCTGAATGGATGGGCAAGGTACACCGCTTCCTGGGTCTGACCGTGGGTCTTATCATCCACGACCTCACCAAGGAGGAGCGGCAGAAGGCCTACAATGCCGACATCACCTACGGCACCAATAACGAGATGGGCTTTGACTATCTGCGTGACAACATGGCCATCTACTCCAGTGAGCTGGTGCAGCGGGGCCACAACTTCGCCATCGTGGACGAGGTGGACTCCATCCTGATCGATGAAGCCCGTACCCCCCTGATCATTTCCGGCCAAGGCGACAAGTCCACCCAGCTGTACGACATGGCCGACGCTTTCGCCCGCAAGCTGAAGCGCTTCGTCATCGTGGAGACGGACAGCAAGGAGGAGGAAGACCCCAACATCGACGCCGACTACATCGTGGATGAAAAGGCCAAGAGCGTCACCCTGACCGCCCGCGGCATCGCCAAGGCGGAGGAATTCTTCCATCTGGACAATCTGGGCGACCCGGAAAACAGCACCATCTCCCACCACATCAATCAGGCCATCCGTGCCTACGGCATCATGAAGCGCGATGTGGACTACGTGGTGAAGGACGGCGAGATCGTCATCGTGGACGAGTTCACCGGCCGTCTGATGTTCGGCCGCCGCTACAGCGAGGGTCTGCATCAGGCCATTGAGGCCAAGGAAAAGGTGCAGGTGCAGCGGGAGAGCAAGACGCTGGCCACCATCACCTTCCAGAACTACTTCCGTATGTACACCAAGCTGTCCGGTATGACCGGTACGGCCATGACGGAGGAGGAGGAATTCGCCACCATCTACAAGCTGGATATCGTGGAGATCCCCACCAACCGCCCCATCGCCCGTATCGACTACGACGACAGCGTGTATAAGACCGAGAACGGCAAGTACCGCGCCGTCATCAAGCAGGTAAAGGAGTGCCACGCCAAGGGCCAGCCTGTGCTGGTGGGTACGGTCTCCATTGAGAAGAACGAGCTGCTGGGCCATATGCTGCAGCGTGAGGGTATCCCCTGCAATCTGCTGAACGCCAAGAACCACGAGAAGGAAGCCGAGATCGTGGCGCAGGCCGGTAAGTTCGGCGCCGTCACCGTGGCCACCAACATGGCCGGCCGTGGTACGGATATCATGCTGGGCGGCAACGCCGAGTATCTGGCCAAGAACGACCTGCGGAAAGCCGGCATGGACGACGAGCTGATTGCCGAGGCCACCGGCTACGCCGACACCGACAATCAGGAGATTCTGGACGCCCGCCAGCTGTTTGCCGAGCGGCTCCAGAAGCACAAGGACGAGATTGCCGGCGAGGCCGAGCGCGTCCGCCAGGCCGGTGGTCTGTTCATCATCGGCACCGAGCGGCACGACTCCCGCCGTATCGATAACCAGCTGCGCGGCCGTGCCGGTCGTCAGGGCGACCCCGGCGAGACCCGGTTCTATATCTCGCTGGAGGACGATTTGATGCGTCTGTTCGGCGGCGAGCGGATCACCAATATGATGGATCGCCTTCAGGTGGACGAGGATATGCCCATTGAGAACAAGCTCCTCACCAAGTCCATCCAGCAGGCTCAGACCACTGTGGAGAGCCGCAACTTCCAGACCCGTAAGTCGGTGCTGGAGTACGACGACGTGATGAACAAGCAGCGCGAGATCATCTACGGTCAGCGCAAGCAGGTGCTGGACGGTCTGGACGTGAAGGAGACCATCATGAACATGATGTCCACCTCCATCACCAATCAGGTGAACTCCGTCTTCCTGTCCCAGCCCCACATCGACGCGGCACAGTGCAAGGAGCTGCTGCGGGGCGTGGAGGGTCTCTACTTCCCCAAGTATGCCGTGAAGATCACCGAGGAGGAGCTGCCTTCCCTGACCGCCGACGAGCTGGCCCAGCGGTTCATCACCGCCGCCGCCGACTTCTACGAGAAGAAGGAGCAGGAATTCACCTCCCCCGTCATGCGCGAGGTGGAGCGCGTGGTGCTGCTGCGAGTGGTCGACGAGTACTGGATGGAGCACATCGACGCCATGGACGATCTGCGTCAGGGTATCCGTCTGCGGGCCTACGCCCAGACCAACCCCGTTGACGCCTATAAGAAGGAAAGCCTTGAGATGTTCGAGGAGATGATCTCCGCCATTCAGGAGGAGACTGTCCGCCGTCTGTACAGCGTCCGCATCCAGCGCAACGAGGAGATCAAGCGCGAGCGGGTGGCCAAGGGCATGACCGAGAACGTGGGCGGCGACGGCACCGTGAAGAAGCAGCCCAAGAAGGTGGTCAAGATCGGCCGCAACGACCTGTGCCCCTGCGGCAGCGGGTTGAAGTGGAAGAAGTGCGACTGCAAGGAGTATCACTCCTGATTTCATAAGAACCAAGACCCTATATGAGCCAAACCGGGCGGCGGCAGATGCCGCCGCCCGATATTTCCCTCAGGCGAGAAACGCACCCAAAGCCTCCCCTGTGTAAGGGGAGGTGTCGCCGTAGGCGACGGAGGGGTTGTCAAATACCCCGACAATCCCCCAGTCTCGGCTTACGCCGAGCCAGCCCCCTTTACACAAGGGGGCCTTTGATGCCGCTCTCCGATGTATTTTCCCCACCCCGAAAGGAGCCCTCTATGTTCCACACCAACACCAAAAATGGTCTTACCATCCTGACCGCCGATACCCTCTCTGGCGTGTGCCACGGCTTTTCCACCCGCCCCGGCGGCGTGTCTCCTGTGCCGTGGGACAGTCTGAACCTAGGGGTAGGCCGGGGCGATGATATCGCCCGCGTACAGGAGAACTACCGCCGCTTTTGCGCCGCGCTGGGCACAGATGTGAACCGTGTGGTGCTGTCCAAGCAGATCCACGAGGATGTGGTGCGCCATGTGACGGAGGCCGACGCAGGAAAGGGTCTGTGGCGTGACCGGGACTATCCCTCCGTGGACGGCATGGTGACCGACGTGCTCCATCTGCCGCTGGTGGTGTTCTCCGCCGACTGCAATGTGGTGCTGCTCCACGACCCCGTCCGCAAAGCCATCGGCGCCTGCCACGCCGGATGGCGGGGCACGGCGCTGGGCATCGCCGCCAAGACGGTGCGGGAGATGCAGCGGATCTTCGGCTGCGACCCGGCGGATATCCGGGCCGCCATCGGCCCAGCCATCGGCCAATGCTGCTTCGAGACGGACAGTGATGTGCCGGAGGCACTCCGCGCCGCGCTGGGCAGCGAAGCCGATCCCTATATCACATGGAACGGCCGCAAATACCACATCGACCTGAAGGCCATCAACGCCCTGTGGCTGCGGAAGTCCGGCGTCACCCGGATCGATGTCAGCAGCGACTGCACCGCCTGCCGCACCGACCTCTACTGGAGCCACCGGAAGCACGGCGGCGAGCGGGGCAGTCAGATCGCCATGATCTCGCTGGAGGATACGCTATGAAACGACGCATTGCGGCGCTGCTGCTGGCGGCGCTGTCGCTCCTGTCCCTGTCCGGCTGCGCCAACTGGGACGAGGGCACCTATACCGATAACCCCCTGGGCGAGCTGTCCCAATACTACCAGACCGACACCGTGGAGGAAACTCCTGCCCTGACCGCCTTTTCCCTGCCCTATCTCAGCGGCGAGACACTGGATCCCATCACCTGCGGCGACGGCATTCAGCTGACGCTGACCACCCTGCTGTACGAGCCGCTGTACCGCCTGTCCCCGCAGTTTGAGACGGAGCGGGTGCTGGCCCAGAGCGAGAGCTACGACCCGGAGTCCTTCACCTACACCATCCGTCTGCGCGGCGGCGTCCATTTCAGTGACGGCACGGCGCTGACGGCGCAGGATGTAGCCGCCACGCTGCTTCGGGCCCAGCAATCCTCCCGCTACGCCGCCCGTCTGGCGGATGTGACCGCCATCAAGGCGGCCGGCAGCGACACCGTGACCATCCAGCTGGCCCAGAACCGCCGGGACTTCACCGCGCTGCTGGATATCCCCATCGTCAAGGCCGGTACGGAAAGCGATTCTTTTCCCACCGGCACCGGGCCTTACACCAAGTCCGCCAGCGGCGAGCTGCTGGCGCGCAATTCCCACTGGTGGCGCAGCGTGACGCTGCCCTTTGACCAGATCAACCTGCTGTCCTATAAGAGTCAGGAGGCCGCCGCCTACGCCTTTTCCTCCCACGACGTGCACCTGCTGGCCTACGACATGACCGGCTCCAGGGGCGACGTGGCCTCCACCAGCGGCAGCTATACCGACGCGGACACCACCATTCTGCAATTTCTGGGCTTCAACCACTCCCGCAGCCTGTTCCAGAAGGCGGAAATGCGGCTGGCCATCAGCATGGCCATGGATCGCGCCACCTATGTCAGCGCCTATCTGATGGGCCACGGCGAGGAGACGCAGTTCCCCGTCAGCCCCGTCAGCAGCCTGTATCCTCAGGCGCTGGAGCAGACCTATACCGCCGACGACTGCGCCGCCGCCATGGCGGAACTGAGCATGGCCGACGGCGAGTGGATCTACAGCATGACGCTGCTGGTCAACAACGAAAACAGCTTCCGTGTCGCCATTGCGCAGGAGATCGCCAAGGCGCTGGAGCAGTATGACTTCAAGGTCACGGTGCAGGCGCTGCCATGGGATCAGTACCTTACCGCACTGGCGGAGGGCCGGTACGACATGTATTACGGCGAGTGCAAGCTGACGGCGGATTGGGACGCCACGGCGCTGGTAGGCACCGGAGGAAGCCTGAACTACGGTGGCTTCTCAGATCCCGCCACGGACGTTCTGCTGGCGGCGTATCTCTCCGCCGATGACGACGGCCGGGCCGCCGCCATGGAGCGGCTGTGCCGCCGCCTGCAAAGCGAAATGCCCATCATCCCCCTTTGCTTCAAGCGCACCTCAGTGCTGCTGCCCTACGACGCGGTGGAGCACGTCACCCCCACCGCCGCCGATCCCTTTTACCGTCTGGAGAACTGGACGATCCACTGGGGAACCGAGAAATAAGCGCAAGAGAGGAACCCATATGACTGACCGTGACTATACCCGGCTGGTGCAGACCATCGAGGAACAGCTTCAACAGAAAGGGCGGCTCATTGTCGCCATCGACGGGCGGTGCGGCTCCGGCAAAAGCACATTGGCAGCGCGGCTGGAGCGTGAGCTGCGGTGCAGCGTGTTCCACATGGACGATTTCTTTCCCCGCCCCGAGCAGCGGACAGCGGAACGGCTGTCCCAGCCCGGCGAAAATGTGGATCACGAGCGGTTTCTGGCGGAGGTGCTGCTGCCGCTCCACAATGCGCAGCCCGTTACCTACCGTCCCTACCTCTGCGCCCGGCAGCAGCTTGGCGCGCCCGTGACCGTCCCGCTCACGCACCTGACCATTGTAGAGGGCTCCTACGCCTGCCATCCCACCTTGCGGGAGTACTACGGCCTGCGGGTGTTCCTAACCGTTGCGCCGGAGGAACAGCTGCGGCGCATCGAAAGCCGCAACGGCCCGGAGAAGGCGCAGATGTTCCGTGACCGCTGGATCCCCTTTGAGGAGATGTATTTTCAGGCTTTTGACGTACAGGCGCGGTGCGATATTGTGATACAAGGGTAATCGAAACGATAAAAGAGACGGCGCAGGCCGTCTCTTTTGTTGCTTTATTGAGCAGGGCCGACAGAGTCGTCGGCCCCTACAGCGGTTTGGCGTTAACAACGTCAGTAGGGGCGGACGACTCTGTCCGCCCCTGTTGGTCACTTGTGCACAGTGAATCCCGCTCTTAATACTTGTCCTGATATGCCGTGTCCTCCACGCCGCTTTGCCGCAGCCAGGCAACCAACCGATCCAGCATGGGGCGGAACAGCGCCTGAAACCAGCTGTCTTCTCCGAACCAGCGGACAAGCGTGGGGCTGACGGCGTAGTAGTCGCGGATAAACGCCCGCCCGTACCACGTCCGATCCAGCGTGTTATCCCGGAAGCGGCGCAGCGTCCACACCTCCGGACAGTCGTAGGAGCCGTATACGGCGGTGGCGATGTAGCAGCCGCTTTTTTGCTTAGACGATTGAACGGAACAATTCAGGAATGCAGCGTATCTATTACATTGGGGATTGCCTTTAATTTCAACATTCCGCAACGATGTACAGCCAAGAAAGGCTTGGTCGGCGATTAGCTGCACGGAATCTGGTATGCTGATTGTCGTAAGCGAAGTGCACCCAGCAAGTGCGCTTTCCGCTATTTCCCTCACAGAATTTGGTATCGTAACAGTCCTAAGCGAGATGCAGTCTCGAAATACCCCTCTCTCTATTTTTTGCACTGAATTAGGTATCTTAACAGCGGCAAGTGAGCTACACTTTTTGAATGCATACTCTCCAATTTCTCTTACCGAATCTGGCATCGTAACAATCCCGAGCGAGATGCAGTCTTGAAATACCCCTTTCTCTATTTTTTGCACCGAATTAGGTATCGTAACAGAGACAAATGAGCTACACCTTGTGAATGCATACTCCCCGATTTCTCTTACCGAATCTGGTATTACAATACTTGAAAAAGCACATTCAGCAAATGCCAATTGACCAAGCTTTTGCACAGAATTTGATATTGTGACCGACGCAAGTGCCGTACAACCATAAAATGCACTTGATCCGATCTCCTGTACCGAATCCGGTATGACCACCGAAGTGATCCCCTTGCAATGAATAAATGCATGATCTCCTATGATCTTCACACTGTTGGGGATCACAACCTCAGTAGCCGCGCCGTTGTACTTTTCCAGCACGCCGCCGCGGATCACAAAATCCGCCGAGTTGCCGCCGTAGACGTTGACGACTCCGGCGTTGATGTGGTTCGTCGTGTTGAAATTATTGATGGCCTTTTCCACGATAAACGCCGCACCACAGTAGGGGCAGACTGCCGCGTCCAGTGTATTGTTGATTTCCAGATTCGCGCCGCAGTTCGTACACTTTGCTTGTACCAGAGGCATATTTCCATCTCCCTTTTCCGTATTCTGTAAAGTGTACCTTTCAAAGAATCATTTTTCTACACTCAATCGTTAATTTGGCCCTTGAAAAATCAACATTTTTCTGTATACTTGTATTAAGAAAGGCGTACCTTTGCAATTTGCAAAAGTACACCTTTCCAAAATTTTCCCCGTTTTGTTTAAGGGGAGTTTACATATTCCGTACAGAAAAATACCCCTGCCTGTCTACTCGGACAGGCAGGGGTATTTCAATTTTCAGTTCTTCTTACCGTGCTGGGCCTTCATGCGGCGCTCGTGGTTCAGGATGGTCTTGCGGATGCGGAGGTTCTTGGGGGTGACCTCCAGCAGCTCGTCATCCGCCAGGAACTCCAGACACTGCTCCAGGCTCATCTTCCGGGGCGGCACCAGACGCAAAGCGTCGTCGCTGCCGGCGGCACGGGTATTGGTCAGCTGCTTCTTCTTGCAGACGTTCACCACGATGTCCTCCTGCTTGGGGCTGACGCCCACCACCATGCCCTCGTACACGCCCACGTTGGCGCCGATGAACAGCACGCCGCGCTCCTGAGCGTTGAACAGGCCGTAGGTGATGGATTCGCCGGTCTCGCTGGCCACCAGAGAGCCGGTATTGCGGCGGTTCAGCTCGCCCTTGAAGGGCGCGTAGCTGTCAAACACGCTGGCCATGATACCCTCGCCGCGGGTATCGGTCAGGAACTCGTTGCGATAGCCGAACAGGCCGCGGCTGGGCACCAGGAACTCCACCTTCATGCGATTGCCGATGGGGGTCATCTCCGTCAGGTCGGCCTTGCGGGCGCCCAGCTTCTCGATGACGGCGCCCACGCTCTCGCTGGGCACGTCCACCACCAGACGCTCGATGGGCTCGCACTTCTTGCCGTCGATGGTCTGGTACAGCACGCGGGGAGGCGACACCTGGAACTCGTAGCCCTCGCGGCGCATGGTCTCGATCAGAATGGACAGGCTCATTTCGCCGCGGCCCGCCACGTTGAAGGCGTCCATAGTGCCCTCGATCTCGCTGACCCGGAGGGACACGTCCTTCAGCGTCTCGCGGAATAGGCGGTCACGGAGCTGGCGGGAGGTGACGAACTTACCCTCGCGGCCGGCAAAGGGACTGTCGTTGACAGAGAAGGTCATTTCCACGGTGGGCGCGCTGATCTTCACGAAGGGCAGCGGCTCCACGCAGTCGGGCGCACAGATGGTATCGCCGATGGTGATATCGCCGATGCCGCTGAGGGCGATGATGTTGCCGGCGGTCGCCTCGGTGATGGGCACCTTGCCCAGACCGGCAAACTCGTACATGCTGACGGCCTTTGCCTTCTTGGCGGGCGCGTCGGGATCGTGATAGTTGCACACCGCGATCTCCTGATTCTGCTTCAGCACGCCCCGCTCGATACGGCCGATGGCGATACGGCCCACGAAATCGTTATAATCGATGGCAGACACCAGCATCTGGAAGGGCTGGTCAAGATCGGCCTCCGGCGCAGGGATATAGTCCAGAATGGTGTCAAACAGCGGCTTCAGGTCGGTGCCCACGGTGTCGGGAGAGTAGCTGGCGGTGCCGTTGCGGGCGGAGCAGAACAGCATGGGGCTGTCCAGCTGCTCGGGGGTGGCGTCCAGCTCCAGCAGCAGCTCCAGCACCTCGTCGATGACCTCGTGGATGCGCTGGTCGGGACGGTCGATCTTGTTGATGACCACGATGACACGGTGGCCCAGCTCCAGCGCACGGCTCAGCACGAAGCGGGTCTGAGGCATGGGGCCCTCGGCGGCGTCCACCAGCAGGATAACGCCGTTGACCATCTTCAGGATACGCTCCACCTCGCCGCCGAAGTCGGCGTGGCCCGGGGTATCCACGATGTTGATCTTGGTGTCGCCGTACTGGATGGCGGTGTTCTTGGCCAGAATGGTGATGCCGCGCTCACGCTCCAGATCGTTGGAGTCCATGACGCGCTCCACCGTCTCCTGATTCTCACGGTATACGCCGCCCTGCTTCAGCATCTGATCCACCAGCGTGGTCTTGCCGTGGTCAACGTGGGCGATAATGGCGACGTTTCTCAATTTCTCGTTCTGCAAAGGTAAAAACCCCTTTCTCTCGGGTATAATTTCATTAACCTTGCTATTATATGCCCTTGTTTCTCTGATTGCAAGGGGTTTCACCAACTTTTTTATGCTTTTCCGTTGACAAATGTGCGCCCGATGGAGTAAAATACAGTTTGCGTATGCCTCCGCACCTCAGTTGTATAGAGCGACTGCCTCCTAAGAGAACCGAGCTGATTTCAACTAGCAAAAACCGATCTTCATATATGCCTCCGTACCTCACCGGGATAGAGGGCCCGCCTCCTAAGCGGCAGATTGTTCGATTCCTTCGAGCAATGAAAATTGCATAAATCTTAAAAATGTCTCAGTAGCTCAGCTGGATAGAGCACACGCCTCCTAAGCGTGGGGTCGGAGGTTCAAATC
>OIZQ01000933.1_pt1 | contig 12963 bp, 8 predicted proteins | sample 1588491 | NCBI WGS metagenome assembly OIZQ01 (sample SAMN03283262) | human gut metagenome | biome: human-associated habitat; material: feces | host: Homo sapiens | place: USA | collected 2013
GCCCCCGTCAATTCCTTTGAGTTTCAACCTTGCGGCCGTACTCCCCAGGCGGAATGCTTATTGTGTTGACTGCGGCACAGAAGGGGTCGATACCCCCTACACCTAGCATTCATCGTTTACAGTGTGGACTACCAGGGTATCTAATCCTGTTTGCTCCCCACACTTTCGCGCCTCAGCGTCAGTTACAGTCCAGTTAGTCGCCTTCGCCACTGGTGTTCCTCCCAATCTCTACGCATTTCACCGCTACACTGGGAATTCCACTAACCTCTCCTGCACTCAAGCCCGACAGTATCCAAAGCAATTCCCACCTTAAAAGCAGGACTTTCACTCCAGACTTACCGAGCCGCCTACGCGCCCTTTACGCCCAATTATTCCGGACAACGCTTGCCCCCTACGTATTACCGCGGCTGCTGGCACGTAGTTAGCCGGGGCTTCCTCCTTGGATACCGTCACTTCCTTCGTCACCAAGGACAGAGGTTTACAATCCGAAAACCTTCTTCCCTCACGCGGCGTCGCTGCATCAGGGTTTCCCCCATTGTGCAATATTCCCCACTGCTGCCTCCCGTAGGAGTTTGGGCCGTGTCTCAGTCCCAATGTGGCCGATCACCCTCTCAGGTCGGCTACCGATCGTCGGCTTGGTGGGCCGTTACCTCACCAACTACCTAATCGGACGCGAGCCCACCCCAAACCGATAAATCTTTTACCTCAGAACCATGTGATTCCGTGGTCTTATGCGGTATTAGTACACCTTTCGGTGTGTTATTCCCCTGTCTGGGAAAGGTTGCTCACGCGTTACTCACCCGTCCGCCGCTAAAACAATCAGTAGCAAGCTACTCACTGTCTCCGCTCGACTTGCATGTGTTAGGCACGCCGCCAGCGTTCGTCCTGAGCCAGGATCAAACTCTTTCGTTTAATCCTTTATTCCTCAATCGAGTTTCCTCAACCAAGTTTCACTCATTCGGAATTACTGTCTTGTTTGCGTTGTTATTGTTCTGTATCGTTTTCAAGGTTCGTACCGGTCGCTCAAGCGCCTTTGAGGCGGCTCGCGCAACCAGCTTTGTCAGTATACTACTTTTTTACCCGCCCGTCAAGGGGTTTTTTGAAGGTTTTTGCGGTTTTTTTGTTTCTTTTTCATTTTCCGAACGATAATCACAATTTTCAGCGCTTATCGTTCGGAAATCTGCGAACCTTTCAGGTGATTTCCTTTTGGTTTATTCGTTCAACTCATGCCGGGCAGGAGTCACCCGCCCGCCCGGCACGTCCGCATCAATCCACCGCGTGATCAAGCATCACGTTTTCACCGCTCCAAATCCGCTTCGCCGTCCACGGAATCTCCGGCTTCGACCAGAAATCCGCCGTCGGCGCAAGCCCCAGCGGCAGAAACACGGTCAGGCATAGGTACAGGCTGCCGACGCAGATGTACCCCTCCGCCAAGTCCGGCTGACAGCCATACACGCCCGGCTGAAGCCACCCCTGCGCGTCGAACATCGCCGGATGCTCCGTTACCTTGCGGATGCACGCCGTCAGCGCCGTCCGAACCTGCTCCGGCGGCAGTTCATTCGGTAGAAAATCTTCCAGTGCTGCCTGTGACAGCAGCTGGAACGCGCCGAAGCGGTAGGTAATCGACCGCCCGATGACCGGATAGCTCCCGTCAGCATTGATGTTCTTCTCCAGCTCCGCCGCATACCGTCCCGCACGGTGCTCCACCTGCTTCAGCAGCTCATCATAGCCGCGCCCGACATCCGCGAACGTCCGCAGCACATCGACGTACATCGGCTGAATGACGAAGCTGTTGTAGTAATCCCAGCGGAATTTCGGGCCGTCGCCGTACACGCCATCGCCCAGATACCAGCTTTCAAACATGTTCACAGCGTAATCCACGCGCGTCAGGTCGTAGTCGCTTTCGCCCATCACGCGCAGTGCCGCCTCCACCATTGCGGAGAAGAAGAGCCAGTTCATCACAAACGGGGTGAATTTCCGCGTCGCGCGCAGGGCACACACCAGATTCCGCTTCGTCTGCTCATCCAGCGCATGGAACAGCTGCTTCGGTGCGCGAACGATGCCGTGCGCCAGGAACGCCGCGTCCACCAGCGCCTGTCCATACCCTTCGGTGAAGTTCATGAAGTCCGGCGATTCCGGATTTACCGCGTTTGCAATTGCCTTGCGGGTCAGCTCGCGGTATTCCGCCTGAATCTCCGCTTCTTCGCCCGTCAGGCCATCCAGTTCCAGCCACGGCGCAATGCCGCAGACCGTCCGCCCCAGCGCTTCGAGGTGCATATACTCCGCCCGGTCGGGATGGAACACCATCGGCATGTTCTGCTTCAGCGTCCCCGCCGCCAAGTTTTTCAGCACCGGATCAGCGATTTTCAGCATTGTTTGCAGCCAATACGCTCTTGCTTCCATCTTGTTCGCCTTCCTTATCGCATCCGTAAACTTCCCACTCCGTCAGCGCGGGGAATGCCGACGGGTCATCGCTTTTCTGCATCCGCTCCAGCCGCATCCAGCGCACCGTGTGTTTTCCCAGCGGGATGATTTGCCTCTCGCCCGTCTTTTGCAGGTCGAACGCGACTTCCGCGCCATCGGACAGTACGACGTGTCCGCTGACCCAATACGCGTCATGCGGGAAATCCGCGCGGAGGATGAGTGCCATTGCATCCACCACCACCTCGCGCCCGAAGTCAATGCAGCACCACGCGTCTTCCCGCGCGCCGATGCCCCAGCTGCCGAACGGCCACTCGCCGTGATAATTGTTGCAATGCAGCCCGTTGATGGCGTTGCGCGCGCAGAAGCACGCCTCGTTGCGCGTTTCGACGTTCGCGGTGATATGGGGGAAGAAGTCCGTTTCGCCGCGCAGATCCGCCGGATTGCAGGCAATATCGCGCCGCCCATTGATTTCCTCTGCCGTCATTGGGCGCGCCGTAATGACATGCCGCTTCGCCTCGAACGCGCCGGGCGCATACGCCAGCCGATGTTCCCCTGCCGGGATGCGCCACGTCATCCGCCCATTCGGCAGATATACTTCGCCCGGCAGCAGTGTCACGTCCATTTGCACGCACAAATGCTTTTCGTCCGCAAGGATTTCCACCGTGTCGCCGTCTTCATAGGCGCGGTCAATGCACAGGCGCGCATCATCTGCACTCTGTGCTGAGGCAATCAGTGTTCCATCCGCCGCTTTCACCAGAATCGTAATCATGCTGTTCCTTTCACCGCCAGAGCATTGGATCGCTGCCCGTCAGCTTCGCCAGCGCCTCCACAAGGAAGTAATCGCCATAGGTGATGTTCGTGTGTCGCCCCGCGCCATCGTCGTGGTAGCTCGCGGTGCATTTCGTCAGCAGTCCGCAGCTGTTCTGCGTCCAGTCGACGCAGCGCTCAAGCAGACCATCCACCAATCGAACCGCCGCCGCATGGTACTCCGCCTTGCCCGTGATTTTCGCCAGTTCCAGCAGACCGCACGCCGCCACCGCGCCCGCGATATTGTCGATGCGCTCCTCATCCTTCGGCTGACAGAAGTCGCAGTCGGTCAGTCCGTCCGGGCGGATATGCCGGATAAAGTTCGCTGCGATTTTCTCCGCCGCGTCCAGATATTCCGTATTACCGCCGTTAAGGTGCGCCAGTGTGAAGCCATACAGCCCCCACGCCTGCCCGCGACTCCACTGCGAACCGAGGCAGTATCCCTGTCCGCCGTATTCCTTGACGCGCTTGCCCGTCTCCGGGTCAAACTCGATAATGTGGCTGACCGATCCATCCGGGCGCAGGAACTCCCGCAGCGTCGTCTGCGCGTGAATCTGCGCGACTTTCGCGAATCGCGGGTCGCCCGTCTCGCGGGTTGCCCACCAGAGCAGGGAAAGGTTCATCATGCAGTCGATGATGGCAAACCCGCACTGGTCAGGGTGATTCCACGCGCGGATGAACCCCACCGGGTTGAAGCGCCCCATGAGAAGGCTTGCCGCGTGAAGCGTGTCGGTTTTTGCCTGTTCGTCGCCGGTCAGCTTTGCATCCGCGCCGCAGGACAGCAGATACATGAAGCCAACGTCGTGATTCAGGCAGCGGAACGTGCGGAATTCATCCGTAAGGAGCTTCTCCACGCGCCGCGCTTCGGTCTGGAACTGTTCATCGCCCGTCGCGCAGTGCAGCTGCCACATCAGCCCCGGCCAGAAGCCGCCTGTCCACCAGCTGTTGCCGTCGTAGGGGGATGTAACCCAAGCACCTTTTTCGCTCTTATACGGGATGATGCCCGCGTCCGCCGCCAGTTTTGCGCTCCAGCGGAACTTGTCGGCTGCCTGCCGCATGGCTTGCGTGTATTTTTCCACTCTTTTTCCCATCCTTTTTGATAAAGGGCAGACAGGGAATTTCCGCCCGTCTGCCCTTTTGTTTTCCTTCCTATTTTACCCCTTCAGGCCGCTCGTTGCAATGCCTTCGATGAAGTATTTCTGCAAGCAGAGGAACACCACCGACACCGGCAGCAGCGACACCAGCGACGCCGCCATGATAAGGTGATAGTCGCTCGTGTACTCCTGAATAAAGCGCCGCAAGCCGACCTGAATCGTCTTGTTTTCGTCGCGGGTCAGGTAAATCATCGGGCCCATGTAGTCGTTCCAAGTGCCGACGAAGGTGAAAATCACCAGCGTTGCAATCGCGGCAGTAGACAGCGGCAGCATGATTTTCGCCCAGATGCCGTATTCGCTCAGCCCGTCAATGCGCGCCGCTTCGCACAGTTCCGTCGGGATGCCCTGATAAAACTGGCGCATCAGGAACACGCCGAACGCACTGAACGCCTGCAGCACAATCATCGCCAACAGCGTGTCATACAGCCCCATCGAGCGCATCATGATGAACTGCGGCAGCATGTACGCCTGCCACGGCACAGCAATCGTTGCGATATACGCCACGAACAGCAGGTCGCGCCCCTTAAAGCGCAGCTTTGCAAACGCATATGCCGCGAAAGAGGACGTCAACGTCTGCAGGAACGTCACTGCCAGCGCGATAATCGCCGTGTTCTTGAAGTACGTCAGCAACGACACACGTTCCCAGATGATGCGGTAGTTTTCCCAGTGGAACGTTTCCGGAATCCAGCGGATGGGGTACTGGAACACTTCCTGATCCAGCTTCAAGGAGGAGGAAAGCATCCACACAAACGGAATCAGCGTAAACAGCGCCATCGCAATCAGCACCGTATACAGCAGCACACGCCCAATCACCTTCATGACCGGGTTGTCCTTGCGAATCGCTTTTTGATGGGTAACAACAGCCGTCTGACTCATGGTTTTCTTCCTCCTTTCTTAGTCGTTGGCGAATTTCTTCTCGTTTGCGAACTGGATGATGGTCACAATCAGGACGATGACAAGCAGCACCATGGCAATCGCGCTCGCCTGACCGTACTTGATGTTGTTGAACGCCACATCGTAGATGTACGTCACAAGCATCTTCGTCGCGCGTCCAGGGCCGCCGTTGGTCATGATGGCGACCGTGTCGTAAATCTTGAAGCTGCCAATGACCAGCATGATGGTGCAGAAGAACGTCGTGGGCTTAATCTGCGGCAGGGTCACATTGCGGAACTGCTGCCACTTGTTCGCGCCGTCCACCGTCGCCGCTTCGTAGAGTTCGCGTGGAACGCCCTGCAGCGCAGCAAGGTAGATGACCATGTAGTAGCCCATCGAGCGCCACACGCTGACAAGGATAATCGCCCACATCGCCATCGTCGAGTCCGCTGTCCACGATTTGTTGAAGTTGATGCCCAGCGCCATAATCATCTGATTGACCGGGCCATCTTTCATCAGCATGAAGTTCCAGCAGACGCAGATAGCGACCATGGAGGCGACATAGGGGAAGAAGAAAATCGTGCGGAACGCAACCGCGCCCTTCGCCTTGTTCAGCGCCAGCGCCAGGGCAATGGCGCACACCAGCGTCAGCGGCACGTTAATCAGCGCATAGAACACGGTGTTCTTCAGCGCAATGCCCAGGTCAACGCGGTTGAAGAAGTACAGGTAGTCGCCATTCGCCCATTTGCTGGCAACTTTGTCCACCTTGAAGATTTCCGCAAAATTCTGCAGTCCGACAAAATGAGCATTGCTGATGTCGCCGCCGTTCCACTCCACGAACGCCAGCAGGATTGCGCAAACTACCGGGACGAGCGTGAAGATGGCAAACCCCAGAAAGTTCGGTGCGAGAAACGAGTAGGCAATGAGGGTATTTTTCTTTTCCAGCCTGCTCATCTTGTGTTTGCGCTGCTTGGCAGCAACCTCCGCCATAGTTGGACTCCCCTTTCAGCCTGATTTTCCGAAAAAATCGACAATAGGCGGGAAGAGCGAGTTTTGGTCGCCCTCCCCGCCCACTGGCTTATGGATGCTTGATTTGCTTGCGGATGCCGATTACTCGTACAGTTCCGCCACGCGCTCGTTCATTTCCTCGATGCCTTCATCGACGGAGATTTCGCGCGTCATGATCATGGTGTGTTCTTCGTTCAGGATGGTCTGGATTTCCGCCAGCTTGTCGCTCACGCCGATTTCGATGGAAACCATGCTGGGCAGCAGTGCAGCCTTGGAGTTCTCATCCTTCGGGAAGCCATCCACAGACGCCAACACTTCCGCAACTTCCTCAGAGACCCATGCCGGACGGTTGCCGCAGCCAGCGGTGACCTTCGCGCCTTCCGGGCCGCACAGCCAAGAAACGTATTCCCAAGCCAGATCCTTGTGTTCGGACTTCTTGTTGATCATGATGCCGGTCAGGTTGCCGAAGGAGGAACCCGCCTGCACATCTTCCTTGTGCGGCAGCGCGGTGATGCCCCATTCAAAGTCGCACAGGCCATTCTTGATGTTGTTGATGAGGGTCGCGACGTACCAGTAGCCCATGGGCATCATGGCGGTGTCGCCGGTCTGGAACGCGCCGGAGTAGTGCAGGCCAGCCGCGGTCAGCTCGGTGTACTTGCGGCAGGCATCCGCGTCTTCCAGGGACAGCGCGAGGTCGTAGAAGTACTTCAGGTCGGAATATTCGCCGTCCAGCAGCGTGTTCACGCCATCATCCACCGCAAAGTTGACGATGGCGGACAGCCAGGTGTGGTAGTGGCAGCCGTACTTGCAGTTGCCCTTGCCGGTCATTTCCTTCGCCAGCGCCGCGTATTCCTCCCACGTCATGTCGTTGGTGGGGTAAGCCACGCCCGCCGCATCAAACAGGGTCTTGTTGTAGAACAGCACCCAGAAGTCAGAGCGGAAAGGCAGCGCGTACTGCGTGCCGTCCAGCGCGTAGTTAGGCTCCATGCCCACGAAGCCGGACAGATCGTAGTTGTCCTTGGCAATGTAGTCAGTCAGCGGCTCCGCGAAGCCCTGCTGCGCCCAGTTCATGATGTTGATGTTCTGCTTGACCATGAACAGGTCGCTGGTGTCGCCGCCGGAAAGCATCGTGCCAGCCTTGGTGTCCCAGTCCTGAGACGCCACGTCAACGTATTCGATGGTCACACCGGGGTGGGTTGCTTCAAAGGCTTCCTTCTGCGCCTGATAGTACGGCGTCGTGCCGACGTCCCACGCGACGATGGTCAGCGTCGTATTTTCTTCCGCCGATGCGAAGCACGCCATGCTCAGCACCATTGCGACCGCCAGTACCAGAGAGAACAACTTTTTCATGCCTTGGTTCCTCCTCTTGAATCTCTATCTGAACGGGCTCATTCCCGTCCGATCCGGTTTTGAAAGAACGTCGTTTTCGCTTACAATTCTGCTTACAATTTATCGTCTCGGCAGTTTGTACCTTTGACGTTTCTTTGTGACCTTATTATACATTTCAGAAACGTACTTGTCAAGGGGTTTTTGAAAAAATGTTTGAAAAGGCTGTTTTCTTTCCATTTACATCATGATTTCTGAAAAATATTTTCACTTGTTTTCTGTAAGCGGCTTGTTTTCTTTCACTCTTTGTGTTATAATGATGTCGGAACAGGAAAGGTTTCTGCCCATGATGGCAAGGTTACAGCATTTCCCTGTCAGCAGGGCAGGAAGGAGGTTTTCCCAATGGAAAACGGAAAGATTACGATTTACGACGTGGCGGAGCGCGCGGGTGTCTCCATTGCCACTGTCTCGCGCGCTATGTCCGGCGGCAGCATCTCCGCCAAGTCGCGCCAGAAGGTGCAGGAAGCAATAGAAGCGCTGCATTATCAGCCCTCCACCGCGCATTCGCACCCGCAGGGGCAGGAGAAGCGCACCGGCACGCTCGCGCTGGTCATCGGCGATTTCGACAACCCGTACTGCTCGATGCTGATGCGCGGCGCGGAACTTGAAGCCACCCGCCACGGCTACGCGCTGGAGGTTTTCTGCCACACGCCGGGAACCATCACGAACGACCAGATGATTCGCCGCTTATTGGAGCATCGTCCGGACGGTGTCGCGCTGACGGGCGGTCTGGTGGAAGACGGCCCGGCGGAGGTGATTCTGGACAACTTGAAACGGCTGCACCACGCAATGCCCGTTGTGACGATCGGGCCGCTAATCGAGGGCATGTCCTCCATCAACATCGCGTCGGATTCCTTCGAGGGCGTCCGGAAAGTGATGACACACCTGACGAATCTGGGGCATCGGCGGATTGCGTTCATCGGCGGTCGTCTGAACACTCGCTTTTCCGATGCGCGCATCACGATGTATCGTCAGGAAATGACACGCCTTGGCGTGCCGCCGGAGGAGCAGTATGTTTTCCCCACTGGCTTCACCACGCAGTCCGGCGAAATCGGTGCTGCGCGGATGCTGGCGCAGCTGGCGGACAAGCCCCTGCCAACCGCCATCGTCGCCATCAACGACGTCTGTGCTCTGGGCGTCCTCAGCCATCTGAAAAAGAGCGGCTTCCGCGTCCCGCAGGACATTGCTCTGACCGGCTGCGACAACCTCTTCTTCACGCAGTACCTCGATCCGCCGCTGACGACGGTGGATTTGCGCGCCACCGAGCGCGGCAGTTTCGCGATGGAGGAACTCATCAATGCCCTAAACGGCGGCGACACGACCCCCATCAGCCACAAGCTGGAATGCTCCCTCATCGTCCGCGAAAGCTGCGGCGCAATGCTGGGGAGGGAAAGGTTCCGGTAAAGAAGACCCAAGGGGCGTTGCCCCTTGACCCCACAAGGGAGTTTCTCCCTTGACCCTTCCGCGCGATTCAGTTGGTGACACTGGCATAGAGTGTCCGCGTGTTTAGCCCACGAACCTACGGTTCGGATTGGACGCTCCGGTATATATTTTCGGCACAAGCCAAGAAACACAAAACTCAAAGAGTGGCGGCGCCGAAGGTTTCCAAAGGGCGATCGCAAACTTCGTTTGTTTTCATGCCCTTTGGTCGCGCCCGCAGGCGCGATTCCCCCTGCGACACCCCATCAGCATGGAAATGAGAACACCAGAGGGCAGCTGAATGCCCTCTGGCATTCTTTGCATTCCCCATCCCCAAAAAAGAGCAAGAAACTTCCCAACAACAAGAACCCAGTTCCCCATTTTGTTGCGGACGCAGCGCCTACCGCTGTGCCCTGAAAGGCAGGAAATAGCGTGGAACAGCTTCAACTTGATGATTTTCTTATGTATAATTTCCTCTCGCAGGTGCAAATCAGCCCCGACGGGAAGAAGGTCGCCTATGTCGCGACGACGCCTGACCTCGCAAAGAATGGCTACAACGCCAACCTCTACCGCATCGACGCGGAAAGCGGCGAAAATGCCTGTCTGACGAACTCCGGGCGCGTGAAGGGCTTCTGCTGGCAGGGCGCGGAAACGCTGCTGTATACCGTGCCGGTCGAAGCGGATGACGCTTTCCCGGATGGGCAGACCGTGCTGTACCGCCAGAATGCGGGCAGTGCGGCGGAAGAAGTATGCCGCGGCGAAGGCTCCCTGTCGCTCGAAGGCGTGCTGACGGATGGAAGCATTGTGTTCTCCCGCGTTGATAACCTGACGACCGAAGCCGCGCTGGAAGGGCTGGCAGGGCATGAGCGGCTCGCGGCGCGTCTGGCGGAGAAGGAGCGCAATGAGGTCTGCACCGTGTTCGATGAATATCCCTTCTGGTTCAACGGCAAGGGCGTCATCAACAAGACCCGCAAGACGCTGTATCTCTGGGACGGAAAAGAACTCAAGCGCATCACCCCGCCGCGCTTCCGCGTGATGGAAGTGTGCGTAGAGGGCATGAAGATTGCCTACGCGGGCTGCATGGTGGAGCCGATTGAAAAGGAGCTTGTCGGCGTTTACTGCTACGACGCGGAGAAGAGCAAAATCACTTGCCTGCTGCCGGAAGATGAATATTACATCGAAGGCATGACGTTCTGGGGCGATTCGCTTGCCTACTGCGGGACGAAGATGGATCGGTACAGCTGCGCACAGTGTCCCGACCTGCTGCTGCTGAACCTCGAAACGGGCGCGCGCACGCTCCTGTGCGACACGGACGACGAAATCAACGTCGGCAACCCCGTCGGCAGCGACTGCCGCATGGGCGGCGGCTATGTGATGCGCGCGGACGGGGAGTACCTGTACTTCCTGACTGGCGTATATGATGCGACGCACCTGTGGCGCATTGACCGCACGGGTAAGATGGAGAAGCTGCTGGAGAAGGACGGCTCGATTGACTGCTTCGATGTGCAGAACGGCGCAGTGTACTGCGTGGCGATGTATGACATGCGCTTGCAGGAGCTGTATCGTTTTGCGGAGGGCAAGCTGACCCGCCTGAGCAGCTGGAACGACGACTTCTTCCTCACCAAGCCGCCCGTTATCCCGCAGCCGCTGCAATTCATCAACAGCGACGGCGTACAGATTGACGGCTTCGTGATGACGCCGACCGACCATGTGCCGGGCAAAAAAACGCCTGTCATTCTCGACATTCACGGCGGCCCGCACCTGACCTACGGCGCGGTGTACTACCACGAGATGCAGTACTGGGCAAATCACGGCTACTACGTCATCTACTGCAACCCGCGCGGCGGCGAAAGCCGGGGCAACGAATTCGGCTACATCTGCGGCCGCTTCGGCACGATTGATTATGACGACATCATGGCGTTCTGTGACGAGGCGCTGAAAGCCTATCCCGACATGGACGAGAAACATATGGGCGTGACGGGCGGCAGCTATGGCGGCTTCATGACCAACTGGATTATTGGCCACACGAACCGTTTCGCGGCGGCGGCATCCCAGCGCGGCATTGCGAACTTCGTCAGCATGGAGGGCACGAGCGACATCGGCACGCTGTTCGCCGAGCGGCAGATTCTCGCCACAACCCACACGAATCTGGACAAGATGTGGAAGCAGTCGCCGCTGAAATACGCCGACCGCTGCACCACGCCGACGCTGTTCATCCATTCGGAGGAGGATTACCGCTGCTGGATGGTGGAGGCGCTGCAAATGTATTCAACGCTGATTCACCACGGCGTCCCGACGCGCCTGTGCCTGTTCCACGGTGAGAACCACGAGCTGAGCCGCGGCGGCAAGCCCAAGGGCCGCATCCGCCGTTTGCAGGAAATCACCGCGTGGATGGACAAGTATTTGAAGGAAGAGTAACGCCGCGCTCGTTGCGATAAAGACCAGTAGCGTGGGTGCGAGCCGAAGGTTTCCAAAGGGCGATCGCAGGCTTCGTCTGTTTTCATTGCCCTTTGGTTGCCTCCGCAGAGGCGAAACCCCTGCATAATCAGCGAAAAGTTCAAGGGTGCAAGCCCTTGTTCAACATAAGGAGGTTGACACCTATGATTCTCATTAAGGGCGGAAAAATCAAGCCTATCACGGGTGCGGAAATCGAAAACGGTGAACTGCTCATCGGCGACGACGGCAAAATCGCCGCCATCGGCAAGAACGTCGATGCGCCCGCGGATGCCAAGGTCATCGACGCCACGGGCTGCCTCGTGACTCCCGGCTTCATCGACGCGCACTGCCATATCGGTATCGACGAAGAGGGGATGCGCTGGGAGGGCAATGACTGCAACGAATACTCCAGCCCTGTGACCCCTGAAATGCGCTCTATCGACGGCATCAATCCCCGCGACGAAGCGTTCCACCTCGCACTCGAAGGCGGCGTGACCACCGCGACCACCGGCCCCGGCTCGGCGAATGTCCTTGGCGGCACGTTTGTTGCCCTCAAACTCGACGGCAACTGCATCGACGACATGATTGTCAAGTACCCCGTCGCCATGAAGATTGCTTTCGGCGAGAACCCCAAGGGCTGCTATGGTCAGAACGGCCACAAGGAACCCGTTACCCGTATGGCGGTCGCGGCGCTCCTGCGCGAACAGCTCTTCAAGGCGAAGCGCTATGCTGATGAAATCGATGCGGCGGAAAAAGACCCCACCAAGACCCGCCCGTTTGACATGCAGCTGGAGGCTCTGCTGCCCGTCATTCGCAAGCAGATTCCGCTCAAGGCTCACGCGCACCGTGCGGACGACATTCTGACCGCCCTGCGCATCGCCCGTGAGTTCGATTTGGACATTACGCTCGACCACTGCACCGAAGGTCACCTGATTGTGGATCAGCTGGTGAAGGCGGGCAAGCCCGTGCTGGTCGGCCCGTCGCTGGGCTCGAAGAGCAAGGCGGAGCTGCGCGAAAAGACATTCGAGACGGCTGGCATCCTTGACCGCGCGGGTCTGGAAGTCTGCATCATCACCGATGCGCCGGTGATTCCGCTGTACTACCTGCCGCTGTGCGCGGGTCTGGCGGTTAAGGCGGGCATGAAGGAAGAATCTGCATGGCGCGCCATCACCATCAACCCGGCGCACGTCGTGGGCATCGCTGATCGCGTGGGCTCGCTGGAAGTCGGCAAGGATGCGGACATCGCCATTTTCGAGGGCAATCCGCTGCGCGACATTCAGTGCCGCACCAAGGCTGTGTTTGTGGGCGGCAAGCAGGTTGTGGGAGAGTAATTTATCAGCGGCTGATAACGAGCCGGCAGCGTGGAGAGGCGCTGTCGGCTCTTTTAGCCTATTTCTGTATTGTTGTGCAGGGATTTCGCCACTGCGGAGGCGACGAGGGGGCTTTCCGATCGCCC
>OIZQ01000937.1_pt1 | contig 12906 bp, 10 predicted proteins | sample 1588491 | NCBI WGS metagenome assembly OIZQ01 (sample SAMN03283262) | human gut metagenome | biome: human-associated habitat; material: feces | host: Homo sapiens | place: USA | collected 2013
TGAGAGCTGCTATTAAAATAACATTTTTTGATGATAATGATGAGAAATTCTTTGGCAGGGTGATGGACATGAAGATAGTTGTTCTGGATGGATGTGCGGCGAATTCCGGCGATATTAGCTGGGACAGTATTGGCAAGTATGGCGAGCTGACGGTGTATGACAGAACCGACAGGTCAGAGGTGGTCTCAAGGATAGGCGATGCGGAGATCATAACAACGAACAAGACGGTGATAGACAGGGCTGTGATCGAGGCCTGTCCGAACCTCAGATATATAGGTGTGCTTGCCACCGGCTACAATGTGGTCGATGTGGAGGCGGCACATGAGCACGGCATAGTGGTTACAAATGTTCCGGCATACAGTACGGATGCTGTGGCGCAGTTTACATTTGCACTGCTTCTGGAACTGGCAAACAGGGTCGGGGCGCATGATGCGTCAGTGAAGGACGGTGGCTGGGTGAGAAGTAAGGATTTCTCCTACAGTGTGATGCCGACCATGGAGCTTGCGGGCAAGACTATGGGTATCATAGGCTATGGCAGTATAGGTATGAAGGTGGCAGAGATCGCACATGCATTTGGCATGAGGGTGCTGGTGAACAGCCGGACGAGGAAAGCCCTGCCGGATGGCGATTGGATAAGCTGGGCTGAGAGGGATGAACTGTTCGCACAGTCGGATGTGATAAGCATACACTGTCCTCTGTTCCCTGAGACGGAGGGAATGATAGACAGGAGTGCGATAGGCCGGATGAAGAAGACTACATTCATCATAAACACTGCCAGAGGCGGCTGCATAGTGGAGAAGGATCTGGCAGATGCCCTGAACGAGGAACGTATAGCTGGAGCCGCGGTGGATGTCATAGCACAGGAGCCTATGGCGGCGGACAATCCGCTTCTCACGGCAAAGAATGTGATCATAACACCACATATCGCCTGGGCACCGAAGGAGGTCAGGGAGAGACTTCTCAATATAGCGGGTGGCAATATAGAGGCGTTTCTCAATGGAAAGCCTGTAAATACAGTATAAAAAGAATAAGATTAGCCATAGAGCAGAAATTTAGCTGTAAGAAGAAAGGATAGATCAGGAAGATGGAGAGCAGTTCTTTTGAGGATGTGAACAGACTGGTTAGGTCTGAACTGTATGAGCACATGGATCCGGAATTTGGCAAATATCTGGCCATGAACCTTCCGGGCTGTGGCAATATAATAGGTGTGAGGCTGGATGACCTGAAGGAGATAGCCAGACAGATAGCCGACATAAACTGGAAGGAGTATCTGAAGCATGCGCCGGATGATACGCTGGAGGATGTGGTCATTCAGGGGCTTGTCCTTGGATTCGCACAGGGCAAGCTGGAGGAGATACTTGCATATGCCGATGAATTTGTTCCCAAGATAGACAACTGGTGGGTGTGTGACTCGTTCTGCAGTACATTTGTGGCGGCATCCATGTACCCGGAGATAGTGTGGGAATTCATCATGAAGTATATGGGAGATTCCGAGCTGAATCCTGCGTGGAGAAAGAAGGAGGAGGCAGAGATTCCAGAGGGACAGGGAGGCATCGCAGTAGGAACCTGGCAGGATATGTCCGATGACTTCAGACTCAGGTTCGTGGCTATCATGCTGAAGTGCTACTTTGTGAATGACAAGTATATCGACAAATGCCTTTATGCATTTGAACATATGCAGGATGGCGGCTACTATGCAAAGGACGGTGTAGCCTTTGGCCTGGCGGAGAGCTATTTCGTGTTCCCGGACAAGACGATTGAGTACATAAAAGGTGCACAGTTTGACAGGCAGATTCTGGAGATGACGAAGAACAAGATAGAGAAGATATACAGGCTGCCGGAGGCGGATGTGAACAGGTTTGCGGAAGTTATAAATGAATATTAAAATTAAGAGAAGGACATTATATTTGCAGGAGGAATTCTTATGAGAAATTTGAATGCGGATATGGATGTCCTTTTTGCTTTGGCTGGGATCAATAATATTGAAAATGAGTTTATGGTGGCAATGGTGCTGGTGATTGTCTGTTTGGCGGCTGCGGTATGTCTGACCGTATGGATAAGAAAATACGTCAGGGGAAATGCCTCAGGCAGTCTGGAAGATAGTCAGGATGAGCGGGGGGACAGGGAGTATTCATCGGAGGACAACTACATCGATGGTGATGCTGTAGCCATAGCCATTGCTGGAGCTTTGGGAGGAACAGCAAATATTTACAGTCTGAGGAGCAGTGATACAAGACTTAGAGTTACGGTGAACAACGGGGCGCTGGTGGACAGGAGAAGACTGAAAGCCACAGGAGCTCTGGGAATACTGGCAAAGGGCAGGCAGGTGCAGGTATTCTATGAGGATCAGGTGGAAAGGATATGCCGAGAGCTTGGAAGATATATAGATGGACACAGGAAAGATAATATTGAACAGGAGGCTGAGATCGATTATGAAAGAGTGCTTAAGAAGGTGTATGTGCCTGTTGAAGGTGATGTTGTGCGCGTATCTGATATACATTGCCTACAGAACTTGGGAGACGGGAGTGTCGGCTTGTGTGCGATTCGAGCCACACGGGGAGAGATCAGAGCGCCGTTTGACTGCAAGGCTGGATATAGTAAAGCCGGAGAAGGTCAGATAGAGTGTACATCTGAGGAAGGATACGTGGTCAGGATATATCTGATATCAGAGATCGACACCGGATGGCAGAGGACACAGAGCTATGTAGATATAAGACTTACATGTGGTGATGGTGAGAAGGTGCGAAAAGGAAGGCTGCTTGCAGAGTATCCATATGAGACGCTTGCTGGCAGAGGCGAAACTGTATATGCTGTGCTGGAGGTACATTCCGATGAAAATGCTGATACAGGTCATTCTGGTGGTATAGATAAAGGATATCAGCTTAAGATAAACAGGAGAGAGAAAGTGAATTATGAATATGTGGCATGCGAGCTTGTCGTCTGAAAAGCTCACATGCCATTTATTTACGCTCTGGTTGCCCTGTCTATGATTCCAGCAAGGGTATCTATGACCATAGCGGCATCCTGATCTTTGTATTTCAGGAAAGTATAAGCACAGCCTTGTACGAACATTGACACCTCAACATTCTTGGCAAGGTCATCTCTGAACTCGGGACGGACGTCATATATCTTTTCCTTGATGAGGGCGTCGAGCTTGTTGGTCAGGACTCCGTAGCTTCTATTGTCATCAGGAAAGAGTATGGAGAACAAATGTCCCTGGTTGATAAATGCGTTGCATAACTGCCTGCTTGCTTCTGCAGGATTGGTAAGCATATATTCTGGATTTGGAATGTCACCGATGAGGGACAGAAGAGCATCATTTTCGAGGTATTCCGACAGATCATATATATCCTGAAAATGCAGATAGAAAGTCTGCTTGCTGATATTGGCCTTTTCTGTGAGTTCCTTCACTGTGATCTTCTCCACAGGTTTGGTGGCACGCAGTTCGATAAATGCGCTGAATAAGCTGTTGCGTGTACGCTGAATCCTTCTGTCCATAAAAGCTCCTTTCTGATCATACAAAAGCTGTACGCGGGTAATGATTATAAATGGCTGTAAGCGCCCTGATGATGCTCTATGCATTATAATATAGAATACAACAAAAGGAAGATATAGTCAAAAAAACGTATATACATATTAAATCTAATTGTCAATAATTGTCTGGAGTAAATTATTTTACTTTTATCAAAAAACGAATATTCATATAGCGGATGTGCAACGGTATACTGAAGGTAATTTACTACAGTCAAGAAATGACTGCGAGGGCTTGGATGATGGAACTTGAATACTAACTTTGTATGGAGGGAAAGTTATGGATTTGTATGAGTTTTATTCGGGAAGGTGCTTTGATGCCTACAATGAGCTCGGCGCACACGTTGTGAAGGAGAACGTGGGCAAGAGCAGGAGGAAAGCAGTGAAAGGAGTGGACTTTGTGACGTATGCACCGAATGCGGAGTCGGTGACGGTTACAGGTGAGTTCAATTCATGGGGAGAGACTGCCATGGAGAGGTGTTACGATGGCAGCTTTTTCAAGTGTTTTGTGCCGGGGGCAAAGGCCGGACAGATGTATAAATATAAGATATACCAGAGAGATGGATATTGTGTGGATCACTGTGATCCGTATGGATTCGGCATGGAGCTGAGACCGGCATTTGCATCTATAATAAGAGATATGGATGAGTATACATTTGGCGATGCAAGATGGATGAGGACACGGAATGAGTGCAAGGGTGGTCCGCTCAATGTGTATGAGATGCACATGGGCTCATGGCACTGCAAGCCGGTGTATGATGAGAATGGAAAACAGCTGACACCGGAAGAAGTCATTGAGACTGACCGAGTTGCTGAGGGCTGGTATACATACAGAGAGATAGCACCGATGCTTGTGGAATATCTGAAAGAGCAGGGCTACAATTATGTGGAGTTTATGCCGCTTTCGGAGCATCCATGTGATGAGTCATGGGGCTACCAGAATACCGGATTCTTCAGTCCGACGGCTAGATACGGAACGGCGGATGACCTGAAGTTCCTCATCGACACGCTTCACAAGAACGGCATAGGTGCCATCATGGACTATGTGCCTGTGCATTTTGCACTGGATGGATATGGACTTGCAAAGTATGACGGAACCAATCTGTATGAGCATCCGACCGATGATGTGGGCTACAGCGAGTGGGGTAGTAAGAATTTCATCCATTCCAAGGGAGAAGTTCAGACATTTCTCAAGAGTGCGGCGAATTACTGGCTCACAGAGTATCATTTTGATGGCCTAAGAATGGATGCCATCAGCAGGATAATCTACTGGATGGGCGACGAGTCTAGAGGTGTAAATGACAGGGCGGTTGAGTTTATAAAGGGGCTTAACCAGGGACTTAAGGACAGACACCCGTCATGTATTCTCTGCGCCGAGGATTCCACGGACTACAAGGGAACCACCAAGGAAGTCGGATACGGCGGACTGGGATTTGACTACAAATGGGATATGGGTTGGATGAATGACACATTGAATTTCTTCAGAACTCTGCCGTTTTGCAGAGGCGACCAGTATCACAAGCTGACATTCTCCATGATGTATTTTTATAATGAGAGATACATGCTGCCACTCTCGCATGACGAGGTTGTACATGGCAAGGCAACCATAGCCCAGAAGATGGCGGGATCATATGAAGAGAAATTCCCAAATGCAAAGGCGCTCTACGCCTACATGTATGCGCATCCGGGCAAGAAGCTTAACTTCATGGGTAACGAGATAGCCCAGCTAAGAGAGTGGGACGAGAAGCGTGAGCAGGACTGGGATATACTGAAATACCCGAACCACGATTCATTTAACAGATTTATAAAAGATTTGAATAAGCTCTATCTGAAAGAGACTGCGCTGTCAGGGTGGGATGATGATCCTCACGGGTTTGACTGGATACTCTGTGGCAAAGAGCAGGATGTTGTATATATATTCCAGAGAGTTATTGAGGAAAATAAGATAGTAGTAGTCATGAACCTATCAGGAAATACATACAGGGATTATCATTTCAGATACGGCGAGGGCAATTCCATGAAAGTTCTCATGAACACGGACTGGAATAAATACGGTGGAAACACTAAAGACACCGTGAAGAGTATCAAGGGCGTATGCGGTGACTTCGGCTTTGATCTTCCGGCTCTGTCTGTAATGTATTTAAAGCCGGTGGATTAGTAAAAAGGAGAGATTATGATATTAGATGTAAGCAACCTTAGCCATGGATTTGGTGACAGGGCAATATTTGAAAATGTGTCATTCAGACTTCTGGCAGGTGAGCATATAGGGCTTGTCGGCGCAAATGGTGAAGGTAAATCAACCTTCATGAATATAGTGACGGGCAGTCTCATGCCGGATGAGGGTACAGTGACCTGGGCGAAGAATGTGAAGGTCGGATATCTGGATCAGCACACGGTCCTTGAGCCGGGCATGACCATAGGCGGAGTGCTGAGGGATGCGTTCTCCAGACTTTTCGATATGGAGAAGAGGATAAATGAGATATGTGACAAGCTGGCGGAGGTCACTGACGAGGATGAGATGAACACTCTTCTTGAGGAGATGGGACTTCTTCAGGATCTTCTGGACAGCCATGACTTCTATATAATAGATTCGAAGGTTGAGGAGGTTGCCAGAGCATTTGACCTGTTGCAGCTTGGACTGGACAAGGATGTAACTGAGCTGTCGGGCGGACAGAGAACCAAGGTTCTGCTGGCGAAGCTTCTGCTTGAAAAGCCGGAGATACTTCTGCTCGACGAGCCTACGAATTATCTTGATGCACACCATATAGAGTGGCTCAAGAGATACCTTCAGGAATACGAGAATGCGTTTATTCTTATATCCCATGACATTCCGTTCCTGAATTCAGTTGTAAATATCATATACCATATGGAGAATTGTCAGCTGGGCAGATATGTCGGCGATTATGACAAGTTCCAGGAGGTGTATGCGGTGAAGAAATCCCAGCTTGAGGCTGCGTACAGAAAGCAGCAGCAGGAGATATCTGAGCTGAAGGATTTTGTGGCGAGAAATAAAGCCCGGGTTGCCACAAGAAATATGGCTATGTCCAGACAGAAGAAACTTGACAAGATGGATGTCATTCAGCTTGAGCGTGAGAAACCGAAGCCTGAGTTCAACTTCAAGGAAGCGAGAACCTCTGGTAAGGTCATATTCGAGACTGATGATCTGGTGATAGGTTACAGCAAGGACAAGCCGCTTTCCAAACCGATGAATCTCCGCATGGAGCGCGGTGACAAGATAGCCATCACAGGAACGAATGGTATAGGAAAGACGACATTCCTGAAGAGTGTGCTTGGACTTATCCCGGCTATATCCGGCAAGGCGCAGCTTGGCGACTATCTGCACATTGGATACTTTGAGCAGGAGGTCAAGCCGAGTGAGAATACATGCCTGCAGGAAATCTGGGAGGAATTCCCGGGATATACCCAGTATGAGGTACGTGCGGCTCTTGCCAAATGCGGACTTACCACCAAGCATATCGAGAGCAAGGTGAAGGTCCTTTCGGGTGGCGAGCAGGCGAAGGTGAGACTTTGCAAGTTAATCAACACTGATACAAATGTGCTTCTGCTTGACGAGCCGACAAACCATCTTGACGTTGATGCCAAGGATGAATTGAAGCGTGCTCTTTCCGAGTATAAGGGGTCTATACTTCTGGTATGTCATGAGCCTGAATTTTATGATGGTCTTGTGACAGACGTGTGGAATCTGGAGCAGTACACGCTGCTCCAGTGATCAGATATTATAAAATTGTCAGGTTCAAATAGATTTTTTGAACCTGGCAATTTTTTAGCGTAAATTTGACTAATCGCAATTCCTATATTATTCTATATAGGACAGTTTAATATGGTAAAGTGCTAAAGATAAATGCGCACTCAGCGCAGAAATAGATACATCTGCTCAAAAAGTACTGTATAATCGTACGGATATAGACGCAGGTGAAAAATAATATTAGGATGGAGATGTTAGATGAATATACTTGAGAGTTTAAAGGATAAATTACTTGTTGCAGACGGGGCATTTGGAACCTGTTATGTGGGAATGTACGGAGAGCAGGGAACTGTCGCTCCTGAGCTTGCAAACATGCGCCACCCGGAGCGGGTACTTGAAATCCATAAAGAGTATGTGAAGGCGGGAGCCGGGCTTATAAGGACAAATACATTTGCGGCAAATACAGCGAGCCTTGATGCTGACACGGATTATGTCATTTCAAATGTGCGTGCGGCGGTAAAGCTTGCGAAGCAGGCTGCGGACGGCGAAGCTGGAACGGATCACAAAAAGGTATACATTGCCGGAGATATAGGCCCAATACCTGCGGATGCCGGTCTCACACTGAATGAAAGGGTGTCACAGTACAAGCTGCTGGGTGAGGCGATGCAGGACATGGGAGTGGATATCATCTGGTTTGAGACATTTCCTGAGTTCAATGTGCTCGAGCCTGTGGTGAAGCACCTGAAGGAAAGAAAGAACACGCCGGTCATGGTGTCGTTCTGCGTGAACCAGTTTGGGTACAGCAACTGTGGATTTTCGGCAAGGGCATTGCTCTCCCAGGTGGCAGGAAATCAGGACGTGGACTGCGTTGGATTCAACTGCGGAGTTGGTCCGTACCATATGCTTCAGCTTCTGAAAAAGCTGGATATAGACTGCGGAAAGCCTGTATCAGTCATGCCGAATGCGGGATACCCGAAGTTTACACAGAGCAGACTGGTGTTCAATGACAACAAAGAGGGATTCATAGATAAGATCCAGGACATAGCGGCGCTTGGTGCAGATATCATAGGAGGATGCTGCGGAACAAATCCTGAATACATACATCAGATCATGGAACGGGTGAAAACCGGAGATATTGCAAAGGCTGCCAAGATTCATGTGGAAAAGGTACAGGCTGACAGTGCTGTAAAGGACAATTTCCTCAAAGGACGTCTGGAGCGTGGCGGGGCAGCCACAAAAAATGCCGACGGACACAAGCACAAGCTGATTGCTGTGGAGCTGGCACCTCCGGTGGATGTCAACGATCAGAAGCTGCTTGATGCAGCCCATATACTTAAGCAGTCACATGTGGATGTGGTGACATTCCCTGATTCGCCATCGGGAAGAACCAGAGCGAATTCCATACTCATGGCGGAGAAAGTGCACAAGGAGACAGGACTTAGGGTCATGCCGCATCTGTGCTGCCGTGATAAGAATGCCATAGCCATAAGGGGAAGCGTGCTCGGTGCACAGCTTAATGGCATAAAGGATTTCCTTGTCATAACAGGTGATCCGGTTCCGGTCATGTTCAGACAGACGACCAGGAGCGTGTTCAACTTTGATTCAGTCGGAATGATGAAGCTGCTGCAGTCTATGAACGAAGAGGTGTTCAGCGGGGATAAGATCACCTACGGCGGAGCGATTAACCAGAACAGACTTAACACAAAGTTTGAGATAGACAGAATAAAAAGAAAGATGGAAGCCGGGGCTGAATTCTTTCTGACACAGCCGGTGTTCTCCAGAGAGCAGGCACAGATCCTAAGAGACATGAAGGCTGAGACCGGCGCGACAATACTTGTGGGAATCATGCCGCTTGTCAGCAGGCGAAATGCCTTGTTCATGAAAAATGAGATGGCGGGCATAGAGATCCCGGACGAGATCATAGAGAGATACAGTGAAAATGCCACAAGGCAGGAAGGCGAGGAGTGCGGCATACAGATCGCCAGAGATATACTTGAGTACACTTCGGATTTTGCAGATGGATATTACTTCTCGTTCCCATTCAACAGAGTACATATGCTGGCACATATCATTGACTAAAATGTGAGTCAAGGTTATTATGGAATAAGCGGTGTTGCCGGGGAAAACAGGGATTCCGGAGCAGCGCTATATAGGAGAGGCGCTGTTATATATACAGTAGATAAAATACAGGATGCGCGGGTGCGCAGAAAGGAACAGACATGGATTACAATAGTTTAAGTCTTAAGATGCATGAGGAGCACAAGGGTAAGGTAGAGGTAGTGTCCAAGGTAGCAGTGAAGAACAGAGACGATCTGAGCACAGCTTACACACCGGGCGTTGCAGAGCCTTGCAGAAAGATCCGTGACAATAAGGCTGACGTATACAAATATACATGCAAGGGCAACATGGTTGCCGTGGTATCAGACGGAACAGCGGTTCTCGGCCTGGGAGATATAGGACCTGAGGCAGCTATACCTGTAATGGAAGGAAAGTCCATACTCTTCAAGGAGTTCGGCGGAGTTGACGCATTCCCTATCTGCCTTGACACAAAGGATGTGGATGAGATTGTTGAGACAGTAAAGCGCATTGCACCTGTATTTGGCGGAATCAATCTGGAGGATATATCAGCTCCAAGATGCTTCGAGATAGAGAAAAGACTTAAGGAAGAACTTGACATTCCTGTATTCCATGACGATCAGCATGGTACAGCTATCGTTGTGTCAGCAGGACTCATCAATGCGTTAAAGCTTGTCGGCAAGCCGTTTGACGAGGCAAATGTGGTTATCAACGGAGCGGGTTCTGCAGGTATATCAATATGTAAGCTTCTGCTTCAGCTCGGTATAGGCAATGTGGTTCTTGTGGACAGGCAGGGTGCTCTGTGTCCTGGACAGGACTGGATGAATCCGGCACAGGCAGAGATGGCAGAGATTACAAACAAGGACAGACAGACAGGTTCTCTTGCCGAGATAATGAAGGGTAAGGATGTATTTGTCGGAGTTTCAGCTCCAAATATCGTGACAGCAGAGATGGTTGCATCTATGGCAGCAGATCCTATAGTATTTGCCATGGCAAACCCTACACCTGAGATCATGCCTGAGGAAGCGGCAAAGGGCGGAGTAAGAGTAATGGCGACGGGCCGTTCGGATTATCCAAACCAGATTAATAACGTTCTAGTATTCCCGGGAATATTCAGAGGTGCCTTGGACGCCAAGGCAACAGGCATAACTGAAGAGATGAAGATGGCAGCAGCCAAGGCTATCGCATCCATTGTAACAGATGATGAGCTCAAGGAGGATTACATCATTCCTGGAGCATTTGACGAGAGAGTTGCTAAGGTGGTTGCCAAGGCTGTAGCTGACGAGGCAATAAAGCTTGGAATTACAAAATAAGAATAAAAATAAAGTTTTTCGAAATATTTAGTAAATAAGTGTACTAAAAATCGCATCTTATGTGGAAAGTCCGCATGGGATGCGGTTTTTTATTTTGCGATTTTATTGTAAAGTAATATTGTTGTCCGCGGGGACGGATAGGGAGGAGAAAAAATTGAACAGTGTTATTATTGGGCAGAGAATAAAGGATGCCCGCAAGTCTATGAACCTCACACAGAAGGAGCTGGGGTATCTTATCTATGCAGATGGCAAATATATAAGCCGTCTTGAAAATGGCGGAAGTCTGCCGAGCCTGAAGCGGCTGGTGCTGTTGTCGAGGGTGCTTAACCGCACATGTGATTATTTCATATGGGATATCGATGTGATGGAGGAGGATGTGACTCCGAGGGAGGAAATCGTTATCCGGGATGAACAGGAGCGGAAGCTTCTGCAGCTTTGGAGGGAGATATGCTGAAGATTGCTGTGTACAGTGAGGAGAAAGTAATGAGCCCGTTGTTGCAGGAGTACATGGGTATATGGCAGAGAGATGCGGGATGTGTGTGCGCTGTGAGATATTATGACAATGTGCATGCGATCATGGTCGACATGGATCTTGAAGGAATTTACGATGTAGTGGTGGTGTATCGTTCCTGGGATGTGGCCGATGTCTTGAAAAAAGACCGCAGGGTAGGTAGTCTCGTGATGATAGCAGCAGGAATAAACCGGAGATTGTATGATATCCAACCGTGTTATATTCTGTATGAACCTGTTAATGCGGCAAATTTCAAAAAGGTGATGACGATGGCGGTTGAGGGGAGCCGGGATGAGAGAAGATTCACATTTGTATCCGGAAGGGTGAGATACAGTGTAGATACCCGGAGCATAATGTATTTTGAAAGCGAACTGCGTCGCATAAATCTGGTCACAACGGAACAAAAATATGTTTTTTATGGAAGTATTGGCGAGATGGAAAAGCGCATGAAGGTGGGCTACGGGGGATTTATCAGACCACATGAATCCTATCTTGTAAATCCGGATCATGTGAGCAGATGCACGGCTCATGAAATGATACTGACAAATGGTAAAAGTATACACATCAGCGCAACAAGACGCGCTGATGTGAAAAGATACTACAGTGAACTGATCAATTGCTAGTTGTTAGAAGATCAAATATATCTGAGTAATTCTATGTTCAGTCTGCCCTTCCGGGTTGCGCTGCCTGTCTCGACAAATTCATATTTGCCATATCCACGTATTGAAAATACGTCGCCCGGTTTTAACTGGTAGCTGCTGTTTTCGTACAACCTGTTGTTTAGTGAAAATTTCTTTTCCCTGAACAACAGGGATGTGCTGCTTCTTGAAAGGCCTGTTATTGTGGCGGTCACTGCGTCCGCTCTTGCAGATGCCGCGATTATGTGCAGAGGTTCCTTTTTTATCTGTATCTCATCAGTATCCTGGGTGCTGCAAAAAGTACATTTTACATTTGTGTGCCTTATCTTTGTCAGATTTTCTGCGATATAATCGGCAACAGTGTCCACACAGAATATATAGGCATTGTTGTGCTTGCCAGAATGAGTGGATTCGGTGACCAGTATATCGCCCACCATCTCCCTCTCAATGCCAAGATTCATAAGTGCCCCAAGGAAATCCCTGTGGTTCAGATCGTCTGAGAATTTGTCCGAAACAGCGGAAACCTTCATGGTGCAGATGGGAAAAGCCGGTGCGTAGCCGCAGTCGGCTTCATTTCCAAAGGCGATCATAACGCGGTCGCAGGATTCCCTGCCTCCAAAGATGGTATATCCTGCAAATGACAACTGTTCAAGATTACTGTAAAATACTTCCATGTCTGCAGCACTCAGAAAATTAGTATATGTATATCTGTTCTGGCGGAAGGCGGCATTTGCCAGATCCTTTAACCGCCCCTTTAGAATATCGTTTTCATTCATAGCATGTCCTCCGAGATCATTGACTTCTTACTATTATATTACAACACTTCGATCTTCGCCAACAGTCAAACGAATTTGACAGCTTTGCACGATAATCTGAAATTTATTGTTGCGAAAAGTGATCATAATGAACAATAAACCGTTCAAACGTGAAAAAAACAATCATTTTGCATTCAAAAATCTTCTAAAAACTATTGAAATGCGCAACTGTTGATAAATTACCACAAAAAAAAGCCTTCGTTTTATAAATTTTTGCGTATTTACAATTTCAAAGTGTTTTGATAGTATATGGGCATAACAAGGAGATGAGTTGTGATCAACAAGCCTTCTGGTTATAAAAAAGACAATCACTTAT
>OIZQ01000938.1_pt1 | contig 12903 bp, 15 predicted proteins | sample 1588491 | NCBI WGS metagenome assembly OIZQ01 (sample SAMN03283262) | human gut metagenome | biome: human-associated habitat; material: feces | host: Homo sapiens | place: USA | collected 2013
CGGTTGCCCGACTCGGTCAGCATCAGGCCGCCCGAGGAGACCCTGTAGAGGCCCGTCGCCCCGTCGCGCTCGAGGGAGAGGGCGCCCGCGCCCGAGGACAGCGAGCAGCCCGATGCGGAGGCCGACACGGCCATCCGGGCGTCGAGGGCGGCCGCGAGGCGGTAGGAGCCGTCGTCTATAACTTTCTCTAATGTTGCGATTCGGTATTTTACTGCCAGGTCGTACCTAGCGCTCCATTTGCTGTTCGATTCCTTGGTGACGTTTGATGCCGCAGTAAGCTCAACCTTGGCGCCTTGAACTTTCCATTCCCTCTGGTTCATCGCGTACGCAACAGTCCCGTTCTGAATCCCCGAGATGCTCGGCGGGAAGGACTGGTTGTCAGCATCGATGGAAAAGCTCTCTTCCTTGGCATCCAGGTGCTGCTGAATACGGTCGGCATATTTCTCGGCCCATTCGTCTGCCTTGCCATTTCGCACAAAGTAATTGTTGGATAGGTCGGTCGAGCGGTAGGCGTAGTCGTCCATCTGGTAATTTGCCGTGTGATCGGAGTGGGCGATTGCCATGAGCTCGTCGGTCAGGCCAAAGTACAGATGGCGCTGGTCCAGGTCTCCGTACCAGTTGTCGCTGGTGTCGTCCCAGGTTAGGTCCATCTGGCACCATTTGCCGTCGATCTTTACGGCGTTCCAGGTGTGACCGTTGCCGGTGATGCGGCCGTTGGCGATGCCCGCTGCGTCAAGGACGCTTGGCGTAGATGCGCTGGTAGCTCTCGCAGGTGCCCTGGTGGCGCGTGAGGCCGCTTTCGGCCGAGCACCAGTTGAGGCTGTGGTCGTACTCCAGCTGGTCGAGCGTCCAGTCGTGGAGCCACAGCGCCATGTCGTATTCCGAGCCGTTTGTCTGTTGCCTGCACAGGTCCACGGCGTTGTTGACGATCTGCGTGACGCTTGGGCGGGCGGCGTCGTTTACGGTCACCTCCGCCGTGGTGCGCAGGTAGTAGATCCCCTTGTCGTTTTGCGGGTCGTTTCTGTCGTTGTCCATAAAGTAGAAGTAGATGCGGTACGTGCCCGATGCCGTGAAGTCAAAGGTAAAGTCGTGGCCCGCGGTGCCCAGGCTGTAGTAGCTGGACCATGCCTGGCGCGACGGGTCGCAGACGCTCTCATGGCTGCCGCCGTCCCAGTAGGTGGGCACATCCATGCGCGCCTTGGCCTGGGACGAGCCGTTGGCCTGGGTTACGTGGAAGGTCGTCGCGGTGCCCGCGGGGGCGTCGTTCCACGAGACGGTGAAGGTGACGCCGTTTTGGGTTGCCGTGGCGGAGTGGGCGTAGGTGGTTTGTGACGTGGTGGGGATTGCGGCGGGCGTGGGGCTGGTTTGGGCTCGGAGGGATGGGGTGGGGGTGTTGGTTGCGGTGGTGGTGCCGTCAGCGGTTTCCGTGCTGATTGCGCTGGTGCCGGTGGATGTTGCGGTGCTGTCCTCTATGGTATCTGTTGTCGCATTTGTGTTGGTGCCGTCTTCGGCCTTGCCTGTGTCGCTGTTCGCGGCGTCGGCTTTCGCCTGCTGCTCGGCTGTTTCTTGAAGCTGGATGGCTTCCGCGATGGCTGCCATGGGCATCGCCGCGCTGACCATGGACGTGCACGCGATCGCGCAGAGCAGGAAATAAAGGGGTCGTTTCATAGCGGAGCCTCTCGGTGAGCAGCCAATAGGGTCCGAAGGCAGCTCCAGGCAAGCACTCCGCACATATTTTGTTGCGATTTATTTTACGGGAACCCCAGTCAACATCAGCGAACTTTCTGGGGGAATGTTGGGTAGGGGGGGTGCTATGGGAGACGGCTTTGTGGGCGGAAACAGCATTAATAAAAAGCGCGTCCCATTTAGCATCTGCTCGAAGCGGTCGTACCGCGCGATGCCGGTCCAGCCGTCGGCGCACCTGAACCCATCGATCAATCACCCGGTAATCATGATGGTGTTGTCAACGTTGTCACCCCTTTCACAGCATGGACATGCAATAGATCGGCATGAGCCAGTTGGCCTAGATGTCTATCCCATACGATAAAGACGCTTCCAATAGATCGCTCTGCTCGTTGGGTAGATTATGGTGGCGGCCGGCCGCGTTTATATAGAGTCGCCCGTCAATCGGGTTTTCGATGCGCGCCTCTTTGGGTGCGAACTTCAGAAGGTAGGGGATGTCGTCGTTAGGCATAGTGTGTTCTCATTTGGGCGATGACGGCTCGGACCGCTTCGTGTGCCCGGGATGCTTGCTGTCGAAGCGGGGGCTCACGGAGCCTTCGTGTTGGATTGGCGTGGCGTTCGTGGCTGTCTTGTCCGTGTCTCTGGAATGTGCGTTTGGCTTGCCGATGTCCCGCAATTGCTCTAGGTTTTTGTGCGATCTGCCTTCGCTTTAATGTCGCTGTTTTGCACCAATCAAAAACAGCATGATGCTTGCCTGAATCTCAATTAGTTCGGGGTCGGGTTCCATACTGCCGAGGTCCATTAAGTTATAAAGATGCGCCCCGTAGCCAACAACGGTTAAGGTGCTGGGGTTAATACCGCCAGCATCCAAGATTACTTGCGAAGAGCCGAGGATGCTCATGCGATACAGGTCAAATATCTCAGCTGCGATTGCTACATTTTCTGTGCCGGAAACTGATTCGTATGCGCTTTTCTTCAACGGATTTATCGGAGGGTTCAGCGTTCTTGCGAATTGCATAGCAGCAATATTGTTCAAGATGGCAATCTGTCGGTAGGTAAGCTGTTCGGCGAGTTTGATGAGGTGGTTTGCAGTCGGCCTGTTGATCTCTGGATGAAAGAGAATATTTGCATACAGTCTTGCAAGGTAAACTGTCTTCTCCTCGTGCTCTCTTTGTGCGGCCAACAATGTGCCCTCAAGGAGCTCCTCGCTTGCCGGTCGGCTGTTACTGTCTTTAACGAAGAAATTATCGTTTCGGGGGGTCTTTCCCTGGGCGATCTTTTCCTCAACGAGCTCCTTCGCCTTGGCGTATACGGTTCCAACCCTTTGCTCTTCCAATGGCGCGAGGGTACGTTTCTTTATCTCGCTTCCCATGTTTTGAAACATGTGCTCTATGGCTGTTGCCGCGACGCTTCCCGCAGCCGCTCCTTCTGGACCACCAATTGCTGCGCCTATGAGTCCTCCGGCAACTGCGCCTGCGGCGCTGCCGGCATATTCGCCAACGTTGTCAATGAGGGTCTTTTTAATTTCATCTTGTTTCATGGTTTCTTCTCTCTGAAGGGGTGAGGTCACATTTAGGATTTGGGCTATTGTCTAATTGGGGTTCGTAAGGTTTCAAGGATGATGGATGCATGCGTTCTTGGGTATCGATTATCTCGGAAGTGATGACATGTCTGACGTTAAGAAGCAACACTATGTTCCGCAGTTTTATCTTAGGTCGTTTACCGATGATGATGGTTTTCTTTATGCTGTGAGGCGCGGTACGAATGGGGTTGGATCTGTCTTTAAAACCAGGACGGACGGTGTCTGCGCCGAGAGGTACCTGTACGAGGTCAGGAGAAGGGTTCCAAAAGCTGAAGACGCATTTGTTAAAAAAGGTGCAGCAGAACACACGCTCGGTAAGAACGGAATAATATTAGCGTCGAAGTACGAGTCACTGCTTGGTTGCTTGGATGTCCGAAAGTTTCCGAACCGAGATGTTACGTGTGAGATTCTGGATCATTTGATTTGCTTAATTTCGATGCTGATTGTGAGAAACCCCGTCTATCTAAATGCTGAGAGGGGCAGTGCGGATGACTTTGCCAATCAATTAAAGGCGTCCGGCTTCCTCACTGAGGAGGATCGGACTGCGCTCAAAGCGGAAGGATTTGAGGGCGAATTCAATTCGCTTGTTGAGTTCGTTTTGCAAGGTATTGTTCTTTTTAACTTAACCGATGACACGCCGCTGCTTTCGCTTGTTTCTTTGATGCGTGGGATGGATTGCTGTTTTTGCGTGGCACCTGATGGGTCAGAATTTATAACCTCTTCGTATCCCGTTTTTGCCGAGTGGGCGGATCTGAAAGATGCCGATCCCTATAGCATTTACTTTCCGTTAAGCCCTCGCTATGGCGCGGTTTTTAAGCGTAAATCAGATAGCGAACGCTTGGTAAGAATCTCCTCGATCAATAGCTCCATGGTGGATACGCTCAACGATGCGCTCGTTAATGGTAACGATGCTTGGGACTGTCTCATTTCAAGAGACCGCGAGCGTTTGGAGGCAATTACGGTGCTATGAGGTAGTGGCCCATTGTTGACCAGATAACATCCATTAGCGTTCCGACATGTTATTGATTACCTAATAACGCAGCTGGTCTTTAACCTAACGGGGCATTTGCCTTACAAATTTTTACTGCCAGTTGTTTGATATTCTGTTCTTTAATAAAGAATGACCGTTGGGGGCGTTATGCACGATAAGCCATGGCTTACTCCTGAACAACAGATTGAGCATTTGGAACGTAAAGGCGTAGCGTTCAAATTGATGAACAGACAAGAAGCTCTAAGTTATTTAAAACATAACAATAATTATTTTAGGCTCCGCTCGTATCGGTGCGGTTTTGATAAGGTTGTTGGTGGAGTAAATGATGGCAAGTATATTGGTCTCGATTTTGCCATGCTCCAGGATCTGTCTGTTATCGACTATGAATTGCGGCAAGTCTTACTGCCCATGACAATCGATATTGAGCACTTTGCAAAAGTCGAGCTGTTTGAGAGGCTTGGGCGCGACTCAGTTGATCCTTATGAGATTGTGGAGTACTACCTCAGAAGCAAGAAGGGTTCGCAAAATGATTGCATGTCTGGCGGAAGCGTGACACGTGAGATTGATTCAAGGTTAAACAGCTGCTATATCAATGGTCTTATTTCAGCCTATAGGGAAACTGGCTATCCGGTCTGGGTTTTTACAGAATTAATTACCTTCGGAACCTTTATCGATTTTTGGTTCGCGGTTTCTCACTATCTTCATGATGTGGAATTTAGAACACGCGCCTATGAACTGCAGGCTGTGAAGGGCCTTAGGAATGCCTGCGCGCACAACAACTGCATTATTAATGATCTGAAGTCGGGCAAGCCCAGGTATAACGTTTCGTATGACGTAAGAAATGCTGTGACGGGACTTAAGCTCCAAGATGTGAATGTTAAGGCTAAGCTATCAAACGAACGTCTACAGCATATTGCGACTACGTTGTACCTTCACAGCACTATGGCTTCAACCGGGGTAAGGGCTAATAAAGGAAAACAGCTGCGCAGGCTAGTTGAAAGAATGTACCGCAATGAGAGCTACTATCTTCGTAATGATCAGATAAGAACCGGTTTCGCATTTATCAGCGGCTTGATTAATGGCTGGTTTGTGAATTAGAAAAAAGTTCTTTTATGGGGACGTGTACATAACTATAATATACGCTCACAATACAAAGAAGGCTGGTTGTCTTCTTATCGGGGACGCATCCTCTGGGTGTGTCCCCGTTTTTCTTTTCATTGAGTAAGACGGACTGTCTGAATGAGACGGGGAACTCCTCATGAGTTCGGTGCTTATCGTTGCGACCCGATTATTCAATATCCACGTTGGTAGGCTTTTTTGGACATGATTGCTATTACGCGTGGGCACTAGGGCCAGTGTGGGCCCCTGTAAAACCCGATGACTATTATTTCTTAAGTTCTCTTATCCTTAATATGTTGTTTCATCGCGTTGACGTTGATTGAAGGTTGTTGCATATGGTCTTTCAAGGATTTCCTGTTTCCGATCCTCCGGAAAACTGGAAGGAGATGGAGAAGTCCGTTGCGCAGATTCTGTCAGCTTCTGGAATGGATGCTGAGATTCAGAAAACTATTAACTTGGCGCGAGGAGCTGTAACCGTTGATGTTTATGCTCAGCCCAAAAAGAGCCTGTATGGGCCAATTATATGCGAATGTAAATATTGGAACACAGCTGTTCCTCAGGAAAAGGTGTTTGCATTTAGTCGGGTAGTTGGTGATAGTGGCGCTTCTCTTGGGTTGTTGATTTCGCGATTTGGATTTCAAGAGGGAGCTATTAATGCTGCGCGATATAGCAATATTAAATTGCTTTCATGGCCTGAGTTCATTGAGTATATAAAGCCCTTTTGGCTCTGAGAGACAACAAGGCGTTGTTTGGGCTTTGGGCAGATTTTGCTGAGATATTCGGATCCCCTGGATGTTCCGACTCATCTTATTGGCGATCAAGGGCGTGCGGAATATAAAAAGCTCCTTTCGAAATATCGCGGGCTTGTTCAATTGCTGTCTTTGCTGAATATCGAGGTTATTTCTCAGGTAGAGTATCCTGCAATGTTGCGAGATGGTGACATTGTGTGCGCTGCTGATGCTTTTGTAAGCAACTATGTGGACGTGCTTGCGGCAAGGACTGCGGATCAATTGTTCACTTTCCTTGTCGATACTTGCGATCAGGCAATTAATGAATTTGATAATGTTTTTAACGGATTCGATTTGGATGATACTCCCTATGAAGAAGTTGCTAAATATGCGGACGATTTGATCGAAGCGCTTTTCCCAGAAGAACATTCTTCATCCAGAGAATATGGCGAAAACGAAGTCTCGCGTATTAAATTTGAACATCAAAATGCAACGACGGATTTAATTAGATGGATAAGGAAGACGGTAAGGACAACGTGACGCGTAATTTCATTCGCAAATTAACAACCGCATAGCGGAGCACGGCCCGCGCCCCGCTATATAATTTCTAGCCGCTAAACAATTAATTAATAGCGCAGGGGGCGCGGGCCGTGTCCGCGATCGTCGCATCAGTCGACGAGGAGGCGTCCGAACTCGTCGGGGCAGAGTCTGGATTCAACATGGCTAAGGAGGGGCTTTATTGATCTTCAGTAGAGTCCAATGGGTGGTTGCAATGCTCATCGGACAAATGGATAACCGTGAATATGCGTCAATAATATTGATAGGTCTTTTTGCGATTTACCTTCTGGCTAAGGGTAAGTTGTTAAGTGTTGTTAAATCGTTTGCCGATGTTGCCAAACTTGTGCTAAATCCTAAAATTCTGATTCCTGCGCTTATGCTTGTAGCGTACTCCTTGCTTTTGATATATGGTGCGCTTGTTTGCGGGTTTTGGAATACAAGCATCTTGCTCGACACGATTCTTGAGGTTGTATTTGTCGGGTTTCCCTCCATGCTAATTGCGTCCAAGGCCACATCGGTTACTTCTATTAAAAATGAATTGATTGTTCCCGAGGTCGGTTATGGCGCGCTAACGTCTTTCTATATCAACTTGGTTTGTTTCCCGATTCTGGTTGAGGTTGTTCTTCAACTAGTCATTTTGTTTTTGGGTATTGGTTATGCTCTATTTTCATCCAAGCGTGATCTATCCAATCTACGCCTATTTGAAAACGCGAGAGCTGTTTTGGGCATCATAATTTTTGTTGCAGCAACGCTTCTGCTCTCAAATACTTGGTTTTCTATGGACTGGGGCGTTGAATTAAGTTCGCTATTTCTATCAATTTGGTACCCGGTATTTATCATGCCTTATGTTCTTGCCCTTGCTTATTGCCTCGCTTGAATCGATGGCCATGCGGATTAAAGTTTCGGAAGAGAACCTGCCTACAAAGGAGTTTATTAAGATTGCAATGGCGTTGCTTCCAAACTTTCGATATATCAGGCATTTCAACGGATGGAATGCCCATGAGTATCTAGAGTGTTTAAACCCGTCTGAAAAAGCTTGCTACTTGGGTACTTTTAAGCGCGAGATCGACACGGCTGCCGCTAACGCCAACGCTAAGGTTAAACGGTTTGAATCGGGTAAGGGGAGTAGCGGGTTTGATGAAGATGGGATATGGCTTGACTGGACACATCTGGAAGAGATGAAGTCCTTTCTTTGGACAATTGCAAGCTTGGAGAATCGGAGTTGGATGGAATCCGGTGCTTATTCGTCTTTGGATGAGGCGTTTAACTGCTTCTTGCCTAAAGGCTGCAATGGATCGTTGTTGCTTTCTCGCGGAGAGGATACATACGTCTGTTGGGTAATCAATTCATCAGGTTTTGTGTTTGCTGCCGGTTCTAGAGATGGTGCTTTTCCTTTTATGAAATACGAGGGCGATCGCTGCCCAATTACTGACGGGTCGGATATGCTCTTTGAGTTTGTTGATGACAGCGGGGATGCTGATACGCGACTTAAAAACTGGCACTTCAGCTTTTATGTTGATAAATCTTACTTGTGATTACGCTTGAGACTGGATGATTTAACGATGCTTCTCTCTGCGGACCTCGGTGCTCTTTTGTTGCGGCGTCTGATTGACCTGCACCTATTTCGGTGCCTATTTGTTGCTATCGGCCGACCTCGCAGCGCTGGCGTATGTCGGTCTCGCTCAGATTGGTGATATCGGATTGACGGACCCCGAGTTTTCCCTTAAAGTAATCGTTGTGATGAGGCCTTGCGACGGTACGTCCGGCTTGGTCCGTGGGAACCGCCGAAAGGCGGTTTTCGCGTTTAAGGGGTCCAAATGGATAAACCATTTAAATCTATTGATGAGCAGATTGCTATTCTTGAAAGCCGTGGACTCGAATGCGATAACAATACTCGTTTAGTTTTGGAGCGCGAGGGATACTATCCGGTTATTAACGGTTACAAGGATTTATTTCTCGACCAGCGCGGAGATTCTTGCCACGAGCTATTCGTAAAAGGTACGAAGTTTTCTGATATATATCGTTTATTCGAATTTGACCGTTCATTGCGTCTGCTCATGTTTGAGTACTTTAACAAGGCGGAAGCGATTCTTAAAACCGTCTGTTCTTATCGTTTCGCAATGGCCCATAAAGATAGCCCGGAAGCATACCTGGATAGAAGATCTTACCGTGTCGATGCTGGTTATCGAAAAAAGATCGACACGCTCATTGATGATTTCGAGAAGGTGCTATGTAGGTCTCAAAAATGGAAAAGCGATTATAGAAGGGACTATATTCGGCATTATGAGAATAATCACGATAATACGCCGGTATGGATTCTTATGAATTATTTGATGCTTGGTCAGGCCTTCAAGTTTTACGAGTTTCAGCCAGAAAGCATGAGAAATTCCATTGCCAAGTCGTTTTCTGATCTCTATTCCGAGACTCATGAAGTCGATAAGCGCATCAGCCCGCGTAGGCTAAGACTTGCATACGATCACATTAAAGATTTTCGAAATATCTGTGCGCATGATGAGCGCCTGTTTTGTGCGAAGGTGTCTCCGTCCTGTGACGTTAATTTCGTCGACGTTTTAAATGATCTTGAGCTTGTGCTGACGAAGGATGATTTCAATAAGCTCCGTCGTCAAATATTGCTTAACGCAGTCAAGTTGAGTGATTCGCTGAACACGGATGCCAGCGCTAAAGTTCTATTTGCCATGGGTGTCAAAGATTGTCGAAGTGTGTTTCCTAAGGAGCTGCTTGGGCTGTAGGGTGATACTCCTTCTTCTTGAGCTTGGCGCAGAAGATGGTCGAGATCATGCCGTGGATTGGTGCCATCAGCTTTGATCTTGGTCCTGCGCCCGTGCTGAAGGAAATCCAGCGCAAGGACCTGCCTGTGCGTTTTGCTGGGCGGGCCTTCTTGTGCCGCGGGCGCGGAGAGCCTGATCATCGCGGACGACACGTACTGCGGGCCAGGCGTGTCGGGCCCCGGCTGAGCCTGGACCGATGCCGACCACCTGGAGCTCATCGGCTAGGCGGGCGAGGCCATCGGTGCCGACGGTGGGGTGATTATGAAAGGCAGGAATCAGCTCATTACGAAGCGTTCGGATGGCGATTGGCGGGTTAAGGGTGAAGGGGCAAGTCGTGCCTCCTTCGTTACGACGACCCAGAGCGAGGCGATAAAGCTCGGTCGACGCATTTGCTCCAATCAAGAGTCGGAGTTGATCATTCATCGTCGCGACGGCAGAATCCGCGCAAAGGATTCCCATGGGCACGACCCTTTCCCGCCGAGGGGATAAGGATTCGGCTCCGTAGCGACAGCGGGCCCGTAACAGCGTGCCCGCTGTCGCTAAACCGACTTCAACATTGTGTGCAATGCGAACTTGGGGCTAATTCTTCGGGACGGATGTTTAATCTCTTGGGTCTTAATAGGTTTAAAAGGTTGTGCCGGTTCTCTCGGGGGCTGTAAACACTTGATTGGCTATATTTAAAGTCTATAATCAAAGAAAAACTCTGATATATCTTTTCAAAATAATGAAAGGAATGTTGAGGACGATGCTTTGCCAGTTCACCTTCAGGAACTATAGATCCTATCGCGACGAGGCGGAGCTTTCCATGCAGGCGACGCCGATGAAGGAGTTCGAGCGCTCCCTCATAGTGTGCCCCGACGGGCAGGGCTTTCTCCCGGTGGCCGCGGTGTACGGACCCAACGCTGGCGGTAAGTCTAATCTGCTCGAGGCTCTCGATTACGTTCGCTCGGCTGTAGCCAGACCGATTAGGCTGCTGTCTGCCAGCGCTGATGCTCCAGAGGGTGATCGCCCTTTGATAGCCCGTTGTTCGGCGTTTGAGTTCGATGACGTGTCTGCTGCCGAGCCCACCGAGTTCGAGCTCTATTACCGCGCGGGTGAGCATGAGTACCGCTATGTTCTGTCTGTACACGCCGATGAGATCGTGTCCGAAGGACTGTGGCGGCGTAAATTGGGAGCGTCGCGTACAGCGATGCTGTTCGAGCGCGAGGGTGCAAAGGTTGAGCTCGGTCCCACACTGCGTAAGCTTGTGACGGCTGCGAGATTCAACCCGAGCCTGCCATACCTATCGTTCCTTTGCATCAACTTCGAAGCGCCGGTGGTCCAGGAGGCGGCCAGCTGGTTTCTCGACGCCGTGTTTCTCAACTACAATAGTTCCTACCTGGAGCGGATGCTCGAGCAAATGCTCGACGAGGGCGACTCGCGCGAGGTCTCGCGTTTTTTGCGCGCCGTTGATGTGCGTATTGATGGCTTCAGAGTGGAGAGGGCGCCGGAGTGGCGCGGCCAGCGCGTCTTCGTGAGGCACGAGGTGGACGGCAAGGCGTACGAGCTGCGTTTATCCGAGGAATCTGCCGGAACCCAGAAGCTCATGGGGTTGGCTGCGTATCTGATGACAGCGCTTGAGCGTGGTGGCACCGTTGTGGTAGACGAGCTCGACGCCAAACTGCACCCGAAGCTTCTTCGCTATGTGATTCTGCTGTTTAAGGATCCTGGGGTCAACAAGAGTGGCGCGCAGCTCATCTTCTCGTCCCAGGATGTGTCAACCATGCGAAACGATGTGTTCCGCCGTGACGAGATATGGTTCGCTGCGCGCGGCGAGGGGGAGGCGAGCCAACTGTGGTCTCTCGCCGACATCCACGAGGCAAACGGTAATCTGGTAAGCAAGAACGCGGCTTTCGACAAGCAATACCTGTCCGGTCGCTACGGCGCCGATCCGTACCTCACCCGCATCGAGGAGTGGGATTAGCATGGTGGCGAAGAAGCCGAAGGGCTGGCGTAGCGGCAAGCGAGAGGGCCGCTCGCGCATGGTTCAGATGACGCGTCATCTTGTAGCGAGCGAGGGCAAGGAGACCGAGCCTCGCTACTTTGAGGGTGTGCGTGCGGCGTTGGGCGCGGCGAACGAGCGCAAGGTTGCCATTGTCGTTAAGGGAACCGGCAAACACACGCTTGACCTGCTTGATTTCGCCGTCGAACACTGCCGCTATGCGCCCGAGACGTTCGATCACGTGTGGCTCGTGTATGACAAGGATGACTTCCCTGCGTCCGACTTTGACGCGATGGAGTGTAAGTGAAACGAGCTCTCCGATGGTTCGAGGACCTTCCATGCGTTGTGGTCGAACCCCTGCTTCGAGCTGTGGCCGCTTCTGCACCTTCGTTATACCTCTGCCCCCATGTCGGCCGCGGAGTGTCAGCGCGCCCTTGGTCAGGCGATGTCTAAGGACTTGGGCATCGAGTACCGCAAGAACTTGGACGGGCTGTTCGAAGCGGTGGACGATAAACGGGGCGAGGCACTTCAGCGTGCTGGGCGCCTCGATACGCACCATAGGGAGCTGGGTAACCTCAAGCCCTCTTTGCAAAATCCCGCAACCAAGGTGGGCGAGATTTTCGATGTGATTGGGCCGTATCTGGTTGGATAGCCGGGCTCGATCGGGCTCGATAGGACTGGAGATTCATGAAAGATGTTGCTTTGGGTTGCCTGCCGTCTTTAACTGGAATGACCTTTTGGGACCCGATAGGATACTAGAGTAAACCTAGCGGTATTGACGCAGTCAACCTACGGGCCTGCGTCCTGCGGAGAGGCGGCTTTTCTTTTGAATGGCCGCCTCTTTTTATTATTTGTTTGGATGTAAGATTTGGCCTGTCGAAACTTACATCTCAATTGAGAAAAGGCGAAATTGCAGGTGTTTTTCTGCTTGCATGTAACTCTACTGACGCGTGCTCGCGCAGTTCTTGTTTGCCGCGCTTCTCCGGTAGAGGTTTGACAGGGGCGGGGCCTTTCCTTAAAGCTCTAGCTGCGATGAGGCCCTGCGACGGTATGTCCGGCTTGGTCCGTGGAAGCCGCCGATAGGCGGTTTTTGCGTTCAAGGGGCTATTTTCCGAGGAGTATTTGTCGCGTTTGGCTTCCGGACACTCGCTTTTAGCGTGTTATTTCGGAAGTGCGGGGAAAATCGAAACTTGCCGAGCGCAACCCGTTTTTCGGCAACAAAACCGACGCTCCTATAAGTTGTCAAGAGGCAGTTTGCGGGAGCGCTCTCTCCAATTCGCACAGGAGCTCGTAGTACATCCTCTCCAGTCTCGTCGACCGCCGTGTCCCCCGTTCCAGGTGACCGAGCGCGGCCGCGGACATGCCGAGCCCTTCAGCGGCCTGCCTCTGGGTCACCCGCATCGCCTTGCGCATCTTTGCGAGCTCGGGGCCTTCCGGCGCGGCGCCGTCGGGGTTCGGGTCCATGAGCACGC
>OIZQ01000939.1_pt1 | contig 12889 bp, 9 predicted proteins | sample 1588491 | NCBI WGS metagenome assembly OIZQ01 (sample SAMN03283262) | human gut metagenome | biome: human-associated habitat; material: feces | host: Homo sapiens | place: USA | collected 2013
GTAATCGATGGTTTTTCCTTTTTTTACTTTTGCGAACTTAATTGTACTCTATCCCGCCCTACCCTGTTGAAAAGCGTAACAGCAGCACTGGCAGCTGCGTCCATAACTAAAACACCCCCTGAAAGCGGTTGCTTTCAGGGGGTGTTTTGCTGCGTTGAGGAAAGGTTATAACACAATATCGTTAGGATACATTTCAGGTATAAAAAAGGTGCAAGTGCTAACTACATAAGCCGCTTGGTTTCTATTATAATCTTCAAGCTGCATATCTAATAATTTCAGCATTTCTTCCTGGCAATAATCACTGCAAAGGCTGTATTTGCCTTTAATAATAAAGTTTGCTTTCTTTGAATGGTGAGCAATGATATTATTCATCTGTGCTTTTGTCAAGTCGCTTACGTTCAATGAATTACCTTCAATGGCGGCTCGCTGTTTATAAGTATGACCGCAAATATCTGCTTCAGTAAACCGACAATTGTAAAAGTCTTGAGCAGCGCAGCAATTTTGAACTGCGTTTTGCGGCAAGTGGTAAAAGGCTTCTACCATTGGATAGTTTAGGTACAGACGGCCTGTTTCGATAGAGTCATTAAAAAACTTCATTAACTTCCTTATTTTTTCTTCGGTAAAACGATGATCTTGACGTTCAAAGTCAAATATCAATAAAATATCGCTGTATTTACCTTCAAGCAGCTTTTTTTGTTCAGGGTCATTGCGGCCAGCACATTCTCGTTCCCGAAGCGCCAGCAATAAGTCAAAACTTTCATCATTTTCAAACTCTTCGCCAAAGTACGATTCTAAAACAGAATATAAATCGTAAATATTGGCACCGTAGGATACTACTTGTTTGTTTACCACCAGATACAACTCGGACAATTTTTCGAGCAATCTTACTTCTTTACGCGCACCTTCAACTATAATAAGTGTTTTTTGTTCTTTTGCAGCAGGCTCACTATTCACCAAATTCACCGCTCACATAAAGTTTTTCTAAGTTGTGCCCTTCACGCAGTTCTCTTTGAGTTGCCTTACTAAACGAACAAAGTCTATTTTTAGTTAAAATAAAATAGCAATCGGGTCGCATAATCCTGTTAGTTAGCAGGTTTGTATTATGTGAAGTTAAAATAACTTGGGCGTCTACTTTTTCTATCAGCAATTTAACTATTTTTTCGGCCAGTTCATAATGGTAGAAGGCGTCAAATTCATCAATAATAATCAGCGACATATTTTTACATTGCTTATACCAGAAAAATAACAAAAGTAAAGCCACGGTACCACTGGATGCGGTTTTAAATGGCAATAGCTGTTTGTGCACAAAATAAAGGGCCTTGCCGCCGTCAGGATTTGTTTGGACAGTAAGCTTTTTATCAACACCATTTGTTTGAAAAAATTGCTGTAATTCTTCTACAAGATCATTTTCTATAATATAGTTTAACATATCATAATTACCACCAAAGCCACCGGGCGGAGTAAAACCGGTATAGTTACTGCCTCTATCGGTGCGGCCAAACCAAAGCATATTACTGACAAAAATAATTAGCTTCTTTATTACAGAGTTATTTTCAAGCTCGGTATTATTGGCGATATATCGCAATACTGACATTTCCTGCGTTTTAAATTCCCAATTTAATTTATCAAAATCAAAATTTTCAAATTTACTATGTATAAAAACTTGGCTTTTAAAATCATAATCGAAAACTATGTTATTATTAATGCACAATTTTTCTTCAACCAGAACATTCCAATTTGTTTTTTTATATTCATAAACTATGTCGTAATTATCTAATAAAAATTTATATTTAAATTCAGCAGGCTCTTGATTGTTATCTGCATTGAGATAGTAGTCATAAAAAGAAAGATTTTTTTCTTTATCTACTAAATGATTTATGATATCCATAACAGCAATACCAAAGTTAGTTTTTCCTGAGGCGTTTTTGCCATAGATCACAGCATTTTTGATAAGTTTATTTTTAATGCATTTTTCGCTGAATTTATAGTCTCGAACATCTGAAAAGTCTATTTCGACATTTTTAAATTGTTTGAAGTTTTTTACGGAAAAATATTTTAACATTTTATCACTTCCTTTCCCCCATTATATTCGTTATTATGAAAAAAAGAAATAGTTTCCGTAAAAAAATTACGGCATAGATGAATTTTCCATTTTGGACGTTTTGACTTGTTGGGATAGTATTATTTTGCCAGCGGCACGCTATTGCAGTATAATATTAGTTATAATTTAGAACGGAGTTGAATTTTATGCACGAGACGAAGGCTTTGAGCCCGGCTATAAAGAAGCGTGTGCTGGTGATGCAGCAAAACGAGCTGACTGAGTACCATATTTATACCAAGGTGGCCAGCTTTGTAAAGAACCCCGAGAACAAGGCGACTTTGCTGAAGATCGCCAATGAGGAGCATCGCCACTGCCAGATTTGGGAGACTTTTACTAAGGAGCAGGTGCAGCCTGTACAATGGAAAATTTGGTGGTATACCCTGCTTTCGGTGATATTTGGCTATACTTTTGCCTTGAAGCTGATGGAGGGCAACGAGGGCGATGCGGCCAATAATTATGAAGACATTGCGGCAGAGATACCACAGGCGCAGAAGATAGCTGAGGATGAGGACCGCCACGAGCAGCAGCTGCTGGCTATTTTGGATGAGGAGCGTTTGCAGTATGTGGGGTCGATGGTGCTGGGGCTTAACGATGCGCTGGTTGAGCTGACAGGCACTTTGGCCGGTTTGACGCTGGCGCTGCAAAACACGAAGCTGATTGCTTTATCGGGTTTAATAACCGGTATTTCGGCTACTTTGTCGATGGCTTCGTCGGAATTTTTGTCGGCCCGCAGCGAGGGACGCGAGGATGCGTTTAAGTCGTGCGTTTATACGGGCATCGCCTACTGCATTACGGTGGCGCTGTTGGTGCTGCCTTATCTTATTTTTGATGATGAGCATTATCTGCACGCTTTGGGCACGATGCTGGTGACGGTGGTGCTGATTATTTTAGTTTTTACTTATTATATTTCGGTAGCGAAAGACCTGGATTTTAAAAAGCGGTTTTGGGAAATGGCCCTGATAAGCTTAAGCGTTGCTGCTTTTTCCTTCGTTATTGGCCTGGTAGTGAAAGAGGCTTTGGGCATTGATATTTGATTTGCCTGCTGAGAGCCGCTGTTTTTGACGTCACTTTGCCCCCTTAGCGGTGCAAACGCAAAAAGGTACTCCTAAAGGAGTACCTTTTTTTATTACTTGTGCTGCCTGGTGCTGTTAAAAGCGGTATCTAAAGCCTACTTCGCCGCGCAGCACGTGGCTGTCGCCAAAGTTTTTGGCGCTGGTGCTGATGCCTACTTCTCCGTACAGCGAATACTGCGAGTTTTTGCCGTAGTTATAGGTGCCGCCAACAGACAGACCCAACCAGGTGGGGTCGTTTTTATTGGCATAGTTGTCACCTGCTACGATGACATTGGTGCCGTCGTGGAATTCGTGGTAGAGGTTGAGCAGGCCATAGGCTTTGACGTTGCGATAGTTGTCGTCACTTGGTTTTTTAAAGCTTTTTTCGTAGTTTACTGCAATGCCCAGCCTGCCTTGCAAACTGTCGGCACTGCCGCTTTTTACATCTACTCCGGTAACGTCGCTGAAGTCGTCAAAGTTTGCATTGCTGTAGACCAGCTGCATTTGCGGTGTCCACGACCAGTTGGGTTTGTGCATGGCCAGCCTGCGTCCTGTTTCGACGCTAAGGCCATAGCCAAAGCCTTTGTTGCCGTCTATTTGCCGGCCGTAGGCCGAGGAGCTGGAAGAGATGTCGCTGTCGAACCAGACGGCTTGTGCCTGGGTATCGACGTAGAAGCCGTTAGCTTGATACCAGGTGAGGGTGCCGCCTACTGTGAAGGTACCAAATTTATCGTTGATGCTGCCCGGAGCAAGCCAGCCTGCGTTTACGACGTCGCCAGCTACTCTACCCGAGCCTTGCAGGAAGGCGTTTTGCAGAACGTGGACCTTGCCGCTGAAGTTTTGCGGGCCGCTGCCGTCGATCTGCATGGCGCCAGCTTCCAGCTGCACGTCGCCTCGGAAGCGGTTATTGTCATTGGCAGCCGTCAGCATACCAGCACCGGTCTTGATAAAGGTGCCATTGGCATTAGTTCCGCTCAGCTCGCCGCTAACAGTCACATCATGCCCGTTGGTATTGATGATGGAGGTTTCGCTCGCGACACTGGCCATATTGATATTTTTGGTGAGGGTGAGGTTGGCATCTGCGACCAGTCCACCGTTATGGATGCTGATGGCGCTGTTAGTTCCCAAGGCCGACTCTGTTTTGATGGCCAAAGCGCCGCCGGAGATAGTGGTAATGCCGCTGTAGGTATTGGCACCGGCCTGGGGCAGCAGGGCTACGGTGCCGCTGCCGTTTTTGATAACTGCGCCGTCGCCGACGATTTGCCCAATATAAGCATCGTTGTCATTTTGCTCAAAAACCAGGGTGCCACCGTCGGTCAGGTCGACGTTGCCGATATTGCCTGTAACCGGGTTGTTGACCGGCAGGCTTTCGGCTTTGGCCGTCAGCGAGGCATCTTTCTGCACAGTGACCTTGCCGTTAAAGCCGTCGTTATCGCCGCTTAGCAGCAGGCTGCCTTCACGAACGTCTACTTTATTGAAGCCTTGCAGAGGGCCGGTTATCTCCCAGATGCCTGTGCCGATTTTGGTTAGGCTGTTGAAGTTTTTAAGGGCACCGCTAAGTTTGTCGCCAACTATTGCTTTGTCGCCGTTGAGGGTGAGCGTATTGGTGCCGCCTCCGCCGTCGATGTTGCCGGTAACTTTGGAACCGGGCAGGAAGGTAAGGTTATCGTCGCCATTGGCGAAAAACAGGTTGCCGTCGACTGTGCCGTTATTGGTAAAGTCGATGCCGTTGCCGCCGGATGTGCCTATAACGTTGCCACCATCGGTGCGTTGGATAAGGCCGTTATTGATGACGCTGTTGCGGTTGTCGTTACCGGTGTCTTTCCAGTCCTGGAACCAGATGGCGGCGCTGCGCTCGGCAATGACTGCGCCATTGACGGTGATTTTGTTACCGCCGCCGTGCACGTTGATGGCTTCGCCCATATTTTCGGGGCCGTATTTCCTGACGGTGCCATCGACGACGATATCAGCGCCGGAGCGTACTTCGATAGTGTTGGCACCGGTTTTGAAGTTGCCAAGATTTTTGACGGCCTGATTGGTGACGGTGGCGTTTTTGTTGATATGGATAGTGGCATCATCACGAACGCTGATGGCGTTTTTATCGCTGACGCCGTATAGGGTCGGGTCGGTGCCGTTGCCTACCTCTACATTCCAGTTATCGCCAGCGGCGGTATTACCGGGACCAATAGTATTGGCATTAAGCTGCTCGCCGGTAACGGTTTTGTTTTCGGCTAAAGCCGTACCGTTGATGCCTGTAAGCAAAAGGCCTGTCATGAGGGTGAGCAAAACCTTGTGCGGTAAATTTTGTTTAGATTTAAAATTGCGTTGTTTTTTCATCATTATCCATCTCCAGATCTAGAATGCTGCTGAGTGCAACCTCTAACATTGTACATATTCTAGACCTGAAACAGCCCTAAAGCAAACGATAAAAGTTTAATTAAGACTATCTTAATTAAACAATAATATTTTTCTATTAACTTTATTTCCGCCCCTGAAAACTTAAGGCATTGGTTAATGTTTTATAGCAATCACTAATTTTATTTGCAGGTAGCAAACAGCTGCCTTGCCTGTGCTGGCCGCAGGCAGGCTGCACGGGCTGCACGGGCTGCGACACGCAAAAACGGTACTCCATAAGGAGTACCGTTTTACCTATTAAGACTTTGCTTTTATAAGCTGCTAAGGTATTACTACTACTTGCAAGCCAGCTTTTACACCAGCCCGATCCATTTCCAGTAGGTTGCGCCCAGGATCATTATCAGCGCAAAAGCGATGATGGTGAGCGGGATACCGGAACGGACGAAGTCGTGGACTTCAAAGGTGTCGGTGCCGTATGCGATCATATTCTGCGGCGCGTTGACCGGCAGAATGAAACCGAAGCTGACGACGTATTGCAGGATCATGGTCATACCGACGATGTTGACACCGGGGGTTTTAAGATGCTGCAAGACGGAGATGATGATAGGTATCATGGCTGCCGCAAGACCTGTGGCACTGGCAAAACCCATGTGGATAATGATGAGGAACAGGGACATGATGGCCAGTACTACGAGGGTGGTAGAGTTTTCGAGGCCGAAGCCTACTACTATCTCGTTTGCCATCCAGGTGGCCGCTTTAGTGGAGAGCAGCGCTGTGCCCAGCGAGATACCGACGCCGAACAGGAGCACTGTGCCCCAGTTGATTTTGTGGACAACGTCGTTCCAGGTCATAACGCCTATCTTCGGCAGCATCAGCAGGGTAACTGCTACCATAGTGGTAGTTGAGGTATCGATGGGATGCAATTTCTTTTCGGTGGTCCAGAAGATCAGCAGGAAGATGGAAATTACCAGCAGTTTGATCTCATCGACGCTGACTTTGCCCATTTCTTTAAGCAAACGGGCTACAGTTTCTTTACCGCCTTTGATCTCGTCGATCTCGGGGGGCATCAGGTACATCATCAGTTTATACAGGCAGATGGACATGATAAGTGAAAACGGGGCTGCTGCCAGGAACCAGTCCAGCCAGGAGATATCGACGCCAAGCTGGCTGCTGATAAAGTTGACGGCGACCATATTCTGCGCGGCCGCTGTTTTGATACCGACGTTCCAAACGCTGTCGACCTGGGCGACGGTGATCATAAGCATACCGGCAAATTTACTTTTCAGCGGTACGTCGAAGGCTTTGATCATACCCATGACGATTGGTACCAAACAGGCTACACGGGCCGTGGTACTGGGTACAAAGAAGCTGAGGATAAAGCCGCAGAGGATGACGCCGATAACGACGCGGTTGGCTTTAGCGCCCAGGTGCGAAAGTATGACGAGCGCGATACGTTTGTCGAGGCCGGTTTTGGTCATGGCTACGGCCAGGAACATGGCAGCCGCTACCAGACAGAAGGCCGTGGACGAAAAACCTTTAAGTCCCACGCCTAAACCTGCCGCCGTACCTAACATTTTACCTGTTTCCGGGTTGGGGGCAAAACCGATCAAGAGCGCCATCAAGGTCATAATAACACCGGCGCTGACCGGATAAGAAATTGCCGTTGTTGCCCAGACGATGACCGAAAATACCATGATGCCGATCATCCTTTGGCCTGCTACGGAAAGTCCTTCGGGGTTTGGCAGCATGACGATCACTGCCAGTACGATAAGGGCTAAATAAAAACCGTACTTTTTGAGGAACCCTACTTCTTCAGTGGTTGTTTTTTTGTCCGCTTCCATAATTTCACGTCCTTTGCTTTTGAAGGTTGTTTATAAAAAATGCCGTCAACCGCTCACGGTTGCGCATCAAAGCGGGTTACAGGCTGCAAGGTGCAGCTCTTAGGGCAGTAATAAAATTTTTACTTAAACAAAAAACTCCGATATGCGCCTTCATTGGCATATCGGAGTTCGTCTTTGTTCTCTCTACCCTGATTATACAAGCTTGCGAGAGTTTTTTCAACCATTTTTGTGTTGCATTGTTTACAGTTTATAGAACTTGTACAAGCTTTTTATACTTTCTAAACAATGTTTTAATTTTTTAAAGTATTATTAATGATCTTCCGGCTTGCCAGGGCTGTTTTAAGCCGTTGCCGGGCTGTTTTTTACAGCAGTTTTTCTGCCCAGTCAGCTTCTTTAAAGCCTACTAATACAACGCTGCCTTCAACCAGCAGCGGACGCTTTACCAGCATCCCGTCGGTAGCCAGCAGGGCAAGTTGTTCGTCCTCTGTCATAGCGGGCAGCTTATCTTTCAGCCCCAGTACTTTATATTGCAGGCCACTGGTGTTAAAGAATTTTTTTAAGGGCAGGCCACTGGCCTGCTGCCAGCTGCGCAGTTCGCCTGCGCTGGGATTTGCGGTTTTGATATCGCGTTTAGTATAGTCAAGCTTGTTGGCCTGCAAAAATTTTTCGGCCTTCTGGCAGGTGCCACATTTGGGATAACAGATGAACAGCATGGTATCACTCCTTTGCTTTTGCTGTTATTATAGCACGTTTTAGAAGTTTTTTGACAAAGCGCCATAAAAGCAATGTACTGCGGCGATATTTCCATTGCAATAGCTTAATGTTTATGTTTCTTGATAATAATGCTAATAAATTAAATTTTCTAACATTATATTACTTTGCAGGAATATTCACTACTTATAGCGAATCTATAGCTTTGCAATTAATTTGTTATATATATGAAGGGAGATGAGCATTAAGTGGAACTTGACTTTATCCGCAACTTAAATTTTAAGACATAGAAGAAGGAGGCAACCCTATTGATTCAATTCATCAACGTAAGTAAAGCTTACAAACAGCATAATGTTTTAGAGGACATCAATTTTTCGATCAAAGACGGCGAGCTGGTAGTGCTGATAGGCCCATCGGGCTGCGGCAAAACGACTTTGCTTAAAATGATCAATCGCCTGATCGACCCCACCGGGGGACAGATCCTGATCAACGGTACCGATATTATTGCCCAGGACCCGATCGAACTGCGCAGGAATATGGGTTACGTTATTCAGCAAACGGGGCTGTTCGTGCATATGACTGTGCGCGAAAACATCGAGATCATCCCCCATTTGGCCAAGCTGCCGCCGGAGGAGATCATCGAGCGCACTGTGAAGCTGATGGAAATGGTGGGCCTGCCGCAGGATTTTTTGGACAGGTATCCCAATCACCTTTCGGGCGGCCAACAGCAGCGTATAGGGGTGGCGCGGGCATTTGCCATGGACCCCGGCATTATTCTGATGGACGAGCCGTTTTCGGCGTTAGACCCCATCACCCGCAGCCAGTTGCAGGACGAGCTTGTTAATTTACAGGCCAAGCTGCACAAGACTATTGTCTTTGTTACCCACGATATGGACGAGGCGGTCAAGATTGCCGACCGTATCTGCATTTTACATTCCGGCAATATCCTGCAATACGATACACCGGAAAACATTTTAAAGAACCCGGCTGACGGTTTTGTCAGCGAATTTGTTGGTTCTAAGCGCATTTGGAGCAGTCCCGAACTGATCAGGGCCAAGGATATTATGATCCGCACGCCCAAGATCACCTACCCCGATGTGCCGATGCTGAAATGTATCGAGAAGATGCGTATTGAAAATGTTGACAGCCTGTTGGTTGTTGATGAAGGTGAACATTTACTGGGGATCATCCGCGCCCGTTCTATCCACGCGGCGCCTGATAAAAGCGAGCCTGTCTACACGGTTATGAAGCCGGCGAAGGCTACGGCCGCTCCCAATGATAATATCGTTGCTTTGCTGACGAAGGTCAACAGCAATCATATTTCCAATGTTCCCGTAGTAGATGAAAATAAGCGGCTGCTGGGCCTGATTACTAATTCCAGCCTCGTGACGACGATGAGTCAGCAGTTTATTGACTTTGAGGAGGACGAAGCATGAGCGGATTATTAACTTATGTTCAGGATCAGCAGCAATATATAGGGCTTTTACTGCTCAGTCACATTCAGCTGACGTTGCTTTCGGTGGCGATAGCTGTTTGTATCGGCGTGCCGCTGGGTATTTATATTTCCGAGCGCGAGCGCCTTTTAAAGCCTGTCATGGGCTTTGCCAATCTGGCGCAGGCTATCCCCAGTCTGGCGCTGTTAGGCTTTCTTGTTCCGTATATGGGCATCGGCGCGGTAACTGCCGTGGCAATGGTGGTTTTGTACTCGCTGCTGCCTATTTTAAAAAACACCTGTACCGGTTTGCGCAATATCAGCGCCGATACGCTGGAGGCGGCTAAGGGCATTGGTATGACCGATATGCAGATCCTCTTTAAGGTACGGCTGCCGCTGGCGCTGCCTGTTATCATGGCGGGCGTGCGTATTTCCAGCGTTACGGCCGTAGGGTTGATGACGATCGCAGCCTATATTGGCGCAGGCGGACTGGGTACGCTGGTCATCAGCGGCATCCAGACTGATAATGCTAATATGATTTTGGCCGGCGCTATACCCGCCTGCTGTTTGGCGCTTTTAATGGACTTTTTGATGAGTAAGGTAGAAAACGCCGTCACACCTGTGTCGCTGCGACCTGCTGCCAACAAAATGTCGAAGGAGAGCCTGGAGCGTACTAAGCAGCACCGCAAACGCATCCTGGCGATCGCCGGTATGATCGTTATTATCAGCAGCGGCTATCTTTTGAGCCACGAGTTTTTGAATAAGCACGATCTGCGCATCGGGTCTAAGGATGCGACGGAAAGCGTTATTATCGGCAATATGCTGTCTGACCTTATCGAAGCAAAAACCGACCTGAAGGTTGAACGTAAGCTGGCCCTGGGCGGCACGATGATCGCTTTTGAGGCTTTGCGCTCGGGCGAGATCGACTTGTACCCTGAATATACGGGCACAGGCTACAGTACGATTTTGAAGAACAAGCTGCGCCCAGGCTTTACACCGGAGGAGATGTATGTGCTGGTAAAGGGCCAGATGCGTGACACGCACCAGATCGACCTGCTGGAGAGCTTTGGCTTTAACAACACTTATGTGCTGGCGGTGACGCAGGATACTGCCGCAAAATACCATTTAAAAACCATGAGCGACCTGACAAGGGTCAGCCATAATCTGCGTTTTGGCTGTTCGCCTGAATTTGCAGCTCGTGATGATGGTTTACCGGGTATCGAAAAAACCTACGGTATGACTTTTAAATCGGTCAATAATTTTTCGGGTACGCTGATGTATACGGCGATCACTTCGGCTAATGTAGACGTTATTACGGCCTTTTCGACGGACGGGCTGCTGCAAAAATATGATTTAGTGCTGCTGGAAGATGATAAGAACTTCTTCCCGCCTTATTATATGCTGCCCTTCGTCAATGGTAATACGAACGCCAAGTATCCCCAGATCGCGCAGGCGCTGGCCGTTTTAAACAGCGCTATCGACGATGCGACGATGCAAAAGCTGAATTACGAGGTTGTTGAAAAAGGACGCGACCGGGCTGAGGTTGCCCGCACCTTCCTTGTGGAGCGCGGTTTAGTAAGGCCGGAGGATTTTAAAAAATAAAATATTTTTAGCGGCGTTTTCCCTTTGCGGGAGCGCCGCTAAGCTTTTATCAGCCCGCCTATTCAGTTTAGCTCATTGACAAGCTTTGCCTTTATCTATAAAATGAAAGTATCTATTATCAATACTAAGGAGCTTTACTGTGAGTGAAAATAGCAAAAAATATATACTTATCACTGCTGCCCTGATCGTTATTGGCGTGGCCTTGTACTTTTTTTACTGGATGCGCACGCCTCAATATACCTTTACCCAGATCAATCAGGCCGTGCAGCAGCACGATTTGAGCAAATTCGAGAAGCATGTGGATTTGGATTCGCTGTACGCCCATGCCTACGATGACGTTGTTTATTATGCCTTTGGCGATCCCAAGCAGGCGAACCCCTTTTTACTTGGTATCGTGCAAAGCCTTAAAAGCGTTGTTGTACCCATTATGACCGCGCAGACCCAACATTATGTGGAAACCGGATCGGTTGATGGTAATGCGCCGGCCAGCGGTACAGACAGCGGCGCAACACCGGCACCGGCACCCAAAAGTGAAGGTCAGCAACTGGCCGAGCAGCTTAGGGACAAAACTGGGTTCGGCAATATGCGTTACGAAGGCGTCGAAAGCACCGAGCAGGTGGGCAAAACTGCCGACGTTGCTGTGAAACTGTATGATAAGCAGCTTGACCACCGTTTTATTTTGAAGGTTAAAATGTTCGAATTGGACGACGGCAGCTGGCGCCTGACCGAGATAACCAACCTGAAAGAACTGCTCAAGGAACGCGAGGAAGCCACGGCGGCCAGGCTGAAAGAGCTTAACAGCAAAGTACAGACCGAGCTGGACGCGTCCGTGCAGGCCAAACCCGGCACTATTGCCGTTGATTCCAGCGGCGGCTGGTTCCCCAGCTATACTTTACAGTCTACTTTCAGCGTTCAGAATGTTTCCGGTAAAACCATCAGCGGCCTGCAGGGCTTTGTAGAAATTTTTGACAACGAAGGGATGCTGCTGCAACGCAGCCCCTTTAAAGAATACCTAAGCTTAGCGCCACAAGCTGGCGTTACACTGAGCAAAACCTTTAGCCTGAACCAGTTTAAACCCGAAACGGTGCGGCTGCTGCGCAGCGATACCGCGGCTCTGAAATGGCAGGTAGTCATCAGCAACGTTACCTTCAGTGACGGCGGTTCTTTGCAGCTGCTGACCCAATTACCCAAAATTTAATAGTTGCTGAAGCACATAAAAAAAACAGACACGCTAAAGCTTCAAAGCAAGTCGATGAGTTGGAAGCGATCAAGCGAGAGCGCCTTGGCAAGGGCAAAATCATCGAAGGCTTCATCAAAGACATTGAGAGCCGACCGCTTGCCATAGCTGAGTTTGACGAAAAACTGTGGCTTGCTGTAATCGACCAAGTGACGGTCAACCAAGATGGCGCAATGGCATTCAGATTCAAAAACGGCTCGGAAGTCACAGCTTAACATTCAACTATTTACGGCTCGCCAATCGGCGGGCTGCTTTTTTGCCGTAACAGTATCTTTTAACGATTACAAGACAAATCGTTAAAAGATGCACACCCCCAAAGGTCTAATCGTTAAAAATAAATATTTAGCAGCCACAAGTTCGTGTCAAGTATCCTCCGAAAACGGCTAATCTAAAACACCAATTATTGCTACAAGGCAAAAACACAAAGCCCGAAAGCGGCTTAAATCAAGCATTTTCGGGCAAACAAAAAACCACCTGCTGACAAAATTCCTTTTATCAATAGATGGTATTTGATTTGGTGGAGATGAGGGGAGTCGAACCCCTGTCCGAAAATATTGC